>Ga0272442_10006260_pt1 | contig 15716 bp, 17 predicted proteins | sample SSMForm2O_FD_200262 | JGI IMG/M metagenome (GOLD analysis project Ga0272442, IMG submission 200262) | Marine sediment archaeal communities from Little Sippewissett salt marsh, Falmouth, MA, United States - SSM-Form-2O | ecosystem: Environmental > Aquatic > Marine > Wetlands > Sediment ...
TATCAACTATCAGCCCCTCCACCTGGTGAAACATAGGTGTGTGACTGATGTCAGCGTCACGGCGATAAACTCTCCCCGGAACCACGACCCTCACCGGAGGCCTTTGCTTCTCCATAACCCTGATCTGGACGGCTGAAGTCTCTGTGCGCAGCAGAACCCCATCAGTGATATACATGGAATCCCGGTCGTCCCTGGCAGGATGATGCTCTGGCATATTAAGAGCGTCAAAATTGTAGTAGTCGATCTCTATCTCCGGCCCATCGGCCACCTGAAATCCCATCCCGCGAAAAATTTTTATTATATCGTTGAACGTCTGAGTGAGGGGATGCTTCCTACCGAGCATAGGCCGGCGTCCGGGCAGAGTAATATCAATAGAATCAGCGGCCAGTTTGGCCTCACGTTCCTGCTCCTTCAGACGTTCCGTAGCCAATCCCAATTCACTGGTGATACTCTCTTTCACCTTATTTGTCAGTTTGCCTATAACCGGCCGGTCCGCTGGCGAAACGTCCTTCATTCCCCTCAAAACCTCTGTCAGAGAACCCTTTTTCCCCAGATATTTAACCCGGATAGAATCCAGCTCTCTCAGGTCTCCAGCAGAACGCAATTGTTCCAGCGCTTCTTTCTCTATAGTTCTAAGTTTCTCTTCCATTTGACCCCCTCGCATATTCAATGGTTTCTGACCGGAAAAACGTATAACCGAAAGCAGCCTAAGATTCTATCCTGGCCAAGAGCCAACTTAGAAATCTGGGCTGTGAACTCATTTCCGGAAGATCGGGCCGAGAACCATCATAATTCCAAAAACAAAAAAAGCTTGTGAAATATCCAAAGGGACGAAATCACAAGCTTGTTTCTTCCGCGGTACCACCCTAATTGGGCCACTTATCCACAGATGGTTTTTATAAAATAAAAAGAGGCCCCAACTCATTCTTTGATAACGGTGGAAATACACCGATACAAACCTAGTTTCACAAGTCGTTTCGCTATAGCGAAATAGCTTGCGGGTTCAGCCTGACAGCTCCGGAGCGAATTTCAGTCAAGGGTTTCAGGGAGGTGCTTTCAGCCGGTGACACCTGTTCTCTGTCTGAAATCTAGCTTGACTTACTTATCTCCTTCATGGCTTTTGCTCGTTGATTTTTCTGAGTTTGCAGATGAATCTGAAGAAACTTCTTCGGCTTTACAATATGTCAAATAGGCTTCTATCGATCCTGTAGTTTCAAAAATCTCCCAATAGACACCCGTTTCCATATTCCCTTTTTCTCCTCCAGAAAGCTAGCCAGCTTGCTGACTAGCGATCCGAGCAAGTTCGGCGAACGCATTAGGATCACGAACCGCCAGATCAGCCAACATTTTCCTATTTACTTGCACGCCGGCCTTATTGAGACCATCTATGAATCTACTGTATGATAGATCATGAATTCTGGCTGCCGCGTTGATTCTGCTAATCCACAGTCTTCTAAATTCCCGTTTTCTGGCTCTCCGATCTCTGTAGGAATGTTTGAGGGCTTTATCAACAGCTTCTTTTGCTGTACGGATGAGCTTACTTCGACCTCCTCTGAAGCCCGAAGCCCGCTTCAATATCTTGTTTTTTCTTCTTTTCGCGGTTACACCGCGCTTAATTCTTGACATTTAGATACTTACTCCCAAAAACGGACAATATCAAGGAAACTAACCATACGGCATTAATCTCTTAAGCCGCTTTACGTCAGTTCCGTGGACTGCTGCCGACTTTCGCAGACTTCGCTTCCGCTTCGCTGTTTTGTTGGTGAATAAATGAAGGGAATGAGATCGGCGCCTCCTAAATTTGCCCTTACCAGTAGTCTTGAAACGCTTCTTTGCTCCTTTGTGAGTCTTAATCTTTGGCATTACAATCCTCATGACCATTCCTCTGATCTATCTATGTTCAGAGGTTCCAGGAATCGGAAGCTGACACTTGCAGCCCTAAGTTGCGTGATTCATTCAAACATATTGATACTGGATTACCAAATATACCAGAGTAATCCCAAGTTTTTCTATGCTTACCCGAATATCTTAGGACAGCGCCAGCTACTACTTCTCAACTTATGGTCGGTACATAGAAATTTAATTGTCACATTAACATTATATCATAATCATAAAGCAAAGTCAAGCATGGAGACAGACATCTACAGGCCTTCTCGCCAGGGAATTCAATAGGTAGGATAGATCATTTGGGTACCAGGATCATCACCATATTTCTGCCTTCCATCTTAGGTGGTTGCTCAACCTCGGTAACTTCTTTCAGGTCAGAGGCCAAGCGCTGCAATTTGTCACGTCCTATATCGATATGAGTGATCTCTCTGCCCCAAAAAGTCACAATAACTTTGGTCTTGTCACCATTTTTGATAAAATCCTCGATATGCCGTTTGTTAAACTGATAGTCGTGTTCGGCAATCTTTGGCCTCATTCGGATTTCTTTAACTTTAACCGATTTCTGGCGTTTCTTAGCCGCTTTAGCGCGTTTGCTTTGTTCATATCTGTACTTGCCGTAATCCATGATCTTGCAGACAGGAGGACTCGCCTTGGGAGCCACCTCTACCAGATCAAGCTCCTTATTCTCCGCGTAAGTTAACGCCTGTTCAGGTGACATTAATCCCAATTTGCTTCCATCAATATCAATTACAAGCAATTCCCGCGCTCTTATCTGCTGATTTACTCTTACGATAGAATACCACCTCCGATTGGTATTACGTCCCTGGATGTCGCTATATTGCTGATCCAGGGCATTTTGGAGGGCGTTAGCACACTAACACCCCTCGATTCGCGATTGACGCGTTGATAACGCCTGATTACCATGCTCAATTATATCATAGACATATAGCAAAGTCAAGATTGAAGGACGAAAAGATAGGGCTTTTGACTATTCATGGGCAAAAGATTGAGAGATGATAAGGTACCGTCCCGCAAGTAATAACCATATCTAACAATCACGAAGTGTCAATTTGCTAATCGCGTTATCCCGAAGACTGAAAAATCCTGATCAAAGCCATTTCTTTCTTGACATCATCTGTTTGTTAGTGTAAACTTATAGAGCATCCCACCAATGTGCCGAGGTGGTGGAATTGGTAGACACGCTGGGTTCAGGGTCCAGTGGACATAGCGTCCATAGGAGTTCGACTCTCCTCCTCGGCACCAACTACAATCCCGCACCAGAATTGAGTTTATGTGCCTAATCATTCTCCGATGTACCGCTATCTTTATCGCCTGTTTTTCCTGTTTGTGCCCATTTTTTGCCCATCAAGTTCGCAAATGGCAATTTATGGACTTGTTTCTTAACGTGTTCCTCGGACAGGTGAGCATACTGCAATGTTGTCTCGTAGCTTCTGTGGCCCATAAGTTCCTGAACTGAGCGAAGAGGAACCCCGGCCATCACCAACTGAGACGCGAAGGTGTGTCTTAGAGTATGCAGCGTTACATCCGCGAGGTCAGCTTCTTGAAACGCTTTGTTTATGGAACGTCTCAAGTCACGTATCTGCTTTCCAGCGTAAGTAAATACATAATCAACCTGGACACCTAACTCTAAGTGTAGTCGCCTATGTTGACGCATGGTTTCATACAGAACAGCCGTCATCTCAATAGTCCGGCTTCTGTAGTTCTTTGTGTGCCAGTCATCACCAGACTGGATGGTTATTGTTTTCTGCCCAAAGTCCACATCTTCCCACTTCAGGTTGAATAACTCAGATTTTCTCATCCCGGTGTGCAACGCGGTCACCAGAATAGGATATACATGACTATCTCTGGCTGTATTCAATAGCCTTGCTATCTCTGCTTCAGACAGATAACGTGGATGTCGCTCTGGAAGTTTGAACTTTTCAACCGTAGACACCACGTTCCTGTCAAGATATCCCCATACAATAGCCATTTTGAGAATATGTGATAGGCGTGTCAGTTCGTGGTTGACCGTCTTTTTGGCCATGCCTTCTGATATGCGCATCATCTTGAATTCCTCAACTAATGGCTGAGAGATATTTCTGAGCTTGTATTCGCCAAAAAATGGAACCAGGTTACTCTCAATGCTGTATTTGTTTATTTTGTGAGTTGATGCAGCTCTGTTAAGCTTTGTATACTCAAAATACCTAGGCATCAATTCACTAAATAAAATGTCAGACTTCGGTTTCAAGCCCCACGTTCCCTCTTGTATTTGTGTCTTTATCCTCCTCTCTATAACCTGGGCTTCTTTCTTGGTTCCGACTGCCTTTCTATACCGTGTCCCATCTGGCAGATATAAGTCCACATACCAGACGACACCACTTTGGTTTATACGTTTTCTAACTGCCACTTTCTACCTCCTGAGCCCGAAGCCACTGCTCTATTACAGACTGACGGAACCGCAGCCTATTACCGACTTTGAAATATGGTATCTCTCTGCGGCTTGTCATCTGGTATAGCGCAGCCTTCGATATGTTCAGAAGCCTGCTTACATCATCCACTGTCAGAAGTGGCTCGAGTTTGCTTTCAGCAGTATTATATGGGTTTATGAACTTGGGATCAACTGACATTTCCACCCTCATTTATATCGCTTATCTCGATGCGCCCTATCAAACTATTCTGCTATCTTTCCACATCGGTGGGGGAGGTATTACTATCGCCGCCGATCTTCTCTATGGGTGGGCACACACCAATCCTCCCCTGAGCACCTGAGCGACCGAAGGGAGCGAAGGCTAACACCACAACTCCCACATAGATTGTCCCTTATATATAATCTAGTCGGGGAATTCTCAAACAACGTAAAGCTCCTAAATACGGGGCTTAATGGCGCATCTACCTAGTGCAGCCGGTTACACTAGCCATTGCACTATGGATTACACTATCTGCCCATACCATAGAAACAGGGATCAGTTCCTCTGAAGCCTCGCAGAAAGGACTGTCTTTCATACCCAATATTCCTATCCCGCTATACGTATGACTCATTTCTTACCTTCGTCCTCTCTGTGAACTGGCACCAGTTCCACCTGCCCATGACGCTAAGTATGCTATTATGCGCCACAGGGACGTGATAGCCAGCCTGATGAGTCTCAAGCAGCACCTTATTAACGTGAAAAGCACCTTGCGGATGTATTTCCCTATATGCTTGGGCAGAAACAGCGTGACAGCGAATGGTATGAGAATAAATGCTACCGCTAGACAAATGACGCGAAGGGAACCCCTTATCATCATCGCTATCAGGCTTAGAACGCTTGACAGCAGAACAGGGAAGATGAACCAGAGCATTGCCAGCGAACCTATTATGCAGAATATAAGCAGCAGACGCCTCCAGAGGGGAACAGGCGGAGCCAGCTCTGATAGGTTCTGTGATCCACAGACCGCGCAGAAGGTGGCGTCATGTGGATTGTGATGTCCCTTTGCACATACCCTCCCCAGCCTGTGAGGGGTTCTGCCACAGTATGGGCAATACAGATCCCTTCTGGAATATGCTCTTCCGCAGTTGGTGCAGATCCTCATGATAACTTCCCCGCGTTGGACTGGCTTCCCTGGTTCCCATCAAGCAGAGAGCACGTTCCCTCCTGTCCAGCCCTCATCCAGATAGCGTCAAACATCTTCCCTTCGCGGATCTCAGCCAGCGTGGCGAACCAGAAAAGCCCATCTGCAATTCCCTCTGTTATCCGCTTGAGGTTACTCAGCCTCCTGGCAGTAGTGGTGACAACCAGAACCCGAAAGAACCTGACGCCAAAGGTCTGATAATATCTTCCGGAGCGACTGTAGTCTATATAACTGCGCACCTTGCCCTCGAACTTCCCATCTGTTTCAGTGGACCGGTCCAGTTCCAGGAAAAAGGAATACAGCTTCTCTCTATACCAATATCGACCATAGCCATCGGGCCTTATTCGGTGCTTAATGACCCTTCCATTTCTATGCAGCTTATATTCATCCTGGATGTCTCTCTCATTGATCCATCGCTCAAACTGGAGTTCGGGATGTCTCTCCACCGCGCTCTGGAAGCTTATCCGGAAATCATTGGCTGACAGTATATGCTCTATAAAGAAAGGGTTGAGATAACAGTCTTTATCCCTGTTTCTTTTAACCTCTGCCCTGTCGACGCCCAGGGATTCGGTCACCATGTCAACGCCGCGCGGACCTAAGCTGTATATGGTCTGAGATGAACCGTGAAAGGCCAGCGGACGCAGGTAATGCCTGTTAAGGTACTCGTTCTCCCAGAGCTTTCTCATCCTGACGTTCGAACGAGTGGTGCACCCGAAAAACATGTCCCTGATCTGACCGCTGGATAGAAACCTGTGCCCATAGACGACCTCCAGTACCTCCCTATCCCTGGGCTGGAGTATTAAGGGCGATGGCTTCTCAGGCCTTTCGAACCTACTTGCCCTCCTGGAAGTCGCCTTCTGGAGCGAACTTTGGGTTGATCCCATCCTGCATCTCCTCTCTTGCTAGGCTGTACCCTCTCGGCGCCGATTCCACCTCAGCATCCATTTCATCCTTCGGCGTTTTCCTCACAGGACGGCAGTATGCCTTGATAGCGCACCTCCTGACAAGCTCAACCTTCTCCGGATCATGTGGGACTTGGGAGATATAGGGCGTCTGGATAGACATGGGCGTCTCCCCCCTTATCCTGAGATAAGCCTCCCTGGTCTTCTGCTGCGTGAGTATGGAGACTATGTTCCCCCTCCCAGAAAGGGAGATCTCAGATGCCAGCTTCATAGCGTCGCTCTTGGAGAGGCCGAAATACACCTGCGTTCCCACGTTTGCCAGTATGGAAGCCCTAAGTAGGTTATTCACCTGGTCAAGATTCTGATGCGCCATGATCAATGACAGCCCGAATTTGCGAGCCTCTGACAGGATTTCAGCGAAGGATTCCGTCGCGAAGTTCTGAAACTCATCTACATAGAGATGCCAGGGCTTTCTCTGATCTTCAGATATGTCAGTTCGGCTCATAGCCGCCATCTGAATCTTCGCCACCAACAAACCACCCAGCAGAAGAGCGTTTTCCTTCAGCGTCCCCTTAGAGAGGTTTACCAACAGGATCTTCCCCTGGTCCATAATTTTCCGAAAGTCTATGGTGCTCTTCCGCTGTCCGACAATGCTCCTTATGACCGGATCAGCGACAAACGTCTGAGTCTTATTAAGCACCGGCTCAGAGTATTGCGACTTCATGGCCAGGGATAGTGGGTCGAAGCGCTCAAGCCAGTATCGCTTTGCCTCAACGTTCCTCAGCTTTCCCGCCAGTTCTGCTCTGAAACCATCATCTGTCAGAAGCGGCTGGACTTCCAGAAGCGATAGTCCGCTTTCAGCCAGTGTCACCAGGACGTTTCGCATCAACTCATCCATCCTAGGTCCCCAGTAACCCCAGATCTTCTTGAAGACTCCCAGCAATTCTAAAGCCTGTGCATAAGGCCTAACGCCTTCTGTAACTTCCAGAGGGTTAAAGCCAATTGAGCAGTTTTGGTCGGTGGGGTCAATCAGGACAAGCCTCTCGTAGCTGAAGCTGCCATAATCCTCTTGCGATACCTTGCTATAAGGCGGAAGCGTGCTGAGGTACCTTATGACATCGCTCACTAGATCGCCGTGGCAGTCTATGACTCCGAATCCATTGGCTTTGCGTATATCCTGCCCTATAAGCCCTTCCAGAAATTTAGTTTTCCCAGAACCAGTAGATCCGATCGTGTAAATATGTTTTGCCCTTTGGCCCGGAGTGATATATAGTGGGATCTTACACTTCCTGTGATGGAGATCTGTCCCTGTACCAAGAAGCAGAGAGTCATCAGGCGGCTGGGTTGGCCTTATTCGTTGTTTTAGTCTGTATGCCACGTCAGCCATTGAGTTATACAACCTTATGGTCGAATGCTCCGCAAGAGAGAGCGTTATGCTTCCTTCTGCTCTACTTCGCACCTCTTTTCCGCCTCCTCATGATCTATTCCATGCACTTCGTAGACAAATCTGCCATCGTCGTCCAGGTCAACAGCTATCAATAAAGATTCGCCCTTCTTAAGATGTCCGCCCATCTTCAGGTCAGAACACGGCTTTTCTATCCGCCTGCTGAATACCCTCTGAACTGCCCTGGCGCCGGCCTGCTTATCTATTGACTCCTCCAGGAAGATCCGCTGAACCAGATTGCTTATCTCAATCTTGATGGGAGACAGCTTGCTGCACGCCGAAAGTCGCTTCTCAAGCTTCCGCACTTCTCCCGCAAATATCTTCCTACGAGCTTCCTCACTGAGGTAGTTGAATACCATAATCTCGTCTATCCTGCCGATAAATTCCGGCGGGAAGAATCTATCTACTGCATCCCTCACAGTCCGTCTGTATCCCACCTCCGCGTCTGAATTTTCATTGTGACCGAACCCTAGACCTCTGTGTCCCGCATCTCTGCCCCCCAGGTTGCTGGTCATGATCACTATCACATGGGAACAGTCCACCGTAGCTCCCGTTGACATATCAGTGAGGGTACCTTCTCCCATCATCTGGAGCAGGACGTTGGTGACCACTTCAGGATGGGCCTTCTCCACCTCATCAAACAGGGCCACAGAGAACGGCTCCTTCCTTATAGCTTCCGTCAGTTCCCCTCCCTGCTGGTAGCCTATGTATCCAGGCGGCGCGCCTACCAGACGGGATGCAGTGTGCGGTTCCCGGAAGTCATTCATATTGATCTTTATAAGCTTTCCCGCATCCCCGAAGAAGTGCACTGCCAGCTGTCTTGCCAGTTCCGTCTTGCCGGTCCCTGAAGGCCCTACAAACATGAGGTTGGCTATGGGACGGGCTGACGTCTCTTCCTGTCTCAGAACGAACCTAAGCTTGAGTGCCGCCGTTACAGTCTTTATAGCCTCATCCTGGCCAAATATGACCGAATTAAGCTTCTCCTCGAGACTGATCAAGATCTCATCGCCGAGTTCGCTTTCTCCTATGCGATCAGCGGGTATCCCGGTCCACTGGGACACCACGTTCCTGACCATCTCCTTGCTGAGCACCGGTCTCATGGCTGTGCCTCCTTTGATGATCCCTTCAGAGAATACAGCCTTGTGGCTTCCGTATAGTCCCTGGAGGCGATTGCTTCTCTTATACGCTCATCCAGACTATATCCTGCTGAACTTTCCTGGACCTGTTTGTCTTTGATGGATAAAAGTCCCAGCTTTGACGCGGCTTCATCCATGAGGTCAATGGCCTTATCCGGCAGGAACCGGTCTTTCACATACCCCACGCTGAGCCGGACTATCTCCTCCAGCGTGTCGTCCGGTATGGTAACGTTGTGGTGGTCTTCATAATCGCGCTTTATCCCTCTCAGCATCTCCAGCGTCTGCTCCTGCGTAGGCTCCCTGACTATAACCTTCTGGAATCGTCTTGCCAGTGCCGCGTCCTGCTCAATCTGCCGGTATTCTTTGAACGTGGTAGCCCCGATGACCCTGATAGTACCTCGGGCCAGGTCCGTCTTCAGCATCTGGGACGCGTCGCTGTTGTGGGAACAGATAGTATGAACCTCATCCAGGAACAGGACAGTCTGGTGGTCCTGTTTAGCCCTCTGGATTATGGACTTCATCCTGCCCTCGAACTCTCCAAACATGGAAGCTCCCGCCGGCAATAGGGACATATTTATCTGGATGATCTTTATACCTGACAGGCTGGCTGGTACGTTATCGTCAGCCACCAGTTGGGCCAGCCCTTCCACTATGGCCGTCTTACCTACACCGGCTTCGCCTATGAGCACAACCCCGTTCTTAGACCGCTTGGACAGTATTCTCATGACGGCTTCCAACTCCATTTCCCTGCCCATGAGCCGCGGTAGCTTGTTCTGCCGGGCAAGATGCACCAGGTCAGTGCTGAAGTCTTTATCTTCTTTCCTCCCGTTTGGCTCTTCTAACGCGCTCCGATCCTCATCTTCCACCACCAGGCGAGGTATCTCATCTTCAGTCTGGAACGACGGGGGACGACCTGAGAGGCCCAGCACGTTCCCGGTCAGCTCCAGCGTCTCGCCTACATCCCCGTCATTGGGTATGAAAAGCTGTCGCCATCCGCCCATGGAGTTCCGGGCAAACGCGTCCCTTATCTCCGGGTCGTTACCTGTGTATTCCAGATCCTGATCCACCAGGACGTATATAGCAGGTGAATCTTCCCGCCTGCTGAAGCATATATGCGTCTGAACAGGCAGGTTCCCTGGCTTACGGAAATATCTACCAAGGAGCTCCTGGTCTTCCAGTATACAGACATGCTCCTGGCTTTCGCGCAGCTCCCTCTCTATTCTGTCCCTGTTTGTCCTGGTGTTTAGCATACGCTGTTCGCCTCCATCAACGTTCCTCTTGGTTGAGGAACGCGTAACCGTTCCGGCAAATGGTCTCCCCTACCAAAGATGCTGTCTTCACCTCGCCCACATATGACACATTCAGGATCCCTCCGGAACGAGTCCGAAAGGTTCACCAGCTTCATATTCAGCTCATCGTATAGGAGATGGTTCGGGAGTGGTTTACCTGTATAATCCCCGAAATAGTCCAGCAGGATACGCATACCTGTGGTAGCTGCCATGGAGTTTATGGTCACCACCGACGCCGGTGTCTCATCCGAGTTCTCATCCTCCACATACCCTATGGCACGTTTGTAATCCTCGAACTCAGGTGGCGTCAGGTTTTTCACATCCAGTCCGTTGCATACCAGGCATCTACCGTTCTCTGTGGGAAGCTGGAACCGCATGTGACAGCCTATAGAGGTTATCCTGCCGTCCATCATCCTGACTCCAGAACCCAAGTCCAGCAGCGGTTTCATGTACCTGCTGGCGAACTCCGCGGCTTTATACCGGGCGAAGTTGTTGTCCGGCGCTAATATTACGAAATCACAGGGCTTAAGCGCCTCTATACTCTCGTCGCTGGGGAACATGGAATCCACGACTTTCACCTCTATATCCGGCGAAAACCGCTGCAGCTCTCGGGCATGTATCGCCGTTTTAGTCTTTCCCTCGTCCCCGGAGACGTAGTGAAACAGCCTGCCGCTGTTATATCTCTCCACGTGGTCGCCTTCCACTATGGTGACTTTCCTGGCGAAGAACTTCAGCAGGTTCAGAAAAGCTGATCCTGTGCCGCCGGCTCCTATTACGCCGAAGTGAAGCCATGATATCTGCTCCAGAGCTGCTCTGGGATAGAACTCCAGTGTGCGGCGGTGTTGTTCTTGGTCAAGAGCTTCTCCGGATGGTTGGATACGCGTATTGCACGGGTAATGGAACGCAAATCCTTTATCGCATACCACCTTTATACAATCGATGGGTTCCCATCGTGGATATATTCCCTGATATGTGACCTCAGCTTTCATACAGGACATGTTCTTCACCATACGGATCAGGTAGTTGTCCGGTTTGAAATCGAAAACGTTCCTGGCTTCCTTCTCTATCCCGCGGTAGTCGGTGTCGCTGAAGCCGATATGGTGTGAGTCTCCCAGATGGTTATGTATGTCTATTACCCCGTTGCATCCCTTCGACCGTTTCAGTATCTCAGCCACGCTCTCAGCTTTAAGCGTGACCATACCCGGTCCCTGTGCCCGGTATTCATGGGTCTCTGGCAGATGCGTATGAAAAAGAAAAAACTCACGTCTACCCTCAGTCTCACATAGTCCCAGTAGACCCAGTGCCAGATGCTCCACCTGGGAGCTATGGATATATTCATTCATCCCGGTCCAAATGTCTTGGGTTGTGGTGATCTGGTTCAGTATCATCTGCATCTATCTCCTGGCGTTGCTGTGATAACCTGCTACCAACTCCGACGATATATATGGACAGAGCTGTGGCGTAGGGGCTTTATGCTCTGCCCATATCGCCGGTCCGACCCATATTTCGGGACATCTTTTAGCCGCGGGTGTAGTCCTCCACCTCGCCCAGGTTTCGGGTACTGGTGGTGTCCACCACCTGGTCATCTGACAGGACGTTTCCATCCTCGTCATAGAGCAGGTTCCGCTTCGGTATGCTGCCCAGCTCCTTGAGTTCCGCCACTGTGACCTTCTTCTTGGGGCAGTCCACCGGCTGGTTGTTTATAAATATTTTACCCATCCTTTTACACCTCCTTTTTTTCGTTAAGATTAGCTTGACAATGTTAAATTAGAATCCGCATGAAATTAGGGTTTGCGCCAATTTCGCGTATTAATTGGGAACAGATCATGGGACGGATCAATTGATGATCACGATTGGCAATTCACCGTTCTCAGTTGATCGACGTCTGATCAATGCCAAGATAACGCCCTCCAGTAAATATCTGATCCGAATTGGTGGAAACAGCGCAAATCCGCAGTATGATTGACATTTGCACTCAATTGGTAATTTAACATTGTCAAGTTAGATTCTATCAATAACTATCAGGATCCACGTTTTTCAGGTAGATTTGCAGCAGTCTTATAAAGTCCAGCACGTTCTTGTTGCCCTGGACGATGCCGTTAGGATGGATGCACAGGAAACTCCAGTTCCGGTCATCCGCGCCATAATGACGAGGTATAGGTACGTATCTTTTCTTCCTGGGATGCATGACAAGCAACTCCGGATCGACGAAGACGTTTTGGTAAAAGTGGTATCCACCGGGCGCTCTGTCGTAGACGTTCTCCGGCACCAGTATCTTCACGTTGGATCGTTTCAGGTTCGTGCGTGGGTATGGCATCTGGACGCTCCGCACCACTATGTACCGGTTACGCGGGTCATCCGTCCAGTCCACACCATACTTGATTGTCCTGCCGCGTTCATCCCGCCGGTCGTATTCCTTCTGCAGGATCTTCAGGTCCAGTGCATATTTCCTCACGTCCATATACAAAACTCCTATTCGTCGGTGTTAGCTCCGCTAAACTCCCGTCGCGGTGCAGGTGGCTGTTCATCCATTCCCAGAAAATCCATAGGATTGTGATAATCCGCAGCTTCCAAAGCCGTCACAGGCTGAAACCCAAACGAACTGGGATCTATGCCCATCAGCGCGCAGTCCCGCTGAAACGGCGACATACTGCGCGCCTTTTGACGGTATCTCATCACATCCGATTGGGGAATCGGGTATCTGTTTATTCGTCTTCTTTTGGCCATAATTACACCTGCCTCTAATTCGCGAATTCCTCGTCCAGCCTGAGTATGATCCCCTGGAGCATTCCAGGATCGATTGTACCGTTCCCGTCTTTATGATCCTCAGCGAAGCTTAGCATCCGCGGCATTATGTTGGTGATACCCTCTTCAAGTAGTTGCTTTCTGAACTGGTCGTTGAGCTTGGATACTATCCTTTGATTGGAGTTGAGGAAGCCCAGTATCTGTTCCTTATTGCCCCCAAGGGACACAATATCCCCATTCTGGGAATAAGTCCACCCTGAGCCATCGTCCATAGTCAGGACGCCTATAGCTGCAGCCTTGTGGAACACCTCCAGGGCCTGATCCTGGTTGAATGGGATGAGTTCCGGAAGGTTCGCATACGTCCTATACAGATGGAATATATTCTCGTTCTTCTTTTGGGATGATCCTTTGTGTGCCTTCAGAAGCTCTTTAATAGTGGTGAGCGCATACATGGGATAGCCATATTCTGCCTGATAGAAGGTTATCTCAGTATCGCAGAAACCCTCCACTATATTCCATGGTCCTTTGCGGACGATGTTGCCCAGCCACTCCTTTGCCAATCTGGAGTCCTCCCCACTCTTAACAGATATACAGCGAATGGCAACCTTCCTATCTTGACCTGTTTTCTCCAGGGAGCTTATCTTCAGGAAGCGGGACGATTCGTCTAATCTAGCACGAATCTGCGACAGCAAATGTGAAATATCCCTTCCCGCCTTATTGTTCGCGTATTTCATCTCCAGCACATCCTCGACGCCAAGGAACTCCATGCGTTCAAAATGCTCATTGCTGAGTTGGAAGAGTGTGGGTCCTATATCGCTTTCCATCCTGTCTATATAATCGCGCATGGGCCCCATTTTTCTATATAGCTGAATTAGCAGGCTATGGGCTAGGTCCTGGTCGCTTATAGGTTTTCCGTCTGAAATTTGCCGGTATTCGGAGAAATAGAAATTCAGATCCCCATGATCCAGCATTACCTTGCCGTTAGGAACCAGGCTGTCGTAGTCAAACTCCTGCATCTCCCGTTCAGATTCCGCCAGATCAGTCACGAAGCTGGAGACCTCGCTTATCAGGCTTACTATGCTCAACCGCTCGGATTCCACCAGACTTTTGATCCTGCCCAGTATGTTCATGCATCTCAGGCGGATCTGATAGAAGGCTTCCATCACCAAAGCGTTCCTGCACAGGTCTCTATATTGCCTCAGAAGGCCTCTGATCTGGCTCCTGCGTCGGTGCTGCTGGAGCCAGCTCTGTTCCCTGAATGCGCCTATATTGGCCTCTATCTCTGTGCTTTCGTCACTTATACCTATCTTAGCTGACTCCGTATTACCCAATTCATCCTGGGCATCCGACAACTCCTCATTAATCCGCTCCAGCAGCAGTTCGCAGAACTCCAGGCAGTCCTGTAGGCAGTATCCCGGCGAATCCAGTTCCTCCAGTCGCGCGCGAAATTCCTGCTCAGCGACTCCATAACGTATTCCCGCATTTTCGTCCAGCACTCCACCTTCCTCCGACCAGAATGATAATTCGTTCCGCTCAAGATCCTGCCTTTTGGCAGCTATGGCCGTCTCCGGAGAGCAATCGCACATATCAATCCCATGGAAGGCATGATTAATCACTGTCATCATGGATGTTTCCTCACCCATACCGCCTGGTACGATGGATATGGCTTCTCGCAGCTGTATGGCCGAAAGCCTGACCGCTGTCATGAATTCATCTACTTTTGCACTAATCTTCATCCCTTTCACCTCCGTTCAGTAGTTGTTCTAAAGTCAGACGCGCGGCGCGAAACCTGCAGTATTGGGAAATGTGGTTCCTGGGAAACGTGAGTCTGGATATACCGCCGCCAGCCACATAATGTAGCTTCCCGTATATGTCTTCGTCGCTGTATGGTGTTTCTTGCGTCTTGGTTTCGATATTGCTCATCCTGGAGCGCAGGACGTTCACCATAGGGCTTAGTTGTTGAGCTACCAGGAAATCGCTCACCATGCCTGTAAACCTGCTCAGATCCCTCAAGGAAGTGGTGTCTGAAGAGTTCTCGAACAGGTAGACCTCATCCGCGATCTCCCCGGTATACTCCACCTGATCCTGCGCGTTGTTTCCATATCGCGCTCTAAAGACGAAGTTCTTGGACATCATGGCATCCAGCTCTTTAAGCACAGCGTATGATGATGCCTTTGACTCTTCCGGATCTATCTGCTGCACGAATCCCGGCATGAGGATGACATGCACCATGTGCATCTTGTCCTCCAGCCGCTTCTCCCTAGCCATCCGGCGAAGCAGGTATGAGATGTCCACCGTAGCTCCTGAACCAGCCCCTCCACAGACGCTGTATATCAGGAATACCTTCATGGGATACCGCACTACATTCTTGAATCCTAGGTTCATTGCCCTCTTCACGCTCTGGTTGTCTATTACCTGCTCTACGGCGCTGCCGATAGAACTTCGGATGGCGTCCTCCAGGTTCCATCTGGCTATCACAACTCCCAGCTTTCGCCATGCCCTTGCCCCGGCCTGGTTTCCGCCCTTCAGGAGGGATAGCACTTCCCTGTCCACGAAGTCTTTCAGGTAGGCATACTCAACGTCCATACGCTCTGCCAGTTCCCTGCCCTCTGGCACGGTCAACTGCAGTATCTCCGATTGACTGAGGCGGAAGAGGTTTCTCAACTCATCAGTGTTGTATTTGGTTTCATCCATCTCTCCCTTC
>Ga0272442_10006261_pt1 | contig 15714 bp, 6 predicted proteins | sample SSMForm2O_FD_200262 | JGI IMG/M metagenome (GOLD analysis project Ga0272442, IMG submission 200262) | Marine sediment archaeal communities from Little Sippewissett salt marsh, Falmouth, MA, United States - SSM-Form-2O | ecosystem: Environmental > Aquatic > Marine > Wetlands > Sediment ...
TTTTTAACTATTTACTTCAAAATGCTCCGGACAGGAACGTTGTGGACCAGGGCGGCGATCTCGTCACGGGCGCAGAAATCGCGGATCAAGCATTTGAGACTACGTACTTGAACAGCTATGTCGCCCACGCCCCGATCGAAACCCATACGGCACTGGCAAAGATCGAGCAGGAAAAAGCCACTGTCTGGGTATCGACACAGGCGCCGTTCAGGATTAAAGACCAGGTCGCCGGGGCAGTCGGCTTACCTGCTGAGAATGTCCGCATCATCACACCGTATGTCGGATCAGGGTTCGGGGGGAAGACCGCAGGCAGGCAGGCTGTTGAAGCCGCTCGGTTAGCGAAAATAATCGGCAAACCCGTCCAGGTTGCCTGGAGCCGCGCGGAAGAGTTTTTTTACGACACTTTCCGTCCTGCGGCAGTGGTGATCATAAAATCAGGGTTTTCCAGCGCAGGTAAGATCGTCTTTTGGGACTATCGCGTATATTTCGCCGGAGAAAGAGGCTCTCGACAGTTTTACGATATCCCTCATCACCAGACCGCTGCTTGCGGAGAATGGAGCAGCCGCGGCACTCACCCGTTCGGAACCGGACCGTGGCGGGCGCCTGCGAATAATACCAATACGTTCGCCAGAGAATCGCATATCGATATGATGGCGTCAAAAGCAGGGATTGATCCGGTTGAGTTCCGTCTGATGAATCTGAAAGATCAGAGAATGCTGGGAGTCCTCAAAGCGGCGGCGGAAAAATTCGGCTGGACTCCGGCAAAAGGGCCGAGCGGAAGGGGTTTCGGAATATCGTGCGGTATCGATTCAGGCACATATGTCGCCTCCATCGCTGAAGTTGATGTGGACAGGACAAGCGGGCGGGTACAGGTCAAACGGGTCGTGTGCGCCCAGGATATGGGGCTGGTGATCAATCCCCAGGGCGCGAAATTGCAGATAGAGGGCTGCATAACTATGGGACTGGGATACGCACTTACTGAAGAGATCCACTTTAAGGGCGGAGAAATACTTGACCTGAATTTCGGCACATATCAGCTGCCCGTTTTTTCATGGGTGCCGGAAATAGAAACAGTTCTGATCGATGCAAAAGATTCCCCGGCTCAAGGGGGTGGAGAACCGGCTATCATCAACATGGGCGCAGTGATAGCCAATGCAGTCTTCGATGCAACCGGAGCGAGAATTTTGCAGTTGCCCATGACCCCCCAGCGGATAAAGGAAGCATTGAAAGGCTGATCCTTTAAACGGAAAGAATTGCCCGGGAGATTCAGCGGCCGCTTTTGCCGTATTTCCAATACAGCACGGGCATGCAGAGCAGGTTCAATACGAGAGAGGTGGCAAGTCCGCCCAGGATAATGACGGCCATCGGGTGTTCGATTTCATGGCCGGGGATATTGCCGCCGATAATAATCGGCAGCAGAGCCAGGGCTGTGGTGAGCGAAGTCATCAGGATGGGAGCGAGCCTTTCCATTGCTCCGCGGATAATCAGCTCTCTTCCGAACTCCATTCCCTCCTCGTTTTCCAGATGACGGTAATGGCTGATCAGCATGATACTATTTCTGGTTGAAATGCCCAGCACGGTCACCAGCCCGATCATCGAACCGAGCGACAACACGCCCCCGCCGACCATTGCGCTCAGCATGCTTCCGGTAAGCGCAAACGGCAGTCCGAACAACACGAGCAGAACCAGCCGGGTGGAGGCGAAATCGTTGTACAACACGATAAATATTCCAATCAGCGCCAGCAGGGTGACGCCCAGAAGTTGGTTTTTCGCCCGCTGGCGTTCGGCGTATTCTCCAAGCATCTCGGCGTGATAGCCGCTGCCGAACTTCACTTCTTGGATTTTGCTGTCTATTTCCCGCGTAACGCTCCCCAGATCGTTGCCGGTCACGTTACAGGCCACGTCGATATAGCGCGACGACCCTTCGCGGGTTATCTCGTTCGGTGTCGGCGCGATCCTGATATCGGCGACATCCTCAAGCGAGACTTGCCCTCCGCCAGGCAAATCGATCATCAGCGAGCGGACCGCCCCGATATCATGGCGCACAACCGGCACACCCCAGACAGTGACGTCGAATATTTTCTGCTCGTCGTATATTTCTCCAACTTTGGTACCCTTCACCAGAGTGGTTGCCGCCCGTCGGACATCGCCGGGCGACACTCCGAACCGGGCAGCCGCGTCCGGCCGGAACCGGACCTCGAGCTGGGGCACCATGGTCAGCGGCTGCACGTGAAGGTCGGAGATACCATCTATGCTCCCCAGCCCGGAGGCCACAGTCTGGGCCAGTGACTGGAGGATTTCCAGATTAGGTCCATAGATTCGCAGCACAATCGTGGCGCTTACCCCGCTCAGCGCTTCCTTTACCCGCTCGCGAAGGTAAGTCAGGACATCGCGGTAGAGGCCCGGGTAGCCGTTGATGACTTCCTGGATTTTAGCCACTGTCGGGTCGTAGGGTACCTCCGGGTCGATACTGATCCAGAGTTCCGTGAAGTTCGGCCCCACCACCTCATCGGCCACTTCAGCCCTGCCGAGGTGCGCGCCGAAGTTGAGTACTCCGGGAATCGCCCGCAATTCCTTACTGACCCGGGTCGTGATCCGCTCCATCGCTTCCAGCGATGTCCCCGGTTTTTCGACCCAGTGCATCAGAAAATCGTACTCCTTGAACCTGGGCAGGAACTGTTCTCCCAGCAGCGGATACAACACGGCGGCCATCGTTGCCAGGCCGGCCAGCACCCAGGCCGTCCGCTTCGGCCGGTCGACGAACTTCACCACCAGTGCGGCGTATTTTTGCCGGCACCAGGCGATCAGCGGAGGATCGGAATCTTTCAGGGAGGAGCCGGGAAGCAGGATCAGCGACAAGGCCGGGGTAACGGTAAGCGCAACCGCCAAGGAGGCCATGATCGCCAGAACGTAGGAAAACGCCAACGGCCGGAAAAAGGTTCCGGCCAGGCCCGGAAGGTAGAGCACCGGAACCAGCACAAGCACTACTATCAGGCTGCCGTAAACCACGGCGCTGCGTACTTCCATCGATGCTTTGAGCACAACCTGATATGCGCTTTCCCGCTCGGCTTTTTTCCTGTTGAGCTGCAGGCGGCGCTTGATATTCTCCACATCGATAATCGCATCGTCGACAAGCTCCCCCAAGGCGATAATCAATCCCGCCAGCACCATCGTATCTATCGTACCGCCTCGGTAGTGCAGCACCAGTGCAGCAGCCATCAGCGAAGTGGGCAGCGCCAGAGCGCTGATCAACGCGGTGCGCCAGTCGTAGAGGAAAAACACCAGGATCAGCACGACCAGCAGGCAGCCGATCAGCAGCGCCCGGTTGAGATTATGCAGCGACATCTCGATAAAACTGGCCGGCCTGAAGATAGTCGGATCGATAATCAGCCCCGACAGGCCGGGACGCAGCGCGTCCAGTGCCCTGTCCACTTCGCGGGTGACTTCAAGCGTATTGGCGCCGAGTTGCTTTTCCACAATCAGCAATATGCCGGGGCCGTCGTTTATCACCGCATCGCCGATCGGCGGGGGAAAACCCTCCACTACATCAGCCAGGTCGCCGAGCCGGATAGCCGCGCCGTTGCGGAAACTGGCGCTCACCTGCGCCAGATCATCGGCCGTTTTTATCGGAGAGACGTGTGAAACCGCTAGGCGCTGGTTGGGCGTATCCAGGAACCCGCCCCCGGCCAGCATGGTGGCATCGTGAGCCGCCTGTTCGACTTCAGCCAGGGTTATGTTGTGGGCACGCAGGCGGTCCGGGTCAGCCAGAACCTGAAGCTGGCGGTCGCGCTGTCCCCAGATGGCGACATTGGCTACACCGGGAATCGCCATCAACCGCGGACGGATAGTCCAGCGGGCGAGCGTGGTTATTTCCATCTGGGATAGGGTTGTAGAATGGATGCCGATTTTAAGCACCCGGCTCATGGCGGAAACCGGGGAAAGCATGACCGGTGGCTTGGCGATAGCGGGAAGTTGGGCGGCGGCGCGGGACAGCCGCTCCTGCACGAGCTGGCGGGCCTGCATCAGGTCGGTTCCCCGCTCGAACAACAGCACCACAGAGGAAAGCCCGAGCACTGACTTGGACCGCATTGTCGAAACCCACGGAGTCCCGTTGAGCGCGTTTTCAATCGGGATCGTGATCAGCGCTTCGACTTCCGCCGTGGAAAATCCCGGCACTTCGGTCTGGATTTCCACGTATGGCGGCATGAATTCGGGAAACACGTCGAGCTTGGTATCCCGGATAATACGGACCCCGGCAACCAGAAGCACCGACATGACTATCACTACCGCCACCCGCAGGCGAAGTGCTGAAGCGACCAGCCACTGCATCATTGCTCAAATCCTCCGCAACTTGCTACTTCCAAAACTCCGTGCCGAATAGCTCCAATGCTCCGGTCGCGACGATTTTCGTGCCTGGCGGTGGTCCCTGTCTGAGAGCCGCCCGATCTCCTGAAATAAAATCGACTTCCACCCGCTGGCGGACAAATACGCTGTCCGACGTGCTTTCGTAGACCCACGTTCCGCCATTGATATCATAGATTATCGCCGAATAGGGAATGGTCAAACTCTCCTCTGCTGTTTTCCACTCTACCTGGGCGTTGACTTTCTGGCCAGGGAAAAATTCCCCGTCCCTGTTGGGCAATTCGTAGAACAGCGCGGCCGAAGCGCTGGCGCTTTCAGCCGAGAAAGGAGCGGCAACCGGTGTGGCCTGTGTTTTTTGCGCCGGTTCGGCGCCACCCATGCCCCAGATCAAGGCCGGCTGCTGCGGGTCGATTTTTGCCAGATCGCCCACGTAAAGGGCGATCCGCACCCAGACTGGATCGAGATCCGCCACTTCGACCAGTGCCGCCGCCGCGGCCATCACCTGGCCCTTCGCGCCATGAACCTGCCGGACGACTCCGTTCACCGGAGAACGGACTACCAGGGCTGCCGGCTGGCCGCCGGCGTCACCAGCCTTACCCAGTAAAACGTTCAGGCGGTTAACCGCGCTGCTATACGCCGCTTGGGCCACGGCCAAAGCAGCCTCGGCCTCTTCGACACGCCGCTGGCTGCCGGCCTCGTCGGTGAGTAATTGTCTTGCCCGCTCCAATGACGCCCGGGCTGTTTCCAGCTCGGTTTTACGAATATCAACTTCCTCCCGCGCACCGAGAAAATTCTGGGCGTTCGGCAGCAGTATCAACCTGCACAAGGCCTGCCCTTTGGCTACCCGCTCTCCGGCGGACGGGAATTCTCCACTTTCAGCAGGCCAGAGCATACCCGCCTGAGGTGCGGTTATCAACGGCGAACGGCCGGATGGGCCGATTATTTCTCCGCCGTATGTGCGCCTTCGCGCCAAATTCTGCCTGGCCACTTCGGTTATTTCGATCCCGAGGCGACTCACGGCCTGTACGGTAAGCGTAATAGTGGTCAACGCCGCTTCCGGTACCGGATTGTCCACCTTGGCGGGTTTCTCGCCGCCGTTCCCGGAACCGCCGGCGCAACCGGCTGTGACAGCCAGAATTACGGCGAAATTCTTCAGCTTTTTTGCATTCATGTTTTCACTCGTATGATAAGCCGGAAAATAAGGGACTCTATAATTTTTTCCCTGTGCTGTATTCCAGGTCGGCCAGGGCGCTCCGCAAATCCCTGGCGGCCCGGCTTTCCATCGCCAGAGCATCCAGCAACCGGAGCCTGGCCTGCATGACGAACAGAGAGGATTCTTCACCCGCGTTACGGGCCCTCAGAGAACGCTCGAAAGCCAGCTCCTGAGCCGGCACAATTTCCCCGCTCCAGATATTGAACGCTTCGCGCATTGCGCTGTATCCGGCGTTCGCCTCCCGCACTTCCCGGCTTATCCGGTGCCTGGCAGTCAAATATAACCGGGCCGACTGTTCGAGTTCCGTGCGGGCCCGAGTCCGGCCGCCGTTGTTGAGATTCAGCAGGGGCAGGTCCACATTCAATCCGGGACCCAGTTCCCAACTGCCGTTGTCATCGGCGTTGCCATCTATGATAGCGACGAGGTTGAAAATTTTGGCACGCTCCCAGCCCAATCGTTTCGCCGCCGCTTCGATTTCGAGCTCCGCGGCCCGCAGGTCGGGACGGGAAGCATAGGCTGTGCGCAGCAGTTCTTTGATATCCGGCTCACCGATCTCTTCCACTGGCTCGTCCAGCAGTTCGTAGCTCGTGTCCGGGGAGCTCCAGCCGATCAAAGTATGAAACCGGATACTTGCCGTTGCAGCATCCGCTTCTAACCTGGCGGCTTCGTCGCGTGCCGCACCGGCGGCAGCCTGTTCCGCGGTAGCCTCCAACGCACTGATATCCCCGGCATCGAGCCTTGCCCGGGCGAGACCGGCTATTTGGGCCTGCAACTTGGCCTTCTCCCGGGCCAACCGGGCTTGCTCTGCTGCGCAGACGGCATCCGCAAACGCAACACGCACATCCCTCGTCAGGGCCAGGCCGTGCTGAACGAGGTTTTCCGCTATCCTGGCCGCATCCAGCTTTGCGGCCCCCACCCTGCGGGGACGCTGCCAGATTTCGGCCAGAGGCAGAGCCAGATTGGCTTCCATCTGTTTCGGACCGGCGGGAAAGAGAAAAGACAGGACCGGGTTAGTGAACAGGCTGGCATCCTGGAGATCCGCGCGCGCATAGCCCAAATCCAGCAAATCCGCCTGGAACTGGGGGTTGTTCCAGAGAGCCGACGCCACGGCTTCATCACTCGTGATCCCATCAGTGAGAACGACACCTTCAGGAATGGAAAACTTATTACCGGAAGCAGAATCAGAAAGAACACCCGCCCCGCGCTCGCCCAAGCTCCGCGACACATAGCCGCGATCGCGGGGCAGTCCCGCGGCGCAACTTGTAACCATAATCCAGATTAATACCGCTGAAGCGAACTTAATCATCGGGTTTTGACCTTAACATTTATTCATTGAAAAATGATTGATAGAGTATAGTCATTTTCAACTTGAATGTGGTAGAGAAAACTTAGCTGATAACATCCATTTCTTTCGATTCTGAGCGACATCTTTTTTCTTTCTCAGCTTGAAAGACTGCTATCGAAACCGTCCCCTGAACCTTCCCCTCGAGTTGAGCCTTCAGCACCTCTCGAATGAGTGGCTTGCCTTAAAGCTTAATACTTCAGGCCGGTTTTAAAAACCATTCTCAATCTTTATCTGGTGAATGCGGGTTTAAACTTTTCAATAAAAGCCTGTGGCTCGCAAGGTGGCTTTTAAAGGGCCGTTTGCCGAATTATCCCGCAAATCTTTTCACGCGATCCGGTCATGAATGGATAATCAGGCAGAAACACCCCCTGTTCGCTGCTTTGACCGATAGAATGCTTGATAATCCCGGGATGAACGAATAATTTGTCAATAAAGATTATATAGAATCTTTAATATATCGCTCGCCGGATTTCTGGTTTTCACCAACCATCCACTTCTACAAGGTCCAGTCCCATGAAAAAGCTGGTTTTGCTGCTGACTCCGCTGGTTATCTTATGTTGCAGTCCCGCCGGTTCAGTGGATTTCGAGCTCTGGGTGCACCCCTGCCTCTTGCCGATGAGCAGGGGCGAAGAGCCTCCCGAAATGCCGGTACCCGTTCTTGAAGTGAAGCTGGCTCCGGGGGAATACGAGCCGGCTGCATTCGCAGTGCGCTCGGAAAAGCCGTTCGAGGCCGGTGTGCGTCTTATCGAGGGCAGCCTCCCGGCTGACTGGTGCAGCCTTTACAGCGTGGAGAGTCTGGCGGACTCCACCGATCCTAACCGCCTCTACCCTTTAGCCGCTCCTGTCGGGATCGATTCAGCGGATACCCGTTTCTTCTGGATCACCGTCCATGCCCCGGAAGATGCGGCCCCGGGCCGCTATTCCTCCCGCGTGGCAGTGGAGGCCGGCGGCAGCAGGAGCGAGCTGGAGCTCTCCTGCGAAGTCTACCCTTTCCGGCTCGAAGACAACCGGATCACGGCCGGGGTGTTCATGTGCCTGGCAGACCTGCCTCCCGGCTGGTACAGGGACATGAAGCAGCACGGGCTTGACGCCATCCAGTTTTTTACCTGGGAGTGGGTGGTCAGGGACTCGACCCGACTGCGGCGGCGTGGAGAGTGGGCTGAAGAGCCGATCAGGCTGACAAACCGCGACGGCCGCCTGGTCCTGGATTTCACCGACATGGACAGGATCATGAAGCAGATCGACGAGGTGGGAATGAAAGGCCCGGTAACAGTCAGCCTGGGCAACGATCACTTCATGCACTACGAGTGCCGGATCGCCCAGGTGATGGGGCTGAAAATAGATACCACCCGCATCCAGAGAATTAATGCGATCGGCCCTCCGGTGACTCCCCGCCTGGACAGCCTCTTTATCAGCGGCCTGCGCCAGCTCCACGACCACTGGAAGCAGATGGGCTGGTCCCAGGAGCTGGTTATCCTGATCTACGACGAGCCCACTCACGGCCTGCTCGAAAGAGGCAAGCACAGATACGACATGATCAAGAAAAATTTCCCGGATACCAGGGTCTACGGGGTGGTGATGGACAAGCGGGAGCTCGCCGAGCAGGTGGCTCCCCAATGCGACATCATCGTGGCCAACGGGGATTTCGACGGGGTCCGGGAGGTGGCACTGAAAAACGGCAAGGATTTCTATGTCTACGGCTCGATGGGCCCGGTAAACTACGCCCGGTTCAGGATGGGCTGCATGCCCTGGCGCGTCCGGGGCAGCGGCGCGTTTTTCTGGATGTACAACTACTGGTTCTACTCGGACCGCTGCGCCGTGTACCAACACCCGGATCAATGGGAGGTGCTCGTTCCCTCGGTCCAGTGGGAGTGTGTCCGCGAGGGCGTGGACGATCTGCGCTATTTCGCAACTGCCGAAAAGATGATCGAAAAGCTGCCGGAGAGCCGGAGAGAGCAGGCTGCGGAGCGCCTGGAGCAGGTTCGCGGCTCGATTGATCCGCATTACCGGAGCTCTGCCGGCAGGAGAGGCAGGGAGATGAGCGGGGAAGAACTGCTTGAGTATCGCATGGCGCCCCAGAGAGTCAGGGAAAAGGTGGTGGAGATAATTCTCGACCTGAATTGATCAAAAAAGCTCCCCCGGAGCAAAGCTCCAGGGGAGCTCGCTTTCTGCAAGCCTGTAAGCTTGGTTCCTGATTCGCTCCGAATACGAACATTACCCGGAGGCCAGCATGGGAAAAGCTATGGCGTTTTTCTTCTTCGTCACCTTCGTATTTATCAACTCACAGCTCCTGCAGGCCGTAGGCGGAGATACAGCCGGAATACGCGCGGTTCCGGCTTCCGGCCGGAGCCTGTCAGTGGACGGCTCCCTTGATGACAAAATCTGGCGCTCTGCTGCACAGATAAATCTCACGCCCGCGGAGCAGGGGGTTCCTCCGGAGCTCGGAGGCGCTGTGAAACTAGTCGCCCGCGGCGGCCACCTCTGCCTGGCTGCTTTCTTACCCGAACCGGGCGGCAGGGTGCTGGCCCGGTCTATCGGCTATAACCCGGTCTGGGAACAGGATGCCGTGACTTCCCCGGTAGTTGAAGACAGGCTGATAATTGATCTTGCTCCGGGACCCGCTGAGAGTTGCCACTCTGCGCTTAAAATAGAAATTAATCCCCGGGGAGCCTGCCGGCTGGAGCGGGACGGCCACCCTGTGCCGGCCTCCGGCATACTTGCTGCAGCCCGTATTTCGGCAGACGGCTGGTACGTGGAATGCGCGCTTCCCCTGGATGAGCTTTATCAGGGCGACCAGTTCGGGGAGCTCGGCGTAGCGGTTGTCCGGTTTCGCTCGAGACGGCCGCTTGATCCCCAGTTCCTCTGGAAATCATCCGCGCCGGATGAATATACCCGGTTCAGTCTTGAGCGGGACAAGTCCGCCGGGCGGATCGGCCAGCCCGCTTTCAATCCTCCCGCAACCGGCAATACAGACCCTGCTCTCCGTGTGGGCTATGTCCAGGCCGTGCCGCCGGTGGATTTCAGCCCGGAAGACCCTTTCTGGAAAAAAGTCAATGGCTTCCGGTTGATGAGGAACGAGCCCTCCCCGCGCAGCCCGGGCTTTTCGACCGAGGTCAAGTGGGTCCATGACCGGAAGCGCCTGGCAATGTTTTTCCATTGCACGGAAGACTCCCGCGTAGACTGCGATACCGGAGCGCGTGACGGCAATGTTGCCGGCGACGACCATGTCTGTATCTATCTGGCAACAGGTGGCTCCTCTTTTATAGAGATCCAGATAAACCCTGTGGGCACTGTGAGGGATGCGAAAGGACGGGGGCCGCATATGTACAGCACGAGTTCCGGCGCCTGGACCGGGGATATCGAGACCGACTATCTGATAAACAACGATGCCTGGTACTTGAGGGTGAACTTGCCGCTGGATCAGATCGCCCGGGGGTTGGGCGAGGTGGCTGTCCCGGAGCAATGGAGAGTCCTGGTCGGCAGGATCAGGCGGGCCAGGATCGGAGAGACAGAGGAAGTCAGCACAAACCCAGTGATAGGCAACCCGTATCTCCTCGCACCGGCCAGGTATCGCAGGCTCGAGCTGACCGGTGAAGACCCGGCATCCCTGCCGGGCGATCCAACAACTGAAAGCGAAAGAGTTTACAGCGGTCTTGCCGGGGAACTGTCGGAAAAAGATTCGCACGTGTTTTCCCGGGTGCAGAGGAAATACCTCAAGATTACGGGCATGCTCGACAATTATTTCGATGAAAGAATAAAAACCACTGCGATGCAGGAGTACGAGCAGTGGGAAAAAGTCGGGACACTGCGGCAATGGGAGAGTTTCCGGGACTCGAGGGTCGAGCGGCTCAAGGAAGCCCTGGGTGAATTCCCACGGGAAAAGGCTCCCCTGGCCTATCAGGAGTCCGGAACTTATCACGGCGACGGGTTCCAGGTAAAAAATATCGCTTTCCAGAGCAGGCCGGGCCTTTTCGTTGCGGCAAACCTTTATCTGCCTGCCGAGCCCACCGATAACATGCCGGGGATTGTTATCATACCCAGCCACCATTATCCGAAAATACAGGGTGAATTGAAGGATTGCGGCATAGTCTGGGCTCGCTGTGGCTGCGCCGTGCTTATCCTCGAAAGCCTCGGCTGCGGCGAGCGGACGGAGGTGAATCCCTGGTACCGTCAGCCCTACCACTCGGAAAGCCAGATCGAGCTTCAGCTCAACCTTGTCGGCCAGAACAGGCTCGGCTGGATTGCCTGGGATGTTATCAGGTCAGTGGACCTGCTCTACGAGCTGGGCAATGTCGATCCGGAAAGGCTGATCCTGATCGGCTCCGTGACCTGGGGAGGCGGCCGCCCGGCATCGATAGCCGGTCTTCTGGACGAGCGTTTCGACGCAGTGATCCCGTTCAACTGGGGCAGAGTGTACTGGGAGAGCTACGGTATGCGCAACAGCGTGATAGACCACATCACTCCCTGGATTACCTGCGCAGCAGTGGCGCCCAGGAAGTTTGTTTACGCCCACGAATTTTCCTGGGAGGGAGAGGAGGGCCACGTCCTGCCGTCGATCTCCGTGCCCGCCTGGCCGAGATATGAAAAAGTGTACGGCCTCTATCACGCCGAAAATAACCTCAGGTCGTCTCAGGGCAAGGGCATCCTGCGGGTGAGTGAAACTATGGGGGATTGCTACAGCCTGGGAACCGTGCAGCGCAAGCCGCTTTATTACATATTGAACGAATGGTTCGACATTCCCCTGCCGGCTGAACAGGACATGAACATTGAGCTGGATTCATGGCTCGGTTTCGGCGGTATCAGGACCGGCCTGGACGTGGTGAGATTCAAAGAGTCCCTGCGGCGCATGCCGGATTCCGCGCTGCTGAGCATCACGCCGGAAACCGATGCCCGTATCGAAAGGAAAGCGTTACACGAGCTCGCACACGAAATCGCAGTCGGCAAGCTGGGCGAGACAAGGGAAAAATTGGCGGGACTGGCCCCGGCCGGGCGGAGGGAGAAACTGGCAGCAGGCATGTCACACGTACTCGGCGATACAGAGCCTGCTGCTGCGCCGAAAGCCGAACTCCGGTGGCAGAGATCGCTCACGGGCGCGGTCATGGAAGCGGTCAATCTCAGCACGGAAAGCGGGATCATGGTTCCGCTGCTGGTAATCAAACCCGCTCCAGCTGCAGAAAAGCCCGTTCCCGTGGTGGTTGCCCTGGCCGAGGGCGGCAAGGACCGGTTCCTCAGGCAGAGATGCACACAGATCGAAAGGCTGCTTCAAAACGGTATTGCAGTGTGCCTGCCGGATGTCAGAGGCACTGGAGAGACGGCTCCGTCCCAGTACAACAGAGGGCCGTATCTGGCAGACAGGGCGATGGACATGGGCGAAACCCTTCTCGGACTGCGTATCAGGGATATCCGCACCGTGCTGAGCTATCTTCGCTCACGTGGAGGCTTGGACAACCGCAGAATCGCGCTCTGGGGCGAGTCTTTCGCCACCGCAAACCGGGAGGACCTGTGGGTCGACGAGCTTTCCCGGTGGCCTGTAGGCCCGAAGATACAGCATTTTGCAAGCCCGCTCGGAGCGTACCTGGCTCTTTTTACCGCCCTTTTCGAAAAAGAGATCAGGGCCGTGGCTGCTGCAGGAGCGCTGGAGAGCTACTGCTCTCTGTTGGAAAGCAGCATAACCTATGTGCCTTTCGACATAATAATCCCGGGAGTTTTCGAGGCGGGAGATATAAGCGACCTCTGTGCGGCCCTGGCTCCGGCCCACCTGCTGATCGAAGGCTTTGTGGACGGCAGGAACCGGGTTGTGGAAAGCCCGCGGCTGCAGAAAACGATGAGCAGCGTGGTGGACGCCTACAGCAAGTCGGGTGAAGCCGGAAAGCTGGTCATCCGGGCAGAGCAGGCCGCGCCGGACGTGGTGAGCTGGCTTTCGGCGCAGCTCGAGTAAAAGTGTCCGGGCTTTTGCGCCTAGACCCAAAAAGGGGCTGATCCTTTACGGATCAGCCCCTTTTACTTTCAGCACCGATTACTTCTTGCAGCCCGGCAGAGGCTCAGGAGAGAAGCCGGCGGGCCTCGGCGACCATCTCGCTCAAGGGCAGCTTTCGCAGGCAGGATTGCTCGCAGAGAGCGAGCTCCTGCGGGCCGATACTTTCCACCGCCTTGCGCCCCAGGCGCGAGTACTTGGCCCGGGCGTACTCCTTAAGCCCGTAATCCTTGTAATACATGCGGTAGCGCAGGACTCGCTGCACGGTCCCTCCGGCCTGGGGGCAAACCCCGCTACAGGTGCCGCACATGGCGCAGTAGTTGCCTTCGAGACCGGCCAAGTAGCGGTCCTCGAGCAGCTGGTTGCGCAGGCCGATTTTGGTTTTGAGGATCTCGTCGTACATCTCCACAGCCTGGAAGCTTCCCATTGAGGCGAGCACTGTGTGGGCATGGTAGCGGCCCACCATCGAGGTGCAGAGCGAGCTTATCAGCTCCCGCTCCTTGGCGTTCGGGTCGTTGGAGGTTCGCTTGGGCAATCCTTTCATGGCCAGGATGCCGATCCCCGCCTTTCGCGCTCGCTCGAGGGAGTCGATAAAAGGCTGGTCCTTGTTTGCATAGCTCATCAGGATCACATCATAGAACCCCAGCTCGACCATCTTGTCGATAATCTCGGGCTTATGAGTATGGCAAGCGAATCCCATGTGGCCCACCTTGCCTGCTTTCCTGGCTTTCTCGAAACTCTCGCGCAGTGCCGGGTCGCTGATATCCTGGATACTGTCCATCGGCGGGATGAGCATGTCCACGTAGTCGATTCCGAGGGCCGGGAGATATTCATCGAGCTTTTCCGGGCGGGTCTTGAGGGCGAAGACCACCTTGTCACGCAGGCTCTTGTCCTGCTTGAAAGCCTTGCCGAAAGATTCCATGCTGCGCCCGTTGGTGTAGCCCGGTGAAGTGTGCACGAGCTTTATCCCCCGCTCGACTGCTTCAAGCAGCACCGGCGGCTCTTTGAGCAGGATCCCGCCGAAAGAAATCTTGGTTATCTCAAGGCCGGTCCGGCCGAGGACTATTCCCGGCAGGCCGTTGACCGTGATGTTAGCGCCCGCCTGCGGGGCGGCGAATCCCGTCCCGGCAGCTGCCGCTCCCAGGGCCGCACCTGCAGCCGTACACAGAAAATCACGGCGGCTCATCGAACCTCTATTTCTACTTTCCCTCACACTCTGACGCATTAATACCTCCTCCTCGCAATTATGCTCTATCTCGACAGACCTGGTAACGGGGGTGGGGCAGGAAGACTGATCATCTACAATATTACGTGCAGATGGTGCAAAATATAAGCAATCAAACGGCTGTTCGCCAAGTTTTATTTTCGCTCTTTTACCAAAAAGTCAGTCCGGAGACTATGAGCCGCATGCCTCCTTTGCTTGAATTCTCTCCTGAAAGGTTATACCGTTATTGAGAGCAGGCCTGTCGCCTGTTGTATGGTTGTCGAAGTCTATCTTACGTCGGAGTCCTGCAATTTCCTTTTAACTGGCAGATAAATAAGGAGGTAATGGATTAATCGGGCTGAAATAAATCTCATCGATTTCTGTCATGCCGGATATCTGATTACAGCTTGATCAACCAATTCAAAGGGAGCAGTGCCATGCTGAAACGGGTTTTTTTTCTGATTTTAAGCTTTGCCTGCCTGAGCAGTGGTTTCGTTTTTTCCTTCCAGGGGGGCGAGCGGATAGACCGCGGCCTGGTCGCACTGGCCAAGGATCGCGGGGAGGTGTTTCTCAGCTGGCGGCTGTTGAAATCCGATCCCGAAGGTGTCGGTTTCAATGTGTACCGGCGCGAGGTCTGGGGCGAAATCAAAGAAAAATTGAATGATAAGCCGGTCTCGAAAACCACTAACTATCTGGATCAATCCGCCGCCCCCGGAACGCCTTATCGCTACCAGGTTCGTCCGGTTGTCAAAGGTGAGGAGGGCAGGCCGTCGAAAGAGTTTTACGTCCGCGCTTTTCCTTTCAACATCCCTTACATTCAAATTTTGTTGCAGGGAGATTACACGGCCCGGAATGTGGCGATCGCCGACCTGGATTCCGACGGCGCCTACGATTATGTGATCAAGCAGCCGGACTTCAATACCGATCCCTGGCGCGAGCCTGGCTACTGGAAGCGCACCAGGGAGCCTTACAAACTGGAGGCCTACACCTCGAACGGGCGTTTCCTCTGGCGGTATGATATGGGCTGGGCAATAGAAGCCGGCACGTGGTATGCGCCCTATATAGTTTACGATCTCGACTGTGACGGACGGGCTGAGCTTTATGCAAAAGCGGGGGAGGCTGACCCGAGGGAAATAGACGGACACGTTCTGGCAGGGCCGGAATACCTGGTTAAAATAGATGGCTTGCGGGGCGAGGTGGTCAAAAAAATACCCTGGTTCAGCCGGGATGGTTTCGATACTGTCAGTCATGTGACCCGTAACTTTCTGGCCATAGCTTACCTGGACGGCAGGTTGCCCTCCCTGATAATGCAGAGAGGGACTTACGGCATAATTAAGACCGGCGCTTTTAACGCTGACCTTGAAAAAATCTGGTACTGGGAGGCCTCCGGAGCCGACCGGGAATATCAGGGCCAGGGCCAGCACGGCCTCATCTCGGCAGATATCGATCTGGACGGCCGGGATGAACTGGTCATCGGCTCGGCGGTCCTCGACGATAACGGGAAAGCCCTGTGGAGCACCGGCCTCGGCCATCCCGATGTCGGCTATGTGGCAGATATCGATCCTGCCAGGCCGGGATTGGAAATATTCTACGGGATTGAGCCAGGCAGGCAAGAG
>Ga0272442_10006262_pt1 | contig 15713 bp, 24 predicted proteins | sample SSMForm2O_FD_200262 | JGI IMG/M metagenome (GOLD analysis project Ga0272442, IMG submission 200262) | Marine sediment archaeal communities from Little Sippewissett salt marsh, Falmouth, MA, United States - SSM-Form-2O | ecosystem: Environmental > Aquatic > Marine > Wetlands > Sediment ...
GCTTTTACTATGTCTTTAAAAGATAACGTTGGAATTGAACTAGGCAATGGTTCTTTTTCTGTTGCTATAGAGAACGATGTACCAACAAAGGAATTCGAATGGAAATATGATGGACGTAACCTTCGACTGATTGTTCCATATCCTGAGTTTTTATATTCATACTACGTTGGTATTGAAAGATCTAGTATTGAGGATTACAGCGTATACGTCTTTGATTATTATGATAACGATTACATCGATTTGCTAATTGATCGTTTAATGTATGGTTCCAAAATGGAAGATGACGTAGATAAGATAAATTTTGCTGCATCTTTTGTTCAAAACCTTAAATATAAAAAAGATAGCGAAACAAATGAATCTTTTGAATATCCTCGTTATCCAATTGAGACTATATTTAATGGGGATGGTGGAGGAGATTGCGAAGACATGGCTATTTTAACTGCAAATATACTAGACAGAATGGGCTATGATGTTGCTCTGTTTAGATTAACTGAGCATATGGCCGTTGGAGTAAGTATAAATAAAAATATTTCGATTTATAATCATTATATCGATAATTACTATTTTTTGGAGACAACGGCAAGTCATAAACTTGGTTTTATACCTAATGAGTATAAGTCAAAATCCAATCTAACAGTCTATTCTATTTCGTCCAGACCTCTACTTATTCACAAATGGAGGAATGATAGTATAACCATATTTAGAGATACAGAATTCGGTGATTTTGTAAAGACATCTTTAATTGTAGAAAATCTTGGTAGTGGTACGGCTGAGAACATTCCAGTTACCGCAGGTTTCTATACACAAAATAACCTAGAATTTAATGTCGAGACTGAAATTATCCTCTCTTTAAAACCTGGGGGAAAAGAAAAAATAACTCTGATAGCAGATATTCCGCGAGATGCGACAACATGGTTTAAAACTAGGGTTTATTTGGAAGATGAGATTGTAAATGAAAAAGAATCGGCGTCATCTTTTCCATAGTTATTTATAGATGTATCATAGGGGAGATTGAAGAATATGCAAACTGAACTCTTGTACATAAATGGGATCAAATATTTGGTGAAAATCCATTATGAAAATAGGAGTGACTCTCGTGTGTCTATTAATAAAACAACAATTAACATAAGAATACCTTCTTTTCTATGCAGCGCTAAAAAGAATGAACAACTAGAAAAGATGAAAATTTGGGCTAAAAACAAAATAATGCAAAATCCTGAAAAATTCAGACTGAAACCTCAGAAAGAATACAAAAATGGAGACGTAATAAAAATTGGTGAGGAGGATTTCACTCTTAGAATTGAATTTAAAAGCAAGAAGGGTAGTTCTGCTAGATGTATAGGTAACGTAATTAAACTTTTAATATCGGACAATATTTCAAGGAATTGGCAGAACAATCATATATCTTCGCTTATAAGTAGATGTGTTGCTCAAAAAAGACTGCCGAAACTGCAAGAAAAAATTCATGAATTAAACGAAAAGCATTTCAACCGGAAAATTAATAAAATATTTTTTAAACATAACAAATCAAACTGGGGAAGCTGTTCCAACGCCGGAAATATAAATATATCGACGAGACTGTTGTTTGCCCCAGATAAAGTTTTAGAATATGTCTGTGTTCATGAACTTGCACACCTTATTGAACAGAATCATTCTGATAGATTCTGGATGCTAGTTGAAACAGCAATGCCTGACTATGTGGAAAAAGAGAATTGGCTTAAGAATAATGGAGATTTGTGCAGATTTTAGAAGATGGAATTACAATATCATATTGATAAATAGTCCTAAATGTAAACGAGCGTGTCCCCTGAATTGAGAATATCTTTTACTTGTGCAAAAAAAATTCACAAAAATAACATAAATAGAGAAATAAAGGCGAAATCTTATGATTCTCTTTTAGAATTTATTGTCCTAATTGCGAAGTTATATGGTTTTAAAAACAAATATGAAAAAAAGTATTGAGGGAAAAAATCTAATTTACTAAGTTATAATTATAAGTGGACCTATTACTAAACCATTAAAAGTTTTTGTAACTTCATCTGCATTTGATGCTGATGCAATAACAGTTATTTCGACTTGTCCAAACCCAATTATATATCCTTCTTCTAATGTGCTTTCTGTTTTTATGGCACCAGGATCGAGTGTAGTACCACATTGACTACATCCACTACACTCATGATATATATCGATTTTATCTAGGATGCCGCCCTCAACTGAAATAGTAATAGCAATGTCTTCTGCAACTGTATCACCAACATTTGTAACAGAGACTGTCACTGTCCCAATAGTTCCTACAACTTGATCTATTCTAAGTTCAGTCTCTGCCTTTTCTTCGCCTATACATGTGGGTCCAAACGCCATTAATACTATTAGGTTAGTAATTAATCCAAAAGTTATGAGTTTTAATCTATTTTTATTCATTTTTTTTCTCCTCTATTTATTAACAATTGTTAACTATTTATATTTTTCTGATAGAAATACATATTTTTATGTAAATTTAAATCCGGTTTTTAAAACAATATTTTATCTCTGGATATATGGTAAACCTCAACCATATGGTGAGGACGATATGACATTTTTGCTTTTCTTAAACCAGGTAAGCCCATATCCGACTCCCTATTTATGAATTTAAATTCTTTTTGAATTAATTTAGCTACTTCTACATTTATAGCTTTATACACTCCATCGTAATCAGGTGCTCCTTTTTCATAATGTACCACGGCTGTATTGAGATTCATTTGTTGATAAACGGAAATTGCCTCTATTTTCCCGTCTATCCGTATTGCAATGCCAGATAGTTCTAGTTCAAAAAAATTAGCCATAGAATACATTATAGCTTTTTTTTCATTTTCGAGTAAAGGATCAGATTCACAGTCCTTCCAAAGACACCAGCGTTTAAGAAAAGTTCTTACTTCGCTCATGTTTAATTTTGTAATTTTCTCAGTCGTGTATGTATAATTCCGTTTAAACTTGTTAAGACGATTACGGATCTTTCTATATGCTGTACCAGATAATTCTGCAAGATCAGACGCAAGATAAACATAATCGAAATAATCCCTATGGGGAGTAAATTCTAATTTAGGATACTCTTTTGAAAGCCAATCTCTAGTTTGAATATCGATAACTCCTAGTGGATAATCACTCTTTTCTCTTTTAGCAAGTTTTAGTACTTGTTGAAAACTATCCCTATCGTATTTACCAATGGGCGGTCTGAATCTCAATACATTTCCAATCTTAGTCATTATGATTAAGTTATCTTGTAAAAACGTATAATGGTATTTTGCGTATTCCATCCAACTTATGATAGTTGTAAAAACATTGTCGCTGTGTACAGGAGGATATTTTTCATAATGAGTGTCAAATAAGTGTTTATCTTCTAGTGTTACAGGTTTAAAATCATCAATTGAGAGCATTTTTCTCCTCGATTTGGTATTTCATTGGTATATGGTTATCCATAGTTTTGAAACCCAGAGATGAATAAAAACCATCTTGTCCAGGTTCTGAAATAATTCCTATCCATGCCATCCCTTTGGATAAGCAACGATCTAAAAGAGCTTTTACGAGTTGTTTACCAATACCTTGTCCGCGATATTCTGGCAAAATAACTAGATCCTGTATATATGCATCAGATGCCCCATCAGATATTATGCGACCCATTCCAATGGCCTTATCTGAAGAAGGATTAACAGCAACAGCAAACGCAAAACTACCTTTTATCAATTGTTTTATTGCAGAAGGGTCATAGGATTCCTTCCACCAACCTGCCGACTTGTATAGTGTTACTATATCTTCTTTTGACCAATTATCTACGAATCTGATGTCTGTATCTTGATTTGTCATAATTTCACCATTTTTCCTAGAAAAATTCAATTTCCTCATTGGTTTTTAATATAATAGTGTTTTGAAAGATTTGCTTTGTTAAATAGTACTGATTTTGTTTTGAAAAAGATCCATAATAATCATTTGATAATCTATTAATTAAAATAACATGTATATCATTCACATCCAAATGTTATATCTTTTCTTGTCCTTTTAACTGTACATAAATCATTAATCTCTGATTCCTTGAACACAATCTTTCCCTTTTTATTACTGTAGTCCTCCAAAAACCCATAAAGGAAGATACAAATGTTGATTTCCCAGCATCATTTAGACCTATAATTGCATGGACATGATCTTCCCAGATATCAATATTTACAGTCCTAAGGATTTGTTTTCCAATCAGAGTCAAGCTGGGATTCCTTATTTACAATATTACCAAAAAATAGCTCCGATTTCTAATCCATAGTTTTTAATACACTAAGGATCTCATCTATATCAGGCATCTCGTTAATCTTATAGATGCTGACAAACTCAATTTTTTGATCATTATTTATGATTATATTTGCCCGTTCGGAAAAACCTTCATTCTCTCTAAAAAGACCATATACCTTTGCCACTTCCCCGTGAGGCCAGAAATCAGAAAGAAGTCTAACATTTATAATGCCAAGAGACTCCGCCCATGCTTTCTTTGATGGAGCAGGATCAACATTTATCCCAACTGCAACTGTGTTTAACTCTTCGAACAGTTTCCAGTTTTTCTCCAATGATTTCATCTGATCTGCACATAATGAAGTCCATGCCAGCGGATGAAATGAAAGCAGAATTCTTTTTCCTTTAAAATCAGATAATTTAAACTCTTTATCATACTGATCTTTTAAAACAAAATCAGGTGCATCTTCTCCTGATTCAAAACATTTTTTTTGTTCCATTATAAATTTCTCCTAGATTTATCTATCATTTAAAATTATCATCAACAAATACAACAAAATTTTCATTAATCATAAACTCTAACCTGCACGAAAATCATCACAAGCATCTTCATCTTCCATAGGTCTTGCATGTTCTGCATGTGCAGGCTGAGTGCATATATCAAGTGGCAATTTTTTCATATACTTACCACAACAATATGGTACTTTACCATCTGATATCTTAATTTTTTTCCCGCAGTTTTCACATTCGTATGTTTCTTCCTCCATTGATTTCACTCCCTTAGATAATTTATTGGTTTCTGCTCAATGTTCCTCTTTTTATCTTCTTAAATTTATTGATCTCTTCTAGGATAGTATAATAATATTTTACCATCAATGTAAGTATGCTAATAGATTTACACATATTCATTCATATACACAAATTTATCTATGAGCATTCTCTCTAGTATTTTTCTATCGTGAATAGTTTAAAAACTATGATTTCCACAGCCCATGTATATTACAGTACTCACGTGCTTCTATTTTATCTGCTTTGATTTCAAATTCTGCTTTTGGGTTATCGCCGGGTTTCAAAAACTTCCTATACGATACTCCATCAGCAATTATTTGTATCCATTCTATATAGTGCTTTTCTTCCATTGGGTGATTTTGGTTTTTACCTACCTTCACAATAACACCATTTGCTGTTTTTTCAATATATGGAACATGTTTTTCAGTAGACGCATCCTCTGTTTTTTCTTCCAAATGTTTCATTTCTTCTCCACAACAGACAAGAGCGCCCACGCCTTCATGTAGTACTTCAACTATATTTCCACATATTTCACATTTATATATCCCTCTTATTTTTGCCATATTTCTATACCTCCAAATTTTATTTTTTATTCTTCTTTTTATAATCCTCGATTGCAGCATGAAGAGCATCGGCTGCGAGGTTACTACAATGCATTTTTTGAGGCGGAAGACCGTCTAGTTCATCTGCAACATCATTACGTGTTATCGCGAGTGCTTCATCAATGGTTTTTCCAATTGCTATCTCTGTTACCATAGAGCTTGTTGCAATCGCTGAGCCGCATCCAAAAGTTTTGAATTTGATATCTGTTATAATATCGTTTTCTACCTTGATGTACATCTCCATTAAATCCCCACATACAGGATTTCCAACTTTTCCATAACCATCTGGATTTTCAATTGTTCCTACATTTCTTGGATTCGTGAAATGATCCATTACTTTTTTACTATATGCTGGCATATTTTTATCACCTCTATTTTGATAATGGTGAAAGCTGCCTGAGACGATTGACAGTTTCTTCCACCGATTTAACAATTTTTGTAACCTGATCAATATTATTAGAGCGACCAAGAGTTATAACCATTGAACCATGTGCTTCCTCGTGTTTCAGTCCAATTGCTAGTAGAACATGGGACGCCTCAAGAGTTTTTGATGAACATGCAGAGCCTGTTGCTATCTGGATTCCATACATATCCATATTTAAAAGAATGCTTTCTCCTTCAATAAAATTGAATCTAAAGCTTGCATGATGTGGCAGCCTCTTATTAGGATGACCTGTTAAATAAGATTCATCGATCTTTGTTATCTCAGAGATGAGTCTATCTCTTATTTTTTCCAGTCTTTCACTTTCATTTTTCATCTCTAGTTTGGCAATTCTTGCTGCTTCACCCATACCAGCTATAGCAAAAATATTTTCAGTTCCAGATCTAAGGCCTCGCTCCTGACCACCACCTGGCATCACAGACTGGATTTTTACCCCTGGTTTGATATATAACGCACCAGCTCCACGGGGGCCATATATATCATTAGATGAAAGTGTTAAAAGATCAATATCATCATTTTGAATATCTATTGGAATTCTTCCTGCAGCAGCTGTTGCATCAACGTGAAGATATTTTCCATTTTTGTGAACAATGTCACTGATTTCTTTTATAGGTTCTATTGTTCCAATTTCATTATTTGCATACATAACAGAAGTAACAACGGTTTTTTCTGAAATAATTTTTTTAAGAATATCAAGATCGACAGATCCATATTTGTCAACAGGTATTTGATTAAAATTCCAGCCGTTTTTAACTAAGTCTTTAATCGGATTAATAACAGATATATGTTCGATAGCGCTGGCAAGGACTTCTTTCCCATCTTTTATATTTCTAACGGCCGTTCCACGAATCCCAAGGTTGTTTGACTCAGTTGCACTGCCCGTAAAAACAATTGTTTTTTCTGATTCAGCATTTATTAAATCAGCTATTTTTCTACGAGATTCTTCAACTGCTTGTTTAGCTGTTTGACCAAATTCATACAAAGATGAAGGGTTTCCTGCTTCTAATAAAAAAGATTTAGCAAACTCTAGAACTCGCGGATCTACAGGCATTGAAGATGCATGATCAAGATATATTCCTTCCATTATTTTTTCTCCTTAAAACCACATGGTTGTCCCAGCATCTAGTGCAAGGTCATTTAATGTTCCTGCTCCAGCAATTTTTAAACCAGGGATAAAATCCACTTTTTCCCAGCCAAGCATTTGCTTACTTGCTTCACAAACATAGATTGTTATACCCATATCAAGTGTCTTCTTAAGCAATTCAGCAACACTTGGAAAACTACCAAGTTTAATCTTTTCTGCCTCACCTGGCTTTAAAATTTTAATAGATGTGCCTAAATAGTAAATCATAGGTTTCAATTCCATCATTTCTGCAGTTTGGGCAAGTACAAGTGGTGAATATTGTTTTGTTGGGTCATCTGTTGTTACTACATATAATATTGATTTTTCATCTTTCAAACATTATACCTCCATTTTATTTCATTTTTTTAATAAAGAAGGTCAAGATTATTCCTTCTTTTTTAAATTTTAATATCTTATGACCAGTTCTTTTCACCCACCTTGTAATATCTTCTTCGGCAGCTGGATCATCTGCCTCTACTTTTAGGATTTCACCAATCTGAATTTCACCTATACCCTCTTTGGTCATAGCAATGGGCATTGGACAAAAAAATCCAACACAGTCTACTTCTGCATCAGCTTTTATATCAGTCAGATTTTACACCTCAAATTTTTTTAGTTTCCAAGATAATCAAGTTCAAACCAATAACCCGTACTATTTATATGATTGAATTCTCCCGCAAGAATTGAATAATGATTTTTTTCCTGCTCAATTATCTCATCAATTATCTTAATTACCTCATAATCATTCAGATTTTCCTTTATCTTTGAATAATATTCAATCGCTTCTTTTTCACTATCCATTGCTATTCTAAGGGCATCTATTTCGTTTGTATCTGGATTTGCTCCCTCTACTTTTTTCAAGTCTTTTGGAAAAACTTGAATATCAGCATATTTTAAACCTGAATTCACAAGTTTATCCCATTCATCTTTTCCTAATTTATCTTCAAATAAATTTTTAAAAACTTCAAGATGAAGTAATTCATCAGATGCTAGACTGCTAAATACGATTCTACCCATTTCACTTGATGTCTGAGCAGCTGCTTTTTGATAAAAGGAATATCCCTCTTGCTCCATTTGTATAGCTGTTTTAATCGCATCTTTTATGTTTTCAAATTCGGTCATATTCTCTCAACCTTTACTTAATAGTTATCTACCCATAATTCATAATAACTTTGTGGATGTTGACAAGCAGGGCATACATCTGGGGCTTCTGGTCCTTCATGAACATAACCACAGTTTCGACATTTCCATTTTACAACTTTATTTTTCTTGAAGACTTGATTTTTCTTTATGTTTTCTAAGAGTTTTCTGTATCTTTTCTCATGGTGCTCTTCAACTTTACTTATTTCTCTGAAACTATGAGCAACCATTGGGAATCCTTCTTCTTTGGCGTTTTTTTCAAAATCGGGATAAAGTGTTCCCCATTCCATTTTTTCTCCCTCTGCAGCAGCTAAAAGATTTTCCTCAGTCGTTCCAATTACACCTGCAGGGTATCCAGCCATTATTTCAACTTCCCCACCTTGCAGATGTTTAAAAAATACTTCAGCGTGTTCCTTTTCATTTTCAGCTGTTTCATTAAAAATTGCTGAGATTTGTTCATATCCTTCCTTTTTTGCTTTTGATGCAAAAAATGTGTATCGGTTCCTAGCTTGCGATTCTCCTGCGAAAGCAGCTAGAAGATTTTTTTCTGTTTGTGTACCTTTCATACTTTTCATAATTTTTTCCTCCAATAAATATTAAATTTTTTTTTATGGTCCTGCATGAACCATAGGCCAATAAACATCAGCTTCCTCGAATCGCTCCATACTTTCTTTTTCCATTTCAAGGATTTTATAATGTCCTTTCTCCATGTCCGAAAAATATAATAAAGTATTATGAATTTTAGATCCTTCTTCAAATCGTCCTGCTAGAGATTTATAGAACTCACTAGCTTTTTCTTCTGCATTCATAGCCATAATAAGCAGTTTACTTACGGGCATTTCTTCATTAAGATTAATTTTTGGCAAAGGTAATGGTGTATTTTTTGGTAGTCTTATTTCTTCATCAGGATAATTATTTTTATAGATATCCTCAATAAATTCCCGGTGTTTTTCCTCTTCTTTAGCTAAGAACTCTAGTTTATCCTGCAATAAACCATTTTTTGTTTTTTTTGCAATTTCCCTATACAATTTATAACTCTCGATTTCACTTTTAATTGCATTTAATAATAACTCATCTAGTTTGAAATTATCTAAATTCATTTGTTTATAATTCCCCCTATTTTTTAATCAAGTAATCTTTTTTCCCCTTTTATCTTTTGTATTGGTGTAATATTTTGTGATGATTCTAAGCAACCAAGATACTCACCATCTTTGTCTCTAAGTGCAAGGTATCGAATTAATACTTTGTTTTTTTCTCCGTTTTTTCCAATTGGCAAATCAATCCAGAATGATGCTTCATCTCTTTTTCCAGATTTCATTTCTTCAATGATTCTTTCAACTTTGTCTAGACTTTTTGGCGGATGACATTTTCTAACATTTCTACCAATTGCTCCTTCGGGTCTTTTAAATATTCTCGTCTCATGTTTATTCCATGCAATGACATTATCGTCTTTATCTAAAACTGAAAACTCAATTGGTAATGTTTCAAGTGTTGCTTCTAATTCTTTTTCTGATGGTTTTCCAATCATTTTTTACACATCTCTCTTTGTATTTTTTATATTATTTCAGCATGTAAATTGAGATGATCAGTTTCAATTTCAACTAATGCATTAAAAAACTCCTTTAGCCTTGGTTCAACTGCTTCATCTCTAAACCTGGCATAGGCTTTTATTGCACGATCTTCCCGTTCATATCCCTCTTTGCTATTAGCTTTTGAATCTGCATTACATGCTTGTTTCTCCAATTCAGGTCGAGATATCTTTAAGAATTTTGATATGGCAGATGCATGTTCGCGCTCGACTTTCATTAATGCTTTAAATTTCGCCATACCATATTCGTCATTTTGTTCATCCGCTGTCTTTTTTGCACAGTCATAAAACGAGGCATTATCTAGTTCAAGTTCTAAAGCTGCTCTAAGATTTTTTTGTGAAATATTGCTTAGTTTCACATTAAATTCATCAGGGTTCCAATCACGTGCCTCAACAAAAAACTGTTGATGTGCACCACAAAAAGGACATTGTTTTGGTATTTCCTCTCCAATATATGGATCGCCACATATTCTACATCTATAAACTTTTATTTTTGCCATTTATTTTCACCTTAAAATAATTTTTTTGATTATAGTTTTTTATGACAGAACCACCAATCATAATTATCGTATTCTTTCAATCTTTTTTTAGCTGTTTTTGTATCTGATGCAGGTGGAATAATTACTCTATCTTTTATTAGCTCATTATTCGGCCAATTAGCAGGGATTGCAACACCATTTTTTTCTGCAACCTGAAAACCTTTAATCATGCGCAGAAACTCGTCCATATTACGACCTAATTCTTGCGGATAATAAAGAATTGCACGGATGATTCCCTTAGGGTCTACAATAAACACAGCTCTAACAGTACTACTCCCCTTATTAGGATGAATTAGTCCAAGAGTATTTGCAACCTTACCAGTATCAGCTATAATTGGAAATTTAATCTCAATTTTTAGCTTATCTTTTATCCACTCTTCCCATTTTATATGAGAAAATACTTGATCAACACTCAGACCAATAAGTTCAGTATTTAATTTTTTAAATTCGTTATATCTTTTTTGAAATGCAACAAATTCTGTTGTACATACAGGCGTGAAATCTGCAGGATGGCTAAAAAGTATAAACCATTTTCCTTTAAATTCATCAGGTAATTTTTTCTTCCCTTGTGTTGTTTGAACCTCTAGCGTCGGAAATTTATCTCCAATTAATGGCATTCTTTTTTCTTCCATATCTTTTTCCCCCTTTATTTCATTCTTTTCATCGGTACACCACAACAATAAGGTGTGGTATTTGGTACTTCATCAAACTCAATTATGCCACAGCTGCAATCTTCTTCTGGGCACTGGCATTCATATTGTATATGCTTTCCAGCGTTCTCACATCCACAACTCTTACACATTTCTTTTCACCTCATTTTTTTATTTTTCACATATTTTCCTAATTTATTTCCAGTTTTTTTTACATCTTCTAGTTCTTTCTCATCTGGAACAAAGTTGATGTTAATGCTTTCTACAGGCATGTCCCATGATAAATCTTTAAGTATATTCTCAATTTCACCAACTGCCTGACCGCCCCAACCATAAGAACCAAAAACAAATCCTATTCTATTCTTAGGTTTTAGACCTTTGAGATAAGTAAGAAAACCACCCATCGTAGGAAGCATTGTGTTATTTAATGTTGGAGAACCAAGAAGTACTAATCTGGATGAAATAACATCAGTGATTATATCTGATATATGATTATTTTTTAGATTTTTCATTGTAACAGGTATACCTGCTTCTAGAATCCCATCCATTAATTTATAGGCCATTTTTTCTGTTGAACCCCACATGGAGTCATAGATAATTAATGCTTTCTCATCAGTTTCATTTTGTGCCCATTTTATATATTCACCAAGTATTTTTGGTATCTGCGAACGCCATATTATTCCATGGCTCGGTGCAATCATATCAATTTCAAGCCCAGAGAGTTCTTCAAGGGCCTTTTCTACCTGTCCGCCATAGGGCATAACAATATTTGCATAATATTTAGCCGCTTCTTCCTTAAGAATACCCCAATCAATTTCATCATCAAATCGTTCTGATGTTGCAATGTGTTGGCCAAATGCATCGTTTGGTAGGAGAAGTTTATCAGTTGGAATGTATGTTACCATTGAGTCTGGCCAATGAACCATTGGTATGTGAACAAAATGAAGCGTTCTTTTACCAATGTTGAGAGTATCTCCAGATTTTACAACCTTAAAATCCCAGTCTTTTTTGTAGTGTCTCTTAAGTCCTTTTTCTCCTCTTGTTGAAGTGATTATCTTTGCGTTATGCGCAACTTCTAGGAGTTTTTGAATGGATCCTGAATGGTCCATTTCTACATGATTTGAAATGATATAATCTATTTTAGAAGGTTCAATAATTTCTTTAATCCTGGAAAGCATCTCCTCGTACAAATAGTGTTTTACTGTATCTACTAATGTTACTTTTTTATCTATGATAAGATATGAATTGTACGTTGTTCCACGTTGGACACTATATCCATGGAAATTTCTTATATCCCAGTCGATTCCACCAACCCAATAAATATCTGGTTTAATCTCAACTTTATTCAACTGAATCATTCCTCTTTCTCAAAATCAACTTTTGAAGCTCCACAAATTGGGCATACCCAATCATCAGGAATATCTTCGAATTTTGTTCCAGGTGATATTCCACTATCCGGATCTCCTTTTTTTGGGTCATATACATAGCCACATATCTTGCAAACATATTTGTCCATTTTTTCTACCTCCTTTTTTCTTTCTTTATCAACCGCACTACTATAAGTTGGTGCATTTTTTGGTGAAAAACCACCCTTAACCTTGTGATAGTATTCGTAGGTCATAGGTTTATCTTCCTTTAGAATCTCTGCATCTTCTACTTTACCGATAAATATTGTATGAGTCCCAACATCAATTTTATTTATCATTTTCGCTTCGATACAGGCAATAGTATTATCCAGTACTATGGGCACCTTGGCTTTTCCAAGCTTGAATTTAATGCCTTCAAACTTTTCGATATCTACCCCAGATTTAAAACCAAAAGTTCCAATAAGTTTCATAGGTGTTTCTTCAGAAAGAACAGATACAGTGAAAACCTTGCTTTTTTCAATATATTCATGTGTGAGATTCTTTTTATTTATACTTACAGCAATTGTAGGCAGCTCTGAAGTAACCTGAAATAAAGCATTAGCTATCTGTCCGTTAATTTTTTCTCCATTTTTCGAACAGATTATGTAAAGCCCGTATGATATATTATGTAATGCCTTTGGGTTCATATAGTTTCATATCCTTTTTTTATACATTTTTTACATATTCCTTTGAAATATCCATGAACCTCCTCCACCTTGTGCCCACTTTCCAATATCTTTTCTATATTTGGACATTTTATGTCAATATCAATGATATTTCCACATTTTTTACACAGAAAGTGATGATGCATATCACTTCTGAAATCATATCTTGCCTCTAAATAAGATAATGTAAGTAACTGAATTATACCGTGGTTTTTTAGTGTTTCTACTGAATTATATACTGTTGTTTTAGAAAGTGACGGGTTTTTTTCTTTTAACCCACTGTATATTTCATCAGCTGTTGGATGTATTCTATTTTCATCAAGATACTTTAATATTTCTAGACGTTGGGGAGTTATTTTTATTGAGTTTTCTTTTAAAAGTTCTACATATTTTTTTAACATAGTTAATCTCTGTAATAATTCCTAATTTATAATTATTACAATTTAACATGAAATACAAACTGTATATTTAAATCTTTCTAGTAAAGTTCCTGTATATAAAATGTAAATGTTTATAAACTAATATCTTTAACTGTTTTTGTGTTGGGCGTAGGTGGACGGTTGACGGTGAGCTTTAGGTTCGCTGAGGAAAGTCCTCCCTCGTTCTGAATCGGGAAACTGTGCAAGCAGTAAGGGTAAGAATCCTTGCAGAGGCGCAGAAACGACACAGTCCTTGGAATATGCAATGATTCACTTGGTGATGAGGTCTCCAATGGGATTTGATGAAACGGCCAATCTGCTCCTGGAGCAAGCCCAAATGTTGGGATCAGTTATTCAGACTGCTCAAAGGTAGGGTGCTTAGTAGAATACCGTCTAAAACAGAAGGAGGCTTACGGCCTACACCCAGCACATTTAATGTTACCTCTTGTCATTTTTAATTTTATTATCTGTTGGTAACTTATGGCTCTAAAATAACACCTTGTCATTTTTTAGCCATATCCAACTAGATCAGTTTTTTTCTTATTTTCTGGGTGGCCTAATTGCAGATCCGCTCGAAGTTGCTGCCATACTTCCAGAGATATTTCTCCTTTGGCTGCTCTTTCAGCTAGTTTTTTCAGTTTTGTTTCAGGTGTAAGATAGGTATCATTGTATTTCTCAGATTGAAGGTAGTCGATTACATCGTTAGTTGTTTTTTGGTTGTATCTCATTGTCGAGTTGAAATCTGTATGTCTGGCCCGTAACTGTGGAATACGTATATTGTTAGTTCTGTCGCAATCACGTGTTATCTCGGTTCTTTTTAGGCAATATGGTGTTGTCTTTATTGTTTTTATTTTCGCTTCTATGCCAATTTCTTTGCATACTTTCAGTAGTTTGCTATAGTTGATTTTTTCTCCTTTATATTTGCCATATGGGTAGATGAAAAGATATTTGTCGTTTTCTAGATCTTTTGCATCGATTTTTTTCCTGATTTTTAACCAGTCTTTTATTCCTTCTTCTACAGCTGGTGTCAGTAGCAGTGCGTCTTCCATTCCCATTCGTATTATCATTTCATGGGTTTTAGAGTCTCTGAGTTTTATTTTGTGTCGTTCGAAGTCGATGTTTCGAATTTCAATGTCGCATACCTCTGATGGTCTCGATTCCATAGTTGTTTGGATCATCACTATTGCTCTGTCCATTATGTATTTGATTTCTCTTGGTTTCAGCTGCGAGTAACTTTTTTCAAGAATGCCCTCGCATTTCTTGTTTATAGTGTTTAGATATCGTTCTCTTTCTTCTTCGGTTAAGGTGTCATATAGCCTTCTTTCAACTGGTGGAAGTTTAAGTTTCCAGTCTTCATGTCCCAGATATGTAAGTAATTTGTTCATTGCCATAAATCGATTTAAGTTTCCATTGTTTTGGTATTTGCTATAGCAGAATTCCTCCCATTTTTCTATGTCTTTTTTTGTTAGTTGACTTGGCATTTTACCTATGTGTGTTTTCAGCACTGTGTTTATTTTTTTTATTATCCATTTACGATAGCTTGCTTTCAATGGTTTTTTTACCCTGTATTTTTGATATAACGTTTTATTTATTTGAGTTAGCAGCCATTTCTCAAAGCCTCGTAGTTCTTTTTCGAGTTCATCTATGTCTTTGATGGTGCTTTTTTTCTTTTTATCCATTTTTTGCACCATCCTGACAAAGTAGTGTGTTGTTGTTTTTTCCTACTTTGCCCATATTTGAAACATCTATGCTTTTAAAAAAGCTGTCCCAAATGTTGATGAACGATGATTTATCCAGCCTTTTTAATTTCGGAATTCCGTGTTTTTTTCGTTCATTGTTTATTTCTTCAAACTCTTTGACTGCTTTTTCAGCCAATATTTCCGTGAGTTCTAATAAAATATCTCTAACGTAGTAACATGCATCATCTGAAATCTCTCCTTTGTGATAATTTTTTAAAATATGCTTAATTGGCTTGACCGGCAACTTGGGTAGATAATCATCTGATTTTTCACATGTCATCTGGTCCTCGCGTCTGTATAATATTATCAATAAGAAACGAATTTTCAACATTAGATAAGGTAAATTTATGTGTTAAAACT
>Ga0272442_10006263_pt1 | contig 15712 bp, 8 predicted proteins | sample SSMForm2O_FD_200262 | JGI IMG/M metagenome (GOLD analysis project Ga0272442, IMG submission 200262) | Marine sediment archaeal communities from Little Sippewissett salt marsh, Falmouth, MA, United States - SSM-Form-2O | ecosystem: Environmental > Aquatic > Marine > Wetlands > Sediment ...
GAGCTATGACAGCGCGATATTCAATTCGGATCCAAGTTACAACTCATTAATGCATCCAACGAAAGGATACTGGATCTACATGAACGGACAGAATCCGCCCTGGGAACTTGCAGCAATAAGTGGCTGATGGTTCAAAACCTTTTCTCGTTGTTTTGCTCTTTGTTCATTAAATGGACCTGCAAATGATCTCTGATCTTAATATAATTGATAGATAATAAAAAATTTATTTAAGGGATTTTTGACAGGTAAATCGATTCGCCGCTAATGACAATAGCGCCGGATATGATTCCATAGATCCTATTACCCCCTTGGTGGTGGAAGCATCAAAATTCATACCTGATTTTTCCCCACTCCTTCAATTGGAATATCACGATGTCCATATTCATTCTTGAATGAAGAATCGTATACTTCATTTCTCGACGTTGCTGATTTGTAGGATGATTTCCAGATATCATTATATTATATAATGGATATTATCATTTCAGAGGTTTATTTCCATAATTCAGCCTATTAGGGGGTGTGAAGACGGCGAATCATGATAATCGAGGTGATGATATGCCGACTGCCACGAATGATGAGTCAAAGAAAATTAAAGAGGCGATGAAACAACGCATGAATCATCATTACGATGATGCAAATGCCATATTTGAAGATATCTTAGAGAAAAATCCGAAAAATATCAAAGCATGGTACCTGAAAGGAAGAACACTCCACCAGATGAAAAGATTTGAAGAAGAGATCGAATGCTATAAAAAAGCTCTCTCAATTGACCCTGATAACGAACAACATTACAACTCTCTAATTTTTCTTTTTATGGGCTGGGCATACAGCAGCCAGCAAAAATTCAAAGAAGCATTATACTGTTACAATAAGGCTCTCGAGTCAGGGGATCTGACAACAAGGAATAAAGCACGTGCTTTGGCAAGCAAAGGGTGTGATCTTATTCATCTGGGACACGATGAAAATGCAAAAGCATGTCTTGATGAAGCAAAAACACTTGCGCCGGACGTGGATGATTCGAAAACATGGTTCAATCTGGGGTATGGCTATGTGCACCTTGGCTATAACAGAGATGCGATTGAATCCTTTGACCAGGCTTTAGCTCTCGATAAAAAGAATATCGAAGCCTGGTGCTATAAGGGATTTGCTCATGGGTTTCTTAACGAGATCGATGAGGCAACGTCAAGTTTCCAGAAAGCTCTCGAAATTGAAATTACCTCTTCGAGCGCCTATATGGGAAGAGAATTTACCAGGAAAATTTTTCTCCAGAAACAGCAGGAATTGCTCGATTATACTAAAAAATATCTTATTTCAATGCTCCGTTCGTTTACTTTCGGGTTAAACCTTGTTCAGGCAATGTTCGTGATTCAATTTATTGTTGGAATCGGACTCCTCCTTGCGGCTGTCGGTTTAAGCATCAATGGAAATCAAAATCTCATCACACTCATCCTCGGTGCATCCGGGGGGGGAACCCTGATTATCACGCTATTACACTCTTCGCCGGAGAAACTACAAAAAAACAGGGTGGATTTATCTCAGTGGATGCTTGCCTATTTCAACTGGGTTAATACGGTCTATGCAGTGAACGGAACCCTTGCACAGAAAACCCAGAATAAGGAGACTCTCACATGGAACGAAATCGAAAACGCACATAACTATCTTTATAACTTGACCTTTAACACAGTCAAAATAATTGAAGACTATTGCGAGTTTCATAAGATACAAAAAAGTGAATAATTTTTTTCAACAGAGGGGATACGGTCATGTCCATATATCAAAGTATTCACCAGATTTTTCCTGCCCTCCACGAACTTTTTATTGCGACAGCCAGGGGGCGATAAAGATCCTGCAGGCGATTATATATCGACATGACTAACCCGTTACACAATTTTAAATCGTTTATAAAAATCGATCAATTCTTATGAGATTATTCTCCCGAATAATGGAGAAGAAGCGTCTTGTATGAGTTTTAAACACGTCTGTTTCGTTATTATGATACTTCTTATCATCGCGAGTGTAGGGTCGGCATCTGCTGCAGTTACCTTTTATCTATTCAATCGTTGGTCAATTCAAGCATCGTATCTGCGGTAGTTCAGGAAAAAAATATTTTACTTCCCATTAAGGATAAGCCTTATCGCGATGTGAAATTGACTGTATGAATACAGAGAGAGACAACAAATGAAAACGAAAATTTATTACTTTACCGGGACTGGAAACTCTCTTGCAGCTGCAAAAAAGATTGCTTCCGGCCTTGAGGACTGTGAGCTGGTTCCAATTGCATCAATGATGGAAACCCCGGGAGATATCCAACCATCGGCAGATCGTGTAGGGATTGTCTGTCCGGTTTATTTCATGGGCTTACCTGCCATGGTAGCATTATTTGCCGCACGCCTGGACCTTTCCAACGTACATTACACCTTCTCTGTTGTGACCTGTGGAGGTGGGGGTGGGGAATCGACCCTGGCACAACTTAATAAAATTCTGAAAAGACGATCCGCCCGTGGGCTTTCTGCAGGATATTTCGTGGTGATGCCAGGCAACTACATCCTCATGTACGAATCTCCAACCGGAAAAAAACAGGAAACAATACTAACATCGGCAAATGAAGAGATCAAAAAAATCACAGAAGAGATAGTTCAATGCAGGGAACAGCCGCTCCCCCGCTCATTCGTTTCAGGGCTGCTGCATACCCTGTTGTATTCCAGGTTCATATCAGGTGTCCATAAGAAAGATCAAAAATTCTCCGTGAATGAAGACTGCACATCCTGCGGTATCTGTGCAGCAATCTGCCCGGCGAAAAATATCGAACTGGTGGACAAAAAGCCGGTTTGGAAACAGCATTGTGAACTCTGCTGCGGATGTATCAACCTCTGCCCGACAAAGGCCATACAGACAGGGAAAAAGACCGTAGGAAGGGCACGGTACCGAAACCCGGATGTATCAATTCCTGAATTACGTACCAGTGGGGAAGGTCGGTCTGTTGAAAGCGACACAAATTAAGGAAATGTTGTCTTAACCAGTCGCAGATTACAGATACAAAAGAGGAGTGATGATGAGATCTCTCCCGATTGTATTTTCATATCATCATATGCACAAGTCTATGCAGCGGCAGGCCAGTGCAGGGAATCGGAGACCAAAACGAAACGCTCCGGCCGGGGTGAGTGTCGGGGGTTCAAACCTTTTCTCGTTGTTTTGCTCTTCGTTCATAAAATAGACCTCCTAATGGCCTCAGATCTTAATATACCTGATAGATAATAAAGATTTTCATTGGAGAATTTTTGTGTGCCAAATCGATTAACCGCTACGGTTTTTTCGTAATTGGGAGTTATAATGAGGTTATTTTACCTGCACGAAGGGAGTGATCTGTATTGGTTATCATGCAAAACCGTGAGTCCCTCTAGGGAGATTATTTGTATTGGTTTTAGGGATAATCTTCATTGAGCCAATAGAAAAGAGTCTTGGTTAATTTAAGTCGAAATCCATTTGATATAGGCAGATATTTATAATTAACTTGGATTATTAATCTTCTATATTGTGATAATCATGAAATCCTATTCATTAATTGCATACATTGTTCTATTGTTAATATTTGTTACTCCATCAATTGCCGATGTTCCCTGCCCACCACCTGTTGCCGACTTCACCTGGGACGGTAGTTGTTTCACTGATACTTCAACTGGCGATATAACTGCATGGTACTGGGAGTTCGGGGATGGGACAACTTCACTTATCCAGAATCCCTGTCATAGCTACTCACTGCCTGGGATCTATTCGGTTAATCTCACAGTCACTAACGAATGTGGATCAGACTCCATAACAAAGGATATATCCGGTCTCTGCCCACCACCGGTCGCCGCTTTCAGTGCTGAACCCGACTCCAGGTACGTTCCGTTGACCGTCCAGTTCACCGATCAGTCAACCGAGGATCCAGACTCCTGGTTCTGGGAGTTCGGTGACGGCGCTACCTCTACCGTGCAGAACCCGACCCATACCTACACCGAGGTCGGGACATACACCGTAGAACTCACCGTGTGGAATGACTGTGGGAGCGACTCGACAACCGCTCCCATCAATGCAATCTGTCTAGAACCCGTTGCGCAGTTCACCGCGAACTCGACTTCAGGGTACGCTCCGCACACCATCCAGTTCACTGACAACTCGGAGAACAACGTGAACGCATGGTACTGGGAGTTCGGGGATGGGACAACTTCACTTATCCAGAATCCCTGTCATAGCTACTCACTGCCTGGGATCTATACGGTTTATCTTATAGCCTTCAACGAATGTGGATCAGACTTAATATCGAAGGATATTGTCATTCCCTGCGTACCACCTGTAGCCAACTTCGCCTGGGACGGTAGTTGTTTCACTGATACTTCAACTGGCAATAAAACTGCGTGGTACTGGGAGTTCGGGGATGGGACAACTTCACTTATCCAGAATCCCTGTCATAGCTACTCACTGCCTGGGATCTATTCGGTTAATCTCACAGTCACTAACGAATGTGGATCAGACTCCATAACGAAGGATATATCCAGTCTCTGCCCACTTTCTGTAGCCGACTTCACCTGGGATGGTAGTTGTTTCACTGATACTTCAACTGGCAATATAACTGCATGGCACTGGGAGTTCGGGGATGGGACAACTTCACTTATCCAGAATCCCTGTCATAGCTACTCACTGCCTGGGACCTATACGGTTTATCTCATGGTCTTCAACGAATGTGGATCAGACTCCATAACGAAGGATATTGTCGTTCCCTGCTCACCTCCTGTAGCCAACTTCACCTGGGACGGTAGTTGTTTCACTGATACTTCAACTGGCAATATAACTGCATGGAACTGGGAGTTCGGGGATGGGACAACTTCACTTATCCAGAATCCCTGTCATAGCTACTCACTGCCTGGGATCTATTCGGTTAATCTCACAGTCACTAACGAATGTGGATCAGACTCCATAACGAAGAATATTGTCGTTCCCTGCTCACCTCCTGTAGCCAACTTCACCTGGGACGGTAGTTGTTTCACTGATACTTCAACTGGCAATATAACTGCATGGAACTGGGAGTTCGGGGATGGGACAACTTCACTTATCCAGAATCCCTGTCATAGCTACTCACTGCCTGGGATCTATTCGGTTAATCTCACAGTCACTAACGAATGTGGATCAGACTTAATATCGAAGAATATTACCATAGAAGGCTTTGAAAAATTTTCAGCCCAATTAAACGATGGATGGAACACATTTTCCACACCTATTAAATTGAATTCTAGTAATTCAACATTTGAAAAAATTTTCTCACCAGCTGAACAACAAAAGGTAATTGTAGTCCTTGGATGGGATGGAACGCAATGGTATATCCCTCAAGGATCAACACATGTAGAACCTCTTTATGCTTATTTCATTAAAGTGAAGGAGGGCACAACTGCAACAGCTGTTTTTGTTCCGTCCGAAAGTGTCACTACACTACCATCACGCCAAATAGTTGAAGGTATCAATCTTATAGGGCCTGCTCCATCATATGATAAAGATACAAATGAATTCCAGAAGATGCCATTGGATAAGGCATTAGTAACCATCGAATCTGTAAGGAACTTTCCAGGTTACCTGATAGTGGTCAGTCCAGGTTTAAACCAACCCGGATGGTCATATGCAAAGGGAGGACCGTCAAGAGACCTCTTACCATTTAAAGCATATTGGATAGTAATGGAAAATGGACCGGATACACTTTACGGGTTTTCCACCACTCCAATCCAAATATGAATTTAACTCCCTAAATTATCTATTAATTATTTTTTATATTACCTTTTTTTCTTACAACTAATATACCATGAATCATGAGTGGTTCATAGACAATTCGGCAGTCTCTGAATAAGGCATTGGGATGATTTGTGTTGAATGATATTTTTCATAAAAAGTCACTTTAACAAATGAGGGCTCATTGTCATTTTTTTATGATTTTATATTGCCTTGTGTTTGCGGAGCAATCATGGATTTTACATATGATTAATGGGCCATTGATGGCAATACCTTTAAATAGGCACCTATATCGCATATAGTGGAATTGCATTTGTATTTGTATAAGAACTAATACAGAGAAGACACAAAGCCAAATAGGAATTATGGCTCTAGAGTTATTCTCGTGTATTTGATTCATTCTTCAATTTTTTTCGTGTTTAGATGGAAGTTTTGTGTGTGCCTTTTTGGATGATCCTGTGTTAGACGAAAGGGGGGTCCATGTCATTTTTTATATGATTTTATGTGATTTTGTGTTTGCATAGTAAACATGGAATTTTTTATATTGGATACATGGGCCAATGTGGTGTGTCTTTTATGTGGTGGTATCTGACATATAGCCGAGTTGCATTTGTATTTACACAAGAACTTACACGCAACTGATACAAGGGCATACAGGAACTATGGCTCTAGAGTTGTTCTTGCGTATTCGATTCGTCCTTCAATTTTATTCGTGTTTTAATGAAAGTTTTGTGTGCCTTTGTGTGTGATCCTGTGTTAGACGAAAGGGGGGTCCATGTCATTTTCTATATGGTTTTATGTGATCTTGTGTTTGTAGAGCAAACATGGAATTTTTTATATTGGATAAATGGGCCATTGACGGCAATACCTTTTAATGGGCACCTATACCGCATATAGCGGAATTGCATTTGTATTTACACAAGAACTTACACACAACTGACACAAGGCCAAATAGGAATTATGGCTCTAGAGTTATTCTCGTGTATTTGAGACGTCCTCAATTTTATTCGTGTTTGTTGAAGATTGTGTGTGCATTTGTGTGTGATCCTGTGTTAGACGAATGGGGGGTCCATGCCATTTTTTTGGCTTCCTTTTATTCTGCTTTCACTTAAAATATCAAAATCCCTTACCAACCCATATGTTAATCATTCCTAAAGGAAAACTGCAGTCTTACTTGATGTAGCATGGAAATCATTGACCATTTGCAAATAATTGAAAAAGATTTAAAAAAATTCCGAGCATTAAAACGCCGAAAGAAGATATTAAATTGCCTAATTATTGGTTTTTTTGAGAGGTCTACTGATAAGAAAATAAAAGCTTTACATAATAAAATAAACACATCTTTTCGAAATCTTACAAATTTCATCGATGAATATTATGGGAAATTACAGGTCCAATACGAAATGATTCAAAATTCAGATATTTATCTTGTTTTCCAGGATAAATCGAAATTTCTTTCAATTAGTAAAAATTTCCAGTCAGACATAGATTCAATAAAAAATCGAAGTTATTTTACCAAAAAATACCAGAATAAGCTTCAATCCTTATCTCATAATCTCGCAACAATTGAATCCGGAATTAATAGCTACAATACTCAGTACGTTCAGCGAAAAATTGAACAGTATCAATCCTTTTTTGATAAAGCCCCATTTCCTTTAGATGAGCAGCAAAAGAAGGCAATAGTAACTGATGATACACACAATTTAGTAGTCGCCGGTGCTGGTTCCGGAAAAACTGAAGTATTAACCACAAGGATTGGATATCTCGTTGAAAGAAAACCCGATTCAGTGAATCCTGAGAATATCCTGGCCCTTGCCTATCAGAATAAAGCTAAAAATGAGGTTTCAGAACGGCTTAAGTCACGGTATAACCTTGATGTCAAGATTAAAACATTCCATGCTTTGGGATTGGAGATACTTTCTTATTCCAATCCTGACAATCCTCCCCAATTGAAATTTTCTGGCGAGAATTTTGATATTGAGTACAATAACTACATCGACACTCTTGTAGCAGAATTGAAAAATAACTCAGAATTCCAGAAAAAAATTATCCACCTTGCTTTTCGGTTTGGAGATATTGTTGAAAAGGATGAGACTGACTTCTCGGACAAAACTGAATTCCATACCTACATGGATTCACTTGAATACACCGCTCTAAATGGTGTAAAAGTAAAAAGCAAAGCAGAACGGGATATTTTAAATTTTTTCCTTACCCACAGATTAAATGGGCGCAAAATCAGGGTACTCTATGAATCACCGGCAGATTGGATGAAATATTGGGATGATGAGGGAAAAACCCGTATACCCCGACCAGACTTCTTCTTCCCCGATTATAATCTGTATCTCGAGCACTGGGCTGTTGATCGAAATGGTAATGTTCCGGATTGGTTTGGCGGAAAGAATCCATCCGAGACCTATCGAAAAAATATGCAGGCCAAAAAAGAGCGGTTCAAATCTCAAAAACGTTACAAATTAATTGAAACCTTTAATTGGGAGTATAATTCGCCAGATTTTCTTTCCCTCGTTGAAGAACGATTCATGGATTCTATTGAGAACCAATCTCCCGATTATCAACCTGAACTCTCGCAGATGTCCTTTGAAGAAATCATTCAAATGACATATTATGAATGTAAAGAGTCGATTGCAAATCTATCAAAAAACATTGCACGTTTTATTCAAATTGCCAAGACCTACAATTTGACGCCAGAAAAAATCGAAAGCCGATTACGCACAGAGAGATGGACAGGCAAGCAACAAGCCTTTGCTCTCCTCGCACTCGAGATTTTCAAACGATATGAGGCATCTTTACGTCAACGAAATGAAATCGATTTTCAGGATATGATTAATCTGGCTGTGAAAGCACTCCGGGAAGACGAAAATTTCTATAAAGGTAAATATACTCATATTCTCGTCGATGAATACCAGGATATCTCGACCCAGCGATATGAGCTAATCAAAGAACTCATGAAGAAATCAGAGGGATGCAAGCTCTTTTGCGTCGGTGATGATTGGCAAAGTATCATGGGTTTTACCGGATCAAACCTCGACCTCTTCACGGATTTTGGTACTTATTTCGATCATCCTGCAATCACACTCCTTGAAACCAACTACCGATGCTGTAAATCGATTGTTGATTTCGGTGAGGAAATCATCAAGAAGAATGAACAATATCAAATCCAGAAATCAACCAAAGCCCACAATCCGGCTTGTTATCCGATAGAGGTATTCTCATCCCAATACGAGAATAGAGAATATCGGCAACGGTATGAACAGATGCTCAAACATGTGGTAGAATCGATTAAAGAATATCAAGAGCTTGGCTATGCCCCCGAAGATTTTCTTATCCTTGCCCGAATCCTTAAATCGACCATGATACGTGAAAATTTCAAATCTTTAACGAAACTTCATAACATTCCGAGGTATTTCCCCCGATTAATGACTGTGCATAAGAGCAAAGGACTCCAGGCACGAGTTGTATTTCTTTTAGATATGGTAAAGGGGCTCTATGGATTCCCCTGCCAAATAGAGAATCCTGATATTTTTGATCCTGCAATTCTTGGGAGAAAACGGGACCGTCTGGAAGAAGAACGAAGGCTCTTCTATGTTGCCGCTACCCGAGCGAAAGAAGATTTGAAGATTTATACGATGGATTCGGGGATGAGTGAATTTTTAGAGGAAGTTTCTCCGCATCTTACGGTCAACAAAATGTAATGTATAATTATTATTTGTACAATTTCTTATAACACGAATAACAGATGGGTTTTTCATAACAGCGTTCTTTTTTTGTGTCTTCTTTCTTACAAACGTGACAATATTTTTCGACGTATTTTGGATCACTAAATTTTGCCCAAATCGGGTAACATTTGTCGCATAAGGGTCTATTCGGATTAAATGGTATCTTTTCACCACAGCGAATACAATACCCAGCTTCCGGTTCAATTTTCCCTTTTTTCGGCTTACCTGATGACTTCTCTGCTTTTTCTTCTTCCGATTTTATTTTCTCTACCTTCTTAATTTCAAAACCGAATTCGTTGCTATTACGGACTATTTTCTTTGCAGCTTCGTTTATCTCATTGTATAATTTTTCATCTTCCGATTGTTCAACTTTAATTCCTAGTTCGGTATTATTCAACTGGGAATATTCATATAAATTCATCGATGTAATGATGGCCGTTTTATGATTCAAATAACATTTCGCATGCAAATTTTGGTGTGTATAGAGATTCACACCTTTCATTTCCTGTTGTAAAAAGTTGATATCCGCCGGATCATGACTTTCATCTGCTCGGACGATGACTGATATATTTGTTTTAAAATTCTCTTGATCTTTGATATCACTCTTAAATTGGCGTGCAATTCGTAAATATGGGGTAATGAGGATTAATTTCTCTCCTTGTGCTTCGTTTATTAACTTTTCAATTTCCGCGGTTATTTCAGCGGTTGATGCGAGTAATTTGGCCATATTTTCCCTCCAAAAATTCTTTGGAACAATTATACGGTTAATTTCGAATTATTTATGAATTCTGTTTCATTGAACAAAAACATATTTAATTTCATGAGAAATCCACATTTAGTTCTTTAAATATCAATTCATTTAAATTTCATAGATTATTCAAGGGTTTGATTGGAGAGAAATATTACAACATCATATAGAAAAAAACTTTATGGTCCTGTATTCCTTATTACCAATTTGGATGTTTTTATGATTCCCAATAACATTACACGAGAAAACATTCTACAGGCAATTCAAGAAATTGATGGACGAGAAGTACCTCCATCACGGGAACAAATAAAATATTCCATTGTTTGGAATGGAAAATTATACCCCCCTAAATATACAATTTCAATTGCGAACAAATATGCAAATGGTGAGGAATTAGATCCGTCAACGTTTAGTGGAGGGGATGAAACTAATCCTTTTCTCAATAAACGTGATTTCACTGTCATTAATATAACACAATGGAAAACGATCACAGAACAATTAAAGAATATATTTGATACTAGATCAGAGAATAAAAATCTCCTTGAATTAATAAATTCAAAAAACGAGGTTATCTCCAAATACCAACCCATCTTTTCTCCCAACCATATTCCCAAATTGACTGCAGAGGAATTTTCAGAGTTCCTCGATTTTAAGAACAATAAACATTGGTCAGGCCTACACCGACAAAAAGGAATAATTATTCAGGATATGGACCGATTGAAATCAGCTCTTCTAACACTTGTTGATGAATCTCTCCCTATTCAGGACCGTCTTGACAAAATTAAACCCGTTCCGGGGCTTGGAGAAGCAATAAGTACGGCTATTCTTCATATAACAAATCCCGATAGGTATGGTGTTTGGAATTCTACATCCAAGAATGGATTAGAAAAAGCAGGCCTTTATCCAATAACAAAACGAGGTGCATCATTCGGTGAACAATACAAAGCGATAAATGAAGTGCTTATAGCACTTTCAAGAGAGATACATGTTGATCTTTGGACATTGGATGCATTATGGTTTGACTTCGTTAAAGAAGGGGATAATGAATTTGAATTGAAACAAGCAGTTCTTGATACAATTTCTATTGGTGAGACTATCGTCAAGGAAGGTCTTGATGGTAAAAAACTCAGCCAAAGTCCTGATGCCAAAAAAAACCAAGACACCTACAATTCAATTATTAAACCTCAAATTGAGGCTTTTAAAACTAAAAATGACGGATCATCTCCAAATGTTTTACTTAACAAATTCTTAAACAACTATGTGAAAAAGAATGACTTAGAAGATGAATTTGAGTCACAAGGATTCGCACATTATGGCCAAAAAGTCAATTCCTATTGTTGGGCGGCCATCACAAAAAAAGAACCTTCTATTCATGATAGAAAAACTTCATTTTTCCCTCAATTATTCATTTTAATTAATAATTTAGGAATTCGATTTGGTCTATGTTATGGGGATCATGTACAAGATACAGAAAAATATGTTACAATAGTAAAAAGAGATAAAGAAATTCAAAATTCCATCGCGAATGTTTTGAAAAATATCAAAAATTTACAATTTTTAATTTATCCATATGTAGTAGAAAATTTAAAGGAAATACACCCTATTTTAATTAACACCAACGAAGATGTTGAAAGAAATTGGTCAACTGATGTTCATATAATTCAAGACATTCAAAAGGATGATTTACCAGAAACCATTGAGGAAGTGATCATTCATACATTCGATGCCCTCCATCCAATATTCAAACAATTGTCATTCAGTAAACAGATTCCCACATCTCCAAATTATTGGCAAGTTGCTCCAGGTGAACAAGCAAAAGATTGGGATCTTTGTGTGAGAGATGGTTTCATCCCAATTTATGGTCGTGAATATTTCAAAAACATCTCTGATGACGTTCTTAATTATAATAAAGATCAGTTGTGGGATTATTTTATTCATAACAATCCTAAAGCGAATAGATTCCAATTAGAAAAAATCTGGGATTTTCTTCATACTATACAAAATAGAGATGTTGTTCTTACAAACCGAGGTAAGAAAAAAGCACTTGGGTGGGGCATTGTTAAATCTGGACCGAAACGCTACACAGGTAATAGAGATATTACTTTCATTCGTGATGTTGACTGGAAAGAGACGAATCTAGATAGAGATCTTGATTATGAGCAAGGTAAAAATTTTTTCCAGGCATTATTGCCGATAACAAAAGAGCATTTTGATTCAATTATAAATCCAATTATTAAAAGAGATGTATATTTGAATAAATTCAAGAAAAATATTATCCTATATGGACCTCCTGGAACTGGAAAAACCTTTCAATCCATCAAGATGGCTTATGAAATAATTTTTGGCGAATCCCCTGATACAGATATTGTATATCAGAATATCCAAGAAAAACTACTTGCGAACAGAAATAATGAAATTGATGTTTCACAATTATCCTGGCTGGATGCAATTATCTTAACCTTTTACGAAAGTGAAAATGACAAACTTCAGGTTCAGGATATAAAAAATTCTCGGATAATTCAGGAATTAAGCTTTTATAAAGAGAATCAATTTATTTCAAATAATATATGGTCTATCCTCCAAAGGGATTCCAAACTAGATTCTGTATACGTTAAATTAAAAAAGAAAACTGGAAGGGAATTCTTTGATAAGGATAGCAAATCAAATTGGTTCCTGACAGAAAAAGGAAAGGAATATCTTGATGGGCTACTTTCAGACATTAAATCCACTCCTCCCACTTCCCTAGGTCAAATCTCATTTATAACATTTCATCAATCATATTCTTATGAGGATTTTGTTGAAGGAATTCGTCCAGAAATAAGTGATGATTCAGACACTATTTCATATAGGATTAAAGATGGGATTTTCAAACAAATCTGTAAAAAAGCGAAGCAGGATCCTCAAAATAATTATGTTTTTATAATTGATGAGATAAATCGAGGGAATATTTCCAAAATTTTTGGTGAACTCATCACATTACTTGAGGAGAATAAACGGTTTGGGGAAAAAGAAGAACTAACAGTTCATCTTCCTTATTCCGACGAGGAATTTGTTGTTCCAAATAACCTCTACATAATTGGAACCATGAACTCAACGGATAAATCAATTGCACTAGTTGATGTGGCACTTCGTAGGCGCTTTTATTTTGAACGTATAGATCCAATCAGTTCTCTTATTCAAAATTCGGTTGCTAAAAAATTCTTTTCAGAAATCAATAAAATTATCAGGGCTTTAAAAAATCCTGATTATCAAATTGGACATTCATATTTCATGAAAATCCCTGAGAGCGATGAAGACTATAAAGAGTTGAAAAATGTATTTATTACACAGATACTTCCTCTAATAGAAGAATATTTTTATAACGATTGGGAGGCCTTGGCGACAATATTAGGGCGAGATTCAATTAATGTTGAAGATCAGAGAAAGAGTGTTTGGAACGAGGAAACTGGTGAATTTGAATTGGTTTCCAGTGATTATGACAAAATTTTTGGCCTTTCTCTAAAAAGTTCAGATGAAATTTTTGAGGGCTGTATGAATAATCTCGGTCTCTACCAGGCAAGTAGAGAAGATGCCGAATAACTAGTGTGTCAATTATGCACACCATTGAATTATTTGAATGGGAAAAGGGGGCCCAAAAATCTCAGTTTTCTGATTCAGAACTTCGAGCTCTTAATATTTTAAATAATTCCATTAGAAGAAAAGAGAAATCAGATGCTATAACTATCACCTACAATAAGATTTTTACTTATTCATTTGTTGGGATTATCCAGGTTGGCAACAAAAGGATAGAAATTCTTCCAAAATTGTACAATCCTGATTTGAACATCTCTCTTCAAGCACTTGACCAAGATGAAAAAAATAAAATAAATAAAATTGCAAGGAGAAATTTATTCTCTTTACTTTCATATGCTGGTATGATTCCGACGTATAAAACAAAAATATCGAAATACAAAGAGGAAAAAGATTTTTTTGAATTTCTCATATCTTATTTCCTTGATGATCTCGGAGAGCTTTTAGCTTCACACTTTTACCATGAATATCAAATTCATTATGCTGATATTCCAAGGGTCAAAGGAAAGATCCGTATCCACCAACAAGCATTGAAGTTACCCTCTCAATTGCATCAATTTTCTTGTAAATATAATGACTTTAGTATAAACAACTCGATTAATCGTGTTATCAAAGCTGCTCTAAGAAGGCTTCAATACTTGAGTAAAAGCGAAGATAATAAGAAACGGGCTTTTTTCTTTTATTCTATGTTAGGTGAAGTAGCCGATGAGAACATTACACCGTCATATCTTTCTAGAATACATTTTAATAGGCTCAATGAATGTTATAAAGGAATTATTGAATTTTGCTCAATGATTCTGTTTGGATCAATATATACCATGGGAGGAGGGCAAAGACACTATTATGCGCTCATTTTTGATATGAATCTCACATTTGAAAAATATATCACTCGACTATTACGAAATTCTTTGATTGATTTTGATTTTGATTATCAGGAAAAAATCCATTTAGCAAGTGAATTGCCTGCAATATCAAATTATACGAGAAATAAAAAGCAGCTAATTCCTGATATTATCGTGAGAAGAAATGGGGAAGCATCTGCCATCATTGATACAAAATACAAGCTTAATTTATCAAATGGATATATTAAAAATGCTGATCTCTATCAAATGATGGCTTATTGTATAGCAAAGGAATCTGATAAAGGATTACTCCTTTATCCAAGACTCCCTGATCAAGATGAATTAAAGAATCAGGAACTCCTTATTGTTTTAGACAAGATAAAAAAAGATCAAAAAATTGATCGTAGAGTCAACATTTCCGCAAAATCCATTCAAATGTTTGATTCGAATGGAAAGGTACGAAGAAAATTGGCAGAAGAAGATATAGATAATTTACTTGAATTCTTCACATCTTCACTGCTTTTACAGTCTTGAAATTTATTATTGTAAAATAATCATCTCGAAATTTTGTTAACTTTTTTGGTTCCCATCACCTTTTTCCCCGATCCCTCCGTTATAACACTATATGCAGCTTAATCCCGCCCAGGAAGATGCAGTCAAATGTTCCGGTATCCAGCTCATCCTTGCTGGTCCTGGATCGGGAAAAACCCGCGTCATCACGGAAAAAATACTCTATCTCATTTCTCAGGGTATTTCACCTTCACAAATTCTTGCTCTCACCTTCTCAGACAAAGCCGCCCAGGAGATGAGAGAGCGTTTGGAATCGTCGATACCACAAAGTGCCGATCTCACGGTAAGTACATTTCACTCTTTCTGTCTCTCGGTCCTAGAGGAGAACCGATTGGACTCGGGCATCAATTTCAGCTCGGGTATCATCAGCCGGGCGAATCAACTCGTCTGGGGTCTGAAGAATATCGACTCGTTCGGGTTTGAGCACATCGAGGTTGGTAATAACGCCGTTGATGTCATTGAAGCCATCATTGATGGAATCAGTACATTCC
>Ga0272442_10006264_pt1 | contig 15712 bp, 15 predicted proteins | sample SSMForm2O_FD_200262 | JGI IMG/M metagenome (GOLD analysis project Ga0272442, IMG submission 200262) | Marine sediment archaeal communities from Little Sippewissett salt marsh, Falmouth, MA, United States - SSM-Form-2O | ecosystem: Environmental > Aquatic > Marine > Wetlands > Sediment ...
GGAATGAAATATTTCTTGTCGCGTCCATGCGAAACTCTTGTCAAAACCTCATGGTACGCGGAAAACAGTAATTACAATACTGTCCCGGCATTTTGATATGTTCATCACTGTCCTGATTAAACCCTCGCAACTTCGGTCTCCGTGGTTGCGCACGCTGCTGAAGCTCTGCGTCAGTATTGGCATTATTATTCTTGCCCAGCCACTCCTGGATTCTCCAAGGGAGAATGACATTTTTGGGGATTGTTTTCTTAACCTGAACATCAGCCTGATGCTGTTGGTTTATGCTGTGTTTTACAGCGGTTCTGTACATACCTGTACTCAGTATAAACAATCATTGATTTATCCGTAAAAAAGTATAAAAACTATTTGACTTTTAATACTAAACTTTCTATATTTTCCAACTGTTGAGATAATTGGGGAGTCGTCCAATGGCAGGACATGCGGCTCTGGACCGTAGTATCGGGGTTCGAATCCCTGCTCCCCAGCTTTTTTACTGGCGCCCGTAGCTCAATTGGATAGAGCATCTGACTTCGGATCAGAGGGTTGGGGGTTCAAGTCCCTCCGGGCGTACGGTCAAGCGATACTCTGGAATATTGAAAAGGGCGCGTTCGTCTAGAGGTTTAGGACGCCGGCCTCTCACGCCGGTAACACGGGTTCGACTCCCGTACGCGCTACTATTTTTTTATGTAGAGGTTTTAGAAGAGGGGCGCCCGTAGCTCAATTGGATAGAGCACCTGACTACGGATCAGGAGGTTGGGGGTTCGACTCCCTCCGGGCGTACTAATATGTGGAATCCTGAATCCGATGGGAATGACCGGCATCTGTACTGGATGCGAAGGGCTCTGATAGAAGCGGAAACGGCAGGCCGGGCCGGAGAAGTTCCGGTAGGAGCTGTTATTGTCAGAGATGGACAAGTTGTCGGCAAGGGATTCAACCAAACAGAAGTTCTGCAGGACCCGACAGCTCATGCCGAAATGATAGCCATATCTGCCGCCGCTAATACGCTTCACTCATGGCGACTTGAACAGTGTACCCTTTATGTAACATTGGAACCGTGCGCCATGTGTGCCGGAGCAATAGTCCTTGCAAGAATAGCACGGCTTATTTTCGGCGCACATGACCCCAAAGCCGGTGCATGTTCGTCTTTAAGGAATATTGTTCAGGATCACCGGCTGAACCACAGTGTTGAATTGATACCCGGCATTCTGGCGGCGGAGTCAGAACATCTGCTGAAGGAGTTCTTTAAAAATCTCAGAAAAAAGAAATAGCAGATAGTGTCTGGAGAGGTGCGAGAGTGGTTGAATCGGGCGGTCTCGAAAACCGTTGTTCCGATTACCGGAACCGTGGGTTCGAATCCCACCCTCTCCGCAATTAATCAAAAAAAACAGTTTCTTGTTACAACGGATTTTTGTATCTTTTCTGCAGAGATTTTTTTGGCGAATTAGATGTGCAGGCGTATAAAACGTACATGGAGAGGTGACCGAGCGGCTGAAGGTGCACGCTTGGAAAGCGTGTGTAGTGAATGCTACCGCGGGTTCGAATCCCGCCCTCTCCGCCATTATTCCGGCGCTTCAAAGGCCGGGCCGATACGCGTAATGCGTCCGGGGCAGTAGCTCAGTTGGGAGAGCGGTACGTTCGCAACGTACAGGTCGGCGGTTCGATCCCGCTCTGCTCCACAGATTTGGCTGTGCTAGACGGGGAATTAGCGGTGCCCTGTAACCTGCAATCCGCTACAGCAGGGTTGAATCCCCTGATTGAGGCTATGACCGCCATAGTTCGGTTGTGGTAAGCGATGATGATAATCCGAGTCCTGCGCAATGGGAAGCTACCGAACCCCGTCAGGACCGGAAGGGAGCAGCGGTAAGTAGAGGTACCATGTGCCGCAGGGCAACTTGGATGGAGTTGGCTGCTGCAGCAGATCTGTTGGTACGGAGAGCCAAAGCAGGGTGCACAGCCTTTTTTTTAAGCCCAGAGGATTGTATGAGCTACCAGGTATTGGCAAGAAAATTTCGGCCGCAGACATGGGATGACCTGCTGGCGCAGGAGCATGTGACAACAACCCTGCGTACAGCTCTTGAAACCGGAAGGATTGCCCATGCGTACCTGTTCAGCGGACCGCGCGGTGTGGGCAAGACAAGCGCAGCCCGTATCCTGGCAAAAGCCCTCAACTGTGAAAAGGGCCCTGTTCCCGATCCCTGTAATTCCTGCTCTGCCTGCACTGAGATATCCCAGGGCAGACATGTCGATGTTATTGAGATAGACGGGGCTTCAAACAACGGTGTTGACGAAGTCAGGAATCTCCGCGAGAATGTTCGGTACGCACCCACAGGAGGCAAGTCCAAAGTCTACATTATAGATGAAGTGCATATGCTGACAGTCCAGGCGTTTAACGCGCTTCTCAAAACCCTTGAAGAACCTCCTGACAATGTTCTTTTTATTTTTGCAACAACAGAACCCCATAAGATACCTCCAACCATTATTTCCCGGTGCCAGCGGTTTGATTTCCGGAGGATACCGGTCTCGGTTATTGTTGATAATCTCGAAAAGATCTGCGCCAGTGAAAATATCGATGTTGACCGTGACGCCCTGGAAATCATAGCGATTAAAGGCGACGGCAGCATGCGGGACAGCCAGTCTCTTCTCGATCAAATGATCTCCTATCATAAAGACCGTATAACAGCCGAGCATGTTGTCAGGGGCCTGGGCCTTATATCCCGGGATGTCTATTTTGATCTGACCTCAGCTATCGCTGATAATGATATGGCGCGGGGTTTTACTCTGATTGAAGACGTTATTAAAAACGGTTATGACGTTGGCGAGTTTATCTCGGGGTTACTGGAGCATTTCAGAAATGTGCTCATAGCCGGGTCGGCAGGTGAAAAGGGGCTTGTAGATGTGCCGGAGACATCCCGCGGAGCATATATGGCAGAGAAAGAGAAGTTTTCACATGGAGATATCTTCAGGCTCCTGAACATTGCGGACTCAGTACAGCAGCAGATCAAAAAGCATGCGCAGAAGCGGGTGCTCCTGGAGATAGCCGTTGCCAAGATGGTGACACTGGACCGCACCGTGACTATTGATGAGATACTCTCCAGGCTGGGCAGCAGCGGTCAGAGTATCCCTTCGGATATGGAGCATAAACAATCCAGGCCGGCAGCGGTTTCAGAAAAAAAGTCCTATTCATATATGCAGGATACACCGGCTGTGAAGCAGCAACCGGTAAAAAAGAAAGAATATCCTGCGGAAAAAAAAAGCATTGAAAACAGAGAAAACCCAAAATCCGCCCCTCCGGTAGTTTCCAGCGAGCATATTGCCAGTAAATGGCCGGATATTATAGAGGCGTTGAAGCGGCGTACCATAACAGTGGGTTCCTTTCTGCAGGACGGTGCAGTCTCAAAGGTTAACGGAAACAACATTGAGATAGAGTTCCATGAATCGAACTGGTTCCATATAGATTCAATCCAGCGGTCCCGCAGTGTCGTTGACGAAGTCATTTCCTCTGTGCTGGGACAGAAGGTCACTTTTACCTGTGTAAAGACCGATAAAAAAGACCTGAAGTACGGCGGGGGCGAAGCTTCCAAAGAAGACAAGCTGTCGGAGATGGCTCAGTCGGACCCTGTAGTTCGTTCTATAGTTGATGAGTTTGATACCGATGTAATGAAGTAGACAGGAGTATATACATGAAGAAGAATATGGCAGCTCAGTTCGGAATGCTCCAGAAGCTGCAGAAGGAAATGGAAGATGTGCAGAAAGCCCTGGAAAGCATGACAGTCGAGGGCAGCGCCGGAGGCGGCATGGTAACAGTAACCGCCAATGGAAAACAGAAGATTACCGGTGTAAAAATAGATCCTGAAGTTATTGATAAAGATGATGTGGAAATCCTGGAGGATCTTGTTACAGCCGCAGTAAACCAGGCTCTTGACAAATCAAGAGAACTTGCAAACGATGAGATGCAGAAGGTGGCCGGAGGCCTGCTGGGAAATCTGCCCGGCGGTATGAATCTGCCCGGATTCGGCATGTAGACAGGTGAGGTATTAGTTGGAATATGCATCAAAAGCATTGGGAAGGCTTATAGAGGCCTTTTCCCGCCTTCCGGGGATTGGAGAAAAATCTGCGCAGCGCATGGCTTTCTACCTTCTGAAAATGGGGGCTGATGAAAGTGAGCGCCTGGCGAATGCCATTTTGGATCTTTCAAGAGATGTGGGCTACTGCTCAGTCTGTTTTAACCTGACAGAACAGGATCCCTGCTCTATCTGCAGCAATCCCAAGCGCGACAGCAGTATCATATGTGTAGTTGAAGAGCCGAAAGATGTCCTCGCTGTAGAACGGTCCGGTGTATATTCGGGCCTCTACCATGTGCTTGGCGGTGTGCTTTCCCCCCTGGACGGCGTTACTGAACACAAGCTGAATGTCCATGAATTGTTCGAACGAACAAAGCAGGGTGTCTCTGAAGTGATCCTGGCAACCAATCCTACCATGGAAGGTGAAATGACAGCCGCTTTTCTGGCGAAACGGCTGGAAAGACAGGGAGTTAAAGTTTCCCGTATCGCCCGCGGCATTCCATTCGGAGGATCGCTGGAATTCAATGATGCGGTGACGGTTGCCAAGGCGCTGGAGGGCCGTGTAAACATAGAAGAATAGGCACAATCTGAAAAAAAACCGGGTATCTATGAATCTGCCAAACCAATTGACTATATTGCGTATACTGCTTACGCCGCTGTTCGTGTTTCTTCTGTTCAGCAGTTCGAGCACGCTGCAATGGCTCTCTTTTGCTGTATTCGTCATTGCATCGCTCACAGACTGGTATGACGGATATATTGCCAGAAAATTCGGTGTTGTGACAAAATGGGGGAAATTTCTCGATCCGCTGGCTGATAAAATTCTGGTCTCTTCTGCGTTTATCTGTTTCTGTGTAATGGGTTATTTCCATGCCTGGATGGTGACGGTTGTGGTTGTGCGTGATGTGATCATTACGGTTCTGCGGTCCTATGCAGTGTACAAGGGGGCGCCCATAACGACCAGTACCTTTGCTAAAGTAAAGACGTTCTCTCAGGTTGTATTCCTCTACCTCGTGTATCTCTATATTTTATATACAAATGCAGTCGGTATGAAGGGCATTCAATGGATATTCAATACTGAATCAGGGTTCCATCTGATGAATATCGGCATGCTGTTTATTTCCATAGTAACAGCAGCTTCGGGATTACTCTATCTTGTGGATAACAGATCATGTGTGGCAGATATGAAAAAGGATCTGTTCCGTCTCATTGTTCCATCGAATACTAGAGTCTGATAGCTCTGTGGGAAAAATTTCGCATATACTTGCAACAACTTTTTTTACCGGCTACAGTCCATTTGCACCTGGAACCGCCGGCGCGCTGGTCGGCGCGGCACTCTACTATTTTTCCCCGTTTTTCAGCGGATATTATCTTTTATCTCTTACTGTGATTATATTTTTTATAGGTGTGCAGGTGGCAACGGTTGTTGAGAAGCGCCTGGGACATGATGCGCCTGAGATAAATATCGATGAACTGGTTGGTGTGTGGTGCACCTACCTTTTTATCCCCCGAACCCATCTTTTATTTGTGACAATTGCCGGATTTATTCTGTTTCGTTTTTTTGATATAGCAAAACCCCCTCCGGTTAACCAGAGCCAGAAACTGAGAAAAGGCTGGGGTGTGATGACTGATGACCTTCTTGCAGGGATATATGCCAATGCGGCCCTCAGGATACTGTTAAAAATATTTATGTGAAAGAATATGAAAGTTGAGCTGATATCCATAGGGAGTGAACTCCTTAACGGTCTGGTTGCCAATACAAACAGTACCTATCTTGCCGGGCGTCTGTATTCGGCAGGATACAGTGTCTGCCGGATAACTGCTATTGGCGACAGAAGTGAAGAGATTATACATGCCCTTGAGCAGGCTGAAAAAGGTGCCGATGCCGTTATATGTACCGGCGGCCTCGGACCTACCCTCGACGATATAACCAAAAAAACCGTTGCCTCATTTTTCGGTTCACAGCTTGTATTCGATGAAGCGGGTTTCCGTGATATATTCCTGTGGCTGGAGCACCGCGGTATTCATGTTGATGACGTGAACAGAGAACAGGCATTTGTGCCGGACAAAGCAGAACTCATGGAAAATTCCCTGGGGACTGCGCGGGGTATGGTGTTTACGCGCAACAGCACCCTGTTTTTTTTCCTGCCCGGTGTGCCTTTTGAGATGAAAAAGATGTTTTCAGAATCTGTACTGCCCCGTATTGAGCAGGAGTTTGCCTGTGACGGGCCTGGTATGCAGATTGTACGTACTACCGGTATAGCAGAATCACAGATAGCCCGAAATATTCAAGGGTTTGAAGCCTCTTTTCCCGGAATTTCCATTGGATTCCTTCCCAATCCGTCGGGAGTCCGTCTTTACCTGTGCGGCCATGCCAATGAACAGGATCAAATGGGCAGGGCTCTGGCCTTTTTGAAGAGCCGGCTGGGAGAAGCCGTATACGCGTATGGAGACGTTTCAATTGAACAGGCTGTAGCCGGCCTTTTGACAGACCACGGCCTAACCATAGGAGTGGCCGAGTCATGTACTGGAGGATACGCGGCAAACAAGCTTACCAATATGCCGGGCAGTTCCGCATACTTTCTATTGGGTGTGGTTGCCTACAGTAACGGCGCGAAAATTTCGGTCCTCGATGTAAACCCCGACACACTGCTCCGTTTCGGCGCGGTTTCCCGGGAGACCGCACTGGAAATGGCCCGGGGTGTCAGAATACGGGCGGGCTCGGATATCGGTATAGCCACAACCGGTATTGCAGGGCCGTCGGGGGGGACAGCCGAGAAACCCGTGGGCCTGGTGTATACAGCAATATCGGCAAAGGATTATGAGAATAGCACAATGCATAGATTGGGCAAGGACCGGATGTTTAATAAAGAAAGAGCATGCGCTGCTGTCCTTAATATGGTCCGTACATATCTTCTGAACCGGAACTCTGTTAGTGATACCTGAATGATACCGGCCCTGCCTGGCTGTAACCGGCATTATTTTTACTGTAGATTTTTCAGGCATTTTGCATTATATTAGTACTGCATCAATTGTGTTTCCGCGAGGCTCAGCCGCTATGAGCACAGGTGAACGGGTATTGTTGCATTGCCCGGTAATACAGCTTGATTTTTGGCAAATTTCATGTTACTTTTAAAACTATGTCATCCATGACCAGAACGTTTATCTGCGTACCTGTGCCCGACGGGGTAAAGCGGCAGGTTGCAGCGTTTCAGCACCGGCTCAAGGAATGCCGATCCAACATTAAGTGGGTCGATCCCGGTAATCTGCATATTACCATTAAATTTCTGGGAGATGTTGAAAATCACAGGATAGCTGACATAGCCGCAGCTACTGCAGAGGCCGTATCTGGTATTGATCCCTTTTCCGTAGAATTGTGCGGCGCAGGCGCGTTTCCCAATCTGGGCAGGCCGCGGGTACTGTGGGTAGGCATCGGGCAGGGGGCAAAACGGTTTAACACTATTTCAGAGGCAGTCAACCGGTCCCTGGAAGGAATGGGATTTGAACGGGATTCACGGAAATTTTCCGGCCATGTCACAATCGGCCGGATTCGCACATATTCCAATATAGACTGTATTGCACGATTATTGGAGCAGGAGGATTTTTGCGCACCTGTATTCCAGGCAGCGTGTCTGTATGTAATGAAGAGTGTATTGACACAAAGAGGGCCAGTCTATTCACCTTTGAACACTATAAAACTGTGAGGACGAACGTATGGCAGATACATCCAAAGACAAGATGAAAGCAATTGAGCTTGCCATCTCTCAAATTGACAGACAGTTCGGCAAAGGTTCGGTTATGAGACTGGGCGACTCAGACGGTATTCAGAATATACCCTCAATATCGACAGGATCCATCGGGCTTGATCTGGCTCTGGGGGTCAACGGTGTTCCCCGGGGAAGAGTTGTAGAAATATACGGTCCTGAATCATCGGGGAAAACAACACTGACACTGCATATTGTGGCGGAAGCCCAGAAAAAGGGCGGTATTGCGGCATTTATCGATGCCGAGCACGCCATGGATCCCAAATATGCGCGGGCTCTTGGTGTGAAAATAGACGACCTTCTGGTGTCACAGCCCGATACCGGAGAACAGGCACTGGAAATCACTGAAACACTGGTGCGAAGCGGAGCCATAGATGTCATTGTCATCGATTCTGTGGCAGCACTGGTGCCCCGTGCCGAGATCGAAGGAGAGATGGGCGATGCCCAGGTCGGGCTCCAGGCACGCCTTATGTCCCAGGCCTTGAGAAAACTTACCGGCGCAATTAGCAAATCACGGACCTGTGTGATATTTATCAACCAGATCCGGATGAAAATAGGCGTGATGTTTGGAAATCCGGAAACAACGACAGGTGGAAGAGCGTTAAAATTCTACTCCAGTGTACGGATGGATATCCGGCGTATCGGCGCCATTAAAGAGGGAACCGAGGCAGTTGGAAACAGGACCAGGGTAAAGGTGGTTAAAAACAAGGTGGCTCCGCCCTTTAAAGAATCAGAATTCGATATAATGTACGGCCAGGGTATTTCCAAGGTCGGCGAGATGATTGATTTCGGTGTCGACCTCGGAGTGATCGAAAAGAGCGGCACCTGGTATTCCTATGGCAGTGAGAGGCTGGGCCAGGGCAGGGAAAACGTAAAACGGTTCCTGCTCCAGGAAGAGAACAAAGACCTGTTTGCCAAGGTGGAGTTGGATGTAAAAGCCAAACTCGGGCTGGTACCTGAGCCGGCTCCCCCAAAAAAGGAAGCGAAGACAAGCGGCTGATGAGCTGTTATGCCGGAACAATACAAAATAACAAGTATTGAGCCGCAGAAAAAGCGGAAGGACAGATTCTCTGTTTTTCTTGATGATTCTTTCGCATTGGGTGTGAGTGCCGATGTACTGCTGGAGTTCGGCCTTGCGCAGGGGCAGGAAATATCCGCAGCTTTTCTGGAAAAGATCCGACAGGCGGAAGAGATGGCCCGGCTCAGGGAAGCTGCATTCAGGCTGCTTTCATACCGAGCCAGGTCTGTGTATGAGCTGACGATGAGGCTCCGGCAAAAACAGTATGATGAGCATGCCGTTGACCGGGTTGTAGACGAATTCGTCAGCAAGGGATATCTGGACGACCTGGAATTTTCCATGAGCTTTGTTCGTTCACGGATGGCGCTGCGCCCGGCAGCCAGGAAGCTGCTTGTGCATGAGCTTGCAGGGAAAGGTGTGGAAGGCAGTGTGGCACGCCAGGCAGTGGAGCAGGCATACGGTGATACGGCTGAGCTGGATGTGGCGAGGAAGCTGGTACAAAAGAAATCGGGAATATACAGGGCTGGCAATGCCGGCGACAGAAAACGGCTGTACAGCTTTCTGCAGAGAAGGGGATTCGCAGCAGGAATTATAAAACAGGCCATAGAAACCGAATGGGAAAAAGAAGGTTAATAACGGAAAGAGGCATATGAAAGCAGCAGATGTAAGAAGTTCATTTATAGATTATTTTAAAGACAAGGGCCATACGGTTGTTAAGAGCGCGCCGGTGGTTCCCCAGAATGACCCAACCCTGCTTTTTACCAATGCCGGGATGAACCAGTTCAAGGATGTGTTCCTCGGTACCGGTACCAGGCCGTACTCTCGTGCGGTAGATTCCCAGAAGTGCATACGGGTCAGCGGCAAGCATAATGATCTCGAAGCTGTGGGGAATGATACCTATCACCATACATTTTTTGAGATGATGGGTAATTGGTCTTTTGGCGATTATTACAAAAACGAGGCAATTGCATGGGCGTGGGACCTGGTGACGCGGGTGTGGGGGCTTCCGAAAAAATCGCTCTACGCCACAGTGTTCCGTGAAGATGACGAAGCGGAAAACATCTGGAAAAACAGTACTGATATTGATAATTCGCATGTGCTCAGGTTTGATGAGAAAGACAACTTCTGGGAGATGGGAGAGATCGGGCCGTGCGGGCCGTGCTCGGAAATCCATATTGATCTTGGCGAGGGTTTCTGTGATATGCAGCATGTACCGGGGCATACCTGCACAGTTAACGGAGGCTGCTCCAGGATCATTGAACTGTGGAACCTGGTCTTTATTCAGTATGAGCGCAAAGAGGACGGCAGCACTGTTGTCCTGCCCCAGAAACACGTGGATACAGGCCTGGGCCTTGAGCGCACTGTAGCGGTCTTGCAGGGAAAGGCGTCCAATTATCAGACAGATCTTTTCATGCATGTCATGGACAGCATCGCCGCACTTTCGGGCAAATCCTTTGAAGATACGGGCCTTCGACCGGCATTCAGAGTGATTGCTGATCATATCCGGGCCCTCACCTTTTCCATTACTGACGGTGTAATCCCGTCCAATGAGGGACGGGGCTATGTTATACGGCGAATTCTGCGCAGAGCGGCCAGGTACGGCAGAAAGCTGTCGCTTCATGAACCTTTCCTGTATAAAATAGTACCGACTCTTGTTGATACTATGGGTGCCCAGTATCCGGAGATCTCGGAACGGCAGGAGCATACCGCCCATGTGATCAAATCGGAAGAAGAACGGTTCAATGATGTGCTGGACCGGGGCCTGGAAATCTTCGAAGACATTGCCGGTGATGTTGCCAAAGCCGGACACACACTTGTTTCAGGAGCAGATGTTTTCAAGCTGTACGATACCTATGGATTCCCCGCAGACCTGACCCGGGTTCTTGCAGGGGAAAAAGGGCTGCAGATAGATGAAGACGAATTCAACCGTCTTTTGGAGGCCCAGCGCGAACGTGCCAGGAGCGCTGCCCGTTTTTCTCCGGGCCAGGGCAATGACTGGCAGGACGTAACCCAGGGAAAAGATTCGGAATTTGTAGGCTATGAAACAACATCGACGGCATCGGTTATCCGCAAAGTCCGTCAGGACGGAAACTCAATTGTACTGCTTCTTGACAGGACGCCTTTTTATGCCGAATCGGGCGGACAGGTAGGTGATACAGGGATTATTCAGGGAAAAGATTTTATCATAGAGGTCGCTGATACTCAGCGCAGCGGTGAGCAGATACTCCACATAGGTACGTTTTCCAAAGGAAATGCTATATCCGACCCTGGTGTTGAAGCTTTTGTCGATGCGGAAAAACGGGCTGCAACAGAGAGAAACCATACATCGACTCATCTGCTGCATCAGGCGCTAAAAACTATTGTAGGCGATCATGTAAACCAGGCCGGATCCCTGGTCGCGCCTGAATATTTCCGGTTCGATTTTACTCATTTTAACGCGCTGACAGCCGATGAACTGTCAAGGGTCGAACAAGAGGTCAACCGCCAGATTATGCAGGACCATCAGGTCAGTACTTCGGTCACAGGATTCGATGAGGCAAAAGAGATGGGCGCTGTGGCCCTGTTCGGAGAGAAGTACGGAGACCGTGTCCGTGTGATAAAAGTTGATGATTATTCAATGGAACTGTGCGGCGGAACCCATGCTGACAGAACAGGCAAAATAGGCTATTTCCGGATAGTCCGTGAAGAGGCTGTGGCTGCCGGTGTCAGAAGGATTGAGGCTGTGACAGGCGGGGCAGCAGATACACTCATCCGCCAGGAAAAGCACACGCTGCAGCGCATTGAGGGCCTGCTCAAGTGCGGCCGCCATGAAATAGAATCCAGAATTGAAGGGCTTTTTGAAGAACGCAAGAAACTTGAGAGGCGTCTGAAAAAAATGCAGTATTCATCAGCCTCGTCTGTACTGGATACTATTGTTGCAAATGCTGCGTCATTTGACTCGATTACAGTGGCTGCCGGTGAAGTGGAAGCGGAAACAGCTGATGATCTGCGTACAATGGGTGACAAACTGAGAAATATGCTGGGTACAGGCATCGGCGTACTGGGCAGCAGAAGCCAGGGCAAAGTGGCTTTTGTATGCGTGGTCACTGATGATCTTGTAAAAGACAGAGGCCTTAAAGCAGGTGCAATAATAAAACCGGTTGCAGCTATTGTAGGAGGAGGCGGGGGCGGAAGGCCCCATCTTGCCACAGCCGGAGGAAAAGACCAGGAAAAGCTTCCGGAAGCGCTGGAAGCAGTTCCGCATATTGTAAAAAACATGCTGTAGAACACAGGTGTATACAGCAGTGTACAACAGCCATGGATAGGTCTATGAAAAAAAACAGGGGCAGTTCCGTATATGCGCGCCTTCTTTCTGTTAAAGAACAGAAAGGCGCGGGATATGTTGTGCTCATAGATCCTGAATCTGCACCGGAAAACAGGCTCATTGATACAGCAGCAGAATGCGCCGGGTCAGGTGCGGACTTCATCTTTGTGGGGGGCAGCCTGGTATCAAAGGGCAGCCTGGATACCCTGATAACCGGAATGAAACAGGAAGCAGGCATTCCCGTTGTACTGTTTCCCGGAAGCCTCAGGCAGATTTCGCGTACAGCTGACGCACTGCTCTTCTTAAGCCTGATAAGCGGGCGTAATCCGAATTACCTCATAGGTGAACAGGTCTTGGCAGCGCCCCTTGTAAGAAAATACGGCATTGAAGCAGTATCCACCGGATATATTCTGGTTGAATCGGGTACGGTGACTTCAGTAGAATTTATGAGCAATACAAAACCGGTTCCCAGAGCCAAATCCGATATTGCTGCGGCTCATGCCATGGCAGCAGAATATCTCGGTATGAAAACAGTGTACCTTGAAGCAGGAAGCGGCGCGCTTCACCCTGTTCCCGATGCTATGGTGCAGGCTGTATGCGGCGTTGTTTCCATTCCGGTCATTGTAGGCGGAGGGATCCGCACACCCCGGACAGCAGCGGACAAAGTGAAAAACGGGGCATCATTTATTGTAACAGGCACTGTTGTTGAAGACAGCGGCACATCAATTATAGAGGAGTTTGCCCATGCTGTCCATTCGGCAGCATCAGGCAGGCAGACATGATAGATATTCACACACATGTGCTGCCCGGTGTTGATGACGGCCCGGGAAATTTTGTTGAGTCCCTGGAAATGCTGAAGGTGGGGATGAGGGACGGCATACACGGGGTTGTCTGCACATCTCATGTACTGAACCGGCTTACGCCTGATATAGAACAGACATTTCAGGAGAAATTCAGGAAACTGAAAGAGCTTGTCGCTGATGAGGGGCTGGGCATATCATTGTGGCTGGGCTCGGAAATTATGTGCACGGCGTCATTCGATTTACGGTCGCCAATAGCAACAATTAACAATAATGGAAAATATCTTCTCATTGAACTTCCGATGGGGCAGCTGCCTGCAGGTGTTGATGAAGTGTTTTTCAACCTCAGCCTCGAAGGTATTGTACCCATACTGGCCCATCCTGCCAGAAATGCCGTTATACAGCAGCGGCCCCGGCTGGTGCATGAGTTCATAAACAGAGGCGTGCTCATGCAGATAAACTCGGGCAGTGTTACCGGCGTATTCGGGAAAAAAGCCCGGCAAACAGCGCTGCTGCTCCTGGAGCACAATCTGGTGCATTTGGTGGCCAGTGACTGTCACAGTGTGGTATCGCGTCCCATGCATCTGCGAAAATGCCATGGGTTTATACAAAATAAATTCGGCAGTGACCTCGCCCGGGATCTGTTTTTTACCAACCCTTCAAAAGCTGTCGCCGGTGAGGATATTGATATACGGGAGCCGGTGGTGCCCAGTAAAAAAAGTTTTTTGTCCAGACTATTCAAAACAAGAGAGAACAGGTCATGATATCGTATATACAGAGGCAGCTTAAGGCCAGCGCCGATGCTGCATTACAGGCGGCGGAACATCAGGCTGCACCTATACAGGATGCGGCCCGGATGATTATAACCTGCATTGAAAACGGAGGCAAGGTGCTGGTATGCGGAAACGGCGGAAGTGCCGCTGACAGCCAGCATATTGCGGCGGAACTGGTCGGAAGATTCCTGATAAACCGGCAGGCTTTGCCTGCTGTCGCCCTGACTACTGATACTTCTGTATTGACGGCAGTGGCCAATGATTTCGGGTATGAAACGGTGTTTTCCAGGCAGGTGGAAGCCCTTGGAAAGCCCGGAGATGTCCTCCTGGGCATAAGTACCAGCGGAACCTCGGACAATGTGGTACGGGCTGCCCGGCTGGCCCGTACAAAGGGGATGAAGGTAATAGCACTGGCCGGTTCGAAATTTACAGATTTTTGCGCCGATGCTGATGTGGCCATAACAGTTTCCAATCCTGATACGCCCCGTATACAGGAAGTACACATTACAGTGGGACATATTATTTGTGATCTGGTTGAAAAGCATATATCCGGAGTGAATAAAACTGAACAGACCGGCGTATAAGCATCTGATAAAGCAGTGTATGGCAGCCGATACCGGTTTACACCCTGTTCCCCAAGGGCCGGGATATTCAAACCATCAGTCTCTATTCAGCAAAGCAGATAGATGATACATTTTTTACGGACATCGTTCCTCTTCGCCCTGGCAGTAGCCGCGATTCCATTGCTTATCCATTTATTCGCAAAAAGACAGCGTACAAGTCTGTCTTTCAGCAGTGTGATGTTCTTTAAGCAGATGGAAACCAGGCAGATGCGCGCAGTAAACATACGCAGCATTCTTCTGCTTGTCATACGCATGCTCGCGCTGGCTCTGCTTGTGCTTGCCTTTGCAGGGCCTGTACTCAGTGGCAGGCTGCCGTCGTCGGGAAAAGGAAAGAGCCTTGTGCTTGTTGACAGGTCGCGCAGCATGGAACGGAACGGCATGTTTGACGAAGCCCGCAGTACTGCCCGGGATATTCTCGCAGATAACCAGGGAGAGGCGGGCATGTATTTTTTCCCGGGCAAAGAGCGGAATATTGTAACAGGCAGCCCGGCTGAACTTTCGGAGATCCTCAGGCACGCAGAAACAGTACCGGGCATTCCTGATATGAAACGGTTCATGGGCCCGGCCCAGGCATATGTACAGGCTCATACCGGTGTCAGCCTGGTAATTGTTACTGACGGACAGCGTTGTGTGTGGTATGATGGCGACAGCCTGGCTGTTTTCCCTGCAGTTAACGGAAGCGTGTTCATTGTACAGCTTTCAGACTCAACACGCAATGCCGCCGTCACCGGTATTGACGTCTATCATTCAATCGCCAATGGCATGCCGGCAGTTAAAGTCAGGGCCCGCCTTGCCGGTTCAGTCTATGGCCCTGTGCCCAATGCGTTGGTCCGGCTCTATATAGACGGAACCGCTGCTGAGCAGAGGCTGGCACACCTGGCCGCGGGCGAGCAGCGTTCAGAATCATTTGTCATTGCCGGCAGCAAACCGGGATGGCATACAGGGCGAATTACCATTCAGGCCGATGATATTGGTTTTGACAACACTGGTTATTTTTCCTTTTTTATCCCCGAAAGGGGCCGTATACTGGTTCTCGGCTCAGGAACAGCAGACGTGGAGCCGTTAAAAACAGCACTGGAAACTGTTTTTCACAGACATCATATCCTTACGGCCATGTATTCAGATTCCTGGTGGATCAACAGTATTGATTCATGCGCTGCTGTGTTTATATCCAATGTCCCCTCATTCTCATTCAGGCAGGGTGCGGCATTGGCCGGCGCAATAGACCGGGGGCTGCATGTTGTGTATTTCCCGGGTACTGCTGCAGATATCCGAAATTTGACGGAGAGTGCGTTCTGGCCCGGAGAAGTTTTTAACGTCACAGGTGTACAGACTGTGAGCGCTGGAGAAGACAGGTCTTTTTCAGTAATGG
>Ga0272442_10006265_pt1 | contig 15711 bp, 23 predicted proteins | sample SSMForm2O_FD_200262 | JGI IMG/M metagenome (GOLD analysis project Ga0272442, IMG submission 200262) | Marine sediment archaeal communities from Little Sippewissett salt marsh, Falmouth, MA, United States - SSM-Form-2O | ecosystem: Environmental > Aquatic > Marine > Wetlands > Sediment ...
TAGTAGTTGTGATTGTATGTTTGAAAATGGTGATGGCACAGCTGAAAATCCTTATCAAATAACAGATTGGGATGAATTAGATAGTGTAAGATATTGTATGGATTCTCACTTTATTTTAATGAATGATTTAGATGAAAACACAGACGGTTATGCAACATATGCAAGTGACACTGCAAATAGTGGAGAAGGATGGAAGCCGATAAACAAGTCTGTTTATGTAGATGAAGAATGGGAAAATTATGGTTTTAATGGTACATTTGATGGTCAAAACTACAATATAAGTGATTTATATATAAATAGAAACAAAGATTTTCAAGGATTGTTCGGTCAATTATGGGGCTCAAGTTCAGAATGGTCAAATAAACTCGACACAGTTATAGTGGAAAATTTGAATATAATAGATGCTGATGTAACTGGAGATTCACAAGTAGCTGGTCTTATCGGTTCGACATACGGTGATGTCATAGTTTCAAATTGTTCTGCTAGTGGTACTTTTGATGGTACAGACATTGTTGGTGGACTGATTGGTGGCATAAATCAGGTAGATAATCATGCAAATACAACCCATGTATCCAACTGTTATTCAACAGGGAATGTTTCAGGTGATACAGAATTGGGTGGTCTTATCGGTTGGAGCACAGGATATATTAATGAAAGTTATTCAACATGTGGTGTAGAAGGAGAAAATGCAGCTGATTATATCGGTGGTCTTGTTGGAAACAACCAATATAATATAAACAACTGTTATTCAACAGGGAATGTTTCAGGTGATGATTGGATTGGTGGTCTTGTTGGTAAGCATGATGCAGGGAGTACTATAACAAAATCATTTTCGACAGGTGTTGTTGATGGTGATGCATCAGCTGGTGGATTAATTGGATATTCTGAAGGTGCTGTAATAGATAGCTTTTGGGATAACGAAACATCTGGAATGACAACAAGTGCAGATGGAACAGGAAAAACAACATATTGGATAAAAGAAATTACTACATTCGGTGCTTGGGATATTGCTTATACAGATGTAGACTTAAACAACGGTTATCCTTATCTTGCTTGGCAAAATGACACAGATTCAAACATATGGTTAATATATGGAACTCCAAGAACTTGGAATGAAATAGAACTGTGGAATATCACCTTAAGTAATACGACTATTTTTAAACAAGTAGAACTGTGGAATATTACCCTTGTTAATTCTAATGAGTTCCAACAAATCGAATTGTGGAATGTGACCTTAAGTAATATATCCATCTTTAGTCAAGTGGAACTTTGGAATATTACCTTATCAAATAGTAATGAATTTCAACAAGTAGAACTTTGGAATGTTACTTTAAGCAATGTTTCAGTTTGGCAACAAGTAGAACTTTGGAATATTACCTTATCAAATAGTAATGAATTTCAACAGATAGATATATGGAATGTTACCTTATCGAACACAAGTGGATTTAAACAAGTGGAGCTTTGGAATGTTACTTTATCAAATAGTAATGAATTTCAACAAGTAGAACTTTGGAATATTACCTTGAGTAATTTAAGTTCTACTTTTAAGCAATTGGAGTTGTGGAATGTCACCCTTTCAAATGTTAGTGAATTTCAGCAATTAGAACTGTGGAATGTCACTTTAAGTAATGAAAGCACATATAATGAAATTGAAAATTGGAACATAACACTCGTTAATTCTAATGAATTTCAACAAGTAGAGTTGTGGAATATTACCTTATCAAATACTACAGATTATAATCAAATCGAATTATGGAATGTGACCTTAACAAACACCACTAATTTTCAACAGCTTGAATTATGGAATGTGACCTTAACAAACACCACTAATTTTCAACAGCTTGAATTATGGAACATAACACTCGTTAATTCTAATGAATTTCAACAAATAGAGCTTTGGAATATTACCTTATCAAATGCTACAGACTACAAACAAATCGAATTGTGGAACATTACCCTTTCAAATAGCAACGAATTTCAGCAATTAGAGTTGTGGAATATTACCTTATCAAATGCTACAGATTATAATCAAATCGAATTGTGGAACATTACCCTTTCAAATAGCAACGAATTTCAGCAATTAGAACTCTGGAATATTACCTTAAGTAATACGACTATTTTTAAACAAGTTGAGCTTTGGAATATTACCTTGAGTAATTTAAGTTCTACTTTTAAGCAAGTGGAATTTTGGAATATCACCCTTTCAAATGTTAGTGGATTCAAACAAGTAGAGTTGTGGAACATTACCTTATCAAATGCTACAGATTACAATCAAATCGAATTGTGGAATGTCACACTTATTAATTCTAATGAGTTCCAACAGATTGAGCTTTGGAATATAACCCTTTCAAATATTACGGAATATGCACAAATCGAATTATGGAATATTACCTTGATTAATGTAAGCACATATAATGAAATTGAACTCTGGAATATTACCTTGAGTAATTTAAGTTCTACTTTTAAGCAAGTGGAATTTTGGAATATCACCCTTTCAAATGTTAGTGGATTCAAACAAGTAGAGTTGTGGAACATTACTTTAGCGAATATCAGTGGATTTAAACAATTAGAACTATGGAATATCACCTTATCTAACAGTACAGTATACGAACAAATTGAAAATTGGAATGTAACCTTAACAAACATGACATTAAGTTGGAATCAATTAGAACTTTGGAATATTACAATTTCAAATATTACGGAGTACGCACAAATCGAAGTGTGGAATGTTACATTGGTAAATTCAACAGTTACAATATTTGAGACCATAGAAACCTGGAACGTGACATTAAGCAACTCATCTATATTCTGGATAATCATATCTGATGTATTCCCAGAAGACGGTTCATTCCAAATACCATTACAAAGCACAGTATATGCAACTTTTGAAAATATAATAGGGGCAAACATGAATGTTACTTGGTTCTATGGCACCAACGAATCTAATATCACAACGGAAATCGGTACTGATACAAACTTTGCCAATAGTACACAAAACGAATTGTTCTATCAAATGACCGAAAGGGGACAACAATATTGGTTAAGGATACAAGCTAACGATGGCACGCACTACGAGAATACAACTGTGCAATTTAGGGCAGAAGGATATCCTGGTGCTTCAGTATATGTGCCACCAACGAATTATATTTACATTGGTGTGATAGGAATTTTAGGAATACTTGCATTCTTATTTGTATTTTTAAGAAAAAGAAGGAAAGAGGAGGAAGATGAATACTATGATAACTACTACAATGGAGGGTACTATTAATGATGGTAAAACCCTGGTGTAAAGAGGCTGAAGACTATTTTAGAAGATTGGCAAAGGATAGAGTTGTGTATATAAAAGATACTACTTTTACCCGTAATTTTGGTCGAAGATATTCAAAGCTAATTAATAAAGATTATTTGGATATTGGACGCATAGACCGGAAAAAAGAGTCTGTAATTACTCTTCGACCTGGAGTAAATATAGAACCATTAGAGTTAAATAGGAAAAACCTGAAGTTCAAGTTCAACAGGTTGTTTTAATTGTAATAATTTATAAATAAATTATTTTAATTTACGGGGAAGATTTAAATATCATAAACGAAAATATCTGTTTTCTAGTGGAGGCAGGTATATTACCCCCTTTTAGTGTGGTGAATAAAGGCTCTAATGGGCAATAATAAATAGGAGGAATCATATGAGAGATTTAATTAATGATACTCGTGCAGTTATTGACCTTGGCGTCGTTTTAATGATTGGAATTGCTTTCGCTGCTCTGATGGTTATAGCGTATATAATCTGGACTTTGAAAGACCAATTAAATCCAACGGGTGCTGCTGCTAATAGTATTAGCAACATTACCGATGGATTTGACGATGCTGTCAATCTGTTGCTAGTTGCAATTACAATTTTCATATTAGCTATCGCAATTTCAGCACTGCTTATGCTTCGTGGCAGATAGGTGAGTATAATGCGAAAGTTTTTAGAGAATTGTCATGGTGTTGTTGACCTCGGAATGGTACTTATGATTGGAATTGCATTCGCTGCTTTGATGGTGATTGCATACATTATATGGACTGTCCGAGACCAACTTATAACCACAACTACTTCAGCAGAAACAAATGCGAGTATTGACAACATAACAGGTGGATTTGACGATGCAGTCAACCTTTTGTTAGTTGCAATTACAATATTCATTTTGGCAATTGCCATATCTGCTTTACTGATGCTCAGAGGCAGATAAAAAAGTGGAACAGCAATAATCACAATAGGTGAGGGAATAGTTTCTTTTTGTCTTCAGGCATCCCTCTTTACTATACCCTCACCCCCTCTTTCCTTTTTTAGTATTTATTTTTCCTTACTAAAATTTGACGATTTTGTACTCAAAACCCTATGTGCACTATAAAAATCTTGGGTTTTTATTTTATTATTTTCTATCGAGTCTATACCTGTAAATAATCTTATCCTATGATGTAGGGTTTTCGTAAAAAATAGTTGTTACACGGGGAAGATTTAAATAGTTGTATATAACTTATGGTTTTTCTGTGAGGGGTAATGCGGGACTTCCATACTATTAGTTTGGCAGGTGGAAAACATAATTGGGATAAAGTCGAAGAAAGAATGAAAGAACTCCAATTGTCAAGCAAAAGTGAATATGTGCAACAATTAGTTGATAAAGATATAAATATGAGCCATAATCGATGGAAATATAATTTAAGAATTGTAGAAATAGTAACACTAATTCTTTTGGCAATGATTTGTTTATTACTTATAATGAGGTAAAAATATGGTTGACCAAATGCCAAGACCAAGTTTAGAAAAGATATTAGGAGATAAGTTTAGCGATATTTCTTTATTGCTGAAAGCTACTCAGCCAGAAGGATATGACGAATATTATAATCCTAGAAGTCCACTTTTGGGAAAGGAATTAAGTCTCGGTTTTGTAACTGAAAAGACAGATATGATGGCAAACCTTATGATGTCCTGGTCTATTATTGATTTGTTTGCAGAAGGACAAATAGATTTTGCTTGGGATTGGATGACTTGGTATCAAAATGACTGGAAAGCTTCTATGAGTATAGGAGGAATGCTTCTTGATAAGATTACGACACAAGAAATTAAGTACAGTCAGACACAAGAATTGCACGAATATGAACATCGTGCTCAAAAAAGAGGTATATTAGGGAGAAAGAAGTAAATGTGGTTAGAAGTTAAGATTGTTATTGGAGGAATAGGAGTTATCTTTATTGCAATTGTGCTGTCACAAATTATTTTACTTAATATGTTATTAAGTTTTTTCTTAATTGTGGCAATAGGATTGTATATTTTGAGTGACATAATAATTGGTTATCAAATTAAGCATAACAAAGTTGATAAGCTGATTGACCCCGTGCCAGCAAACAAAGAATTGGCTGTAATTTTTACACTTACAGGATTATTAGATTTTGAGTGGGCAAAAAAGGCACCACATGGAAAAAGAGAAATGATGTATCGGAAACATGAGGCTTCCTATATAAATCATGGTGATTATCCAATCCATACTATCAATGGAAACTATGGAGCAATAGTTCACGAAAGCCACGACGAGAATATTAATATGATAGAAGCACATGCTGCAACAAAGATAGCAGAAGACTTTGATGCAAAAACAATTAAAGAAGTATACTATAAAGCAAAGGCAATGGAAGAAGATGAAGAAGAAGCTGAAGAACAGATAAATGCAGAAATGGATGGTAAGAAACCAAGAAGAAAATTAAAATTTAAGTGGGGTGGAAAAGATGAATGATGATTTTGAGGACCCTCATAAGAAACTTGAAAGACTTAAGAGGGGAATGTCACTAAAAGGACAAAACCAACCTGTCGACCAGTCTGAAAGACTTCAAGAAACTTATGAAAATCTAAAATTTAGGAAAAAGGTAAAGGAAAAGCCAGTCATGAAAAATAGAGATTACCTGGTCTTTGGAGTAGTTGTCAGTTTAAACGAATTCTTAAACCTTCGGCTATGGCAAAGAAGTATCTATGTAACAGATAAACTTCTTCGATTAGTTGCAAGAGCAAGTTATGAACAACAGAAGAAATACATAACAAAGAAAAGACAAGTGCCAATAAATGCACTGTGGATAATACTGATTATGATTATTATTGTGGTGGCTCTTTTAGTAATATTATTCTTATTGCCTAAATTAACTGGAGCAGTAGGAGGAGTTTAAATGAGAAGAATAAATCGAGAAAGAATATTAAGTGTTGAGGCTTTACCTTTCGATAGAGATTGCATTAAGTGTGGAATGCCATCTGAATTGTATATGAGGTATAAAACATATCTTAACAATGGCACAGTTCCTATTTGCTATGATTGCTATCGCGAATTTTTAAAAGGAGAAATAAATATTTAATGGAGGCAAAAATAAATGGAGTATGATACAAAAATGCACTTACCACAACAGATAGAAAACATGTTAAGTGCAATAGGAGCAGGTGATGAAAGACTATTAGCTATTTCCTTGGATAACATCAAGGATTTAGTTGGGAATTCTGAATTTTCCAAAGATTTAGATGAGTATGAACAAAAATGGAAAAGCAGGACTAAATCTATTCAAGAGCAAGCACTACAAATGCTGCAAACGCACGATAACGAAAAAACCTTTGACGATGCTGTAAATACTATTAATAAGACTTTAAACGACTTAAACGAAGTCTATGGCAACTATATTAAAGCCATAAAGACATATGTACTAGAATTTACTAGGCAACAAGACCAAATTGTTCAACAACAATCAAAAGAAGAAACAGACAACTTTACTGAGATATAAATGGACGATGACTATGATGATGATGCTGATGTAAAACAAACTTCCCATCATAGAGTTGCTTGGAAAGATAGGATAGGATTAAGCCTCAGATGGAAAATGGACTTGGATGCCTGCAGTGAATATTACCAAACTGACAGGTATCCAGCACGAGTAGAGTGTTTGCGGAACGACATCATTAATATAAATAACGGACCACAATTGCAGACCATAGTTGAAGACTACATTAATGGTGAATTAGAAGATTGGATGAATAAAGAATATATTGATTGGTGGAATAGTAATCCAAGAGACAGGACTGATGCAAACCTTGTAAAAAACATCTGGAAAGATATTAAATACAGAGCATACGAAAAGATTCACCACTTTATTTTACAAATGCTAGAAGATAATGGCTTCGGCACTTATCAAAGCACCATCGAGACCGACAAAATGCAATAAATTTCTTATGAATTATGCTATATTAGTATACATTAGTATATACAAAAATATATATATGATTATGTAATTGGTGATTAGGATGGTAAAAAAATATATTGAAAATTTTGATGATTTAACTAGATTATCACAGCAGATTATAAAGAGACACCCATGGGGATATCTTCAGTGTGCAGTACACGGTGCAAGAGGAGATGGTAAATCTGCATTTGGACTACATGTCGGAAGAGAAGTGTACCAATTCCAAGAAGGTTTGTCAAGGACAGATGCTTGGGAAAAGATGTTGGGTGTTGGTAATTATAGAAAAGAACATCCTTGTATATTGTTTGATTTAAACGATGTAATTAATACATTAGAACCTATGGAAAATATAGACTTTGATAACATATTAGAATGGCAAAAGGAAAATACTATGCTATTTAAACTATGGGACGATACAGGTATGCACGGTGGAAAGTATAGATTCTTTACTGACGTCAAATTAGTAGAAGCATTACAAGGAGAAATGGATACAATAAGATTTATACTAACTTGTTTTATGACAACTAGTCCTGAGTTAAGTAGTGTACTAAAGTTTATGCAAGACTACAAAGACCAACTAATTATTAGAATAAAGAAACATCCAGATGCTCCAACAAAATATAATAAAATGGCAGTAGTTAAAAAATATTATGAACATTACACTGGTGCCTTTAAAAAACGTGTTGCTTGGCAAACAGGATTTAGTTGCTATGTAGACCCTTGGGTTTATGAAGAGTATACAAGGATGAAGGCAAGAGCAATATTAGAAAACAGAGCAAGGTTAAAACAAATAATTAAAGAATCGCAAAAAATTAAGCACGGCAAAAAAAGTGAAAATGAAGTAATGGATGATATGGGAGTCCCTCAAGAAATGAAACCGATTTTGAGTAGTAAGTAAAAAATTTAGAAAACTTTTTAAACCCACAAAAATTAAGAATATTTCCCAACAGATTAGGGATGCCAATTTTTAATTTGCACTCCTGTTGGAAGAGGTGATTAAGCTGTGGAGAAAGGTGAGGTCGAGGTTAAGGTTGTATATAGGGAAATTGATGATAGTGGTGAAATAAATCGTGTGCTACACGGTTTTATCACCAAAGAAGATGAACATTTTATTTGGTTAAATACTAACTATGGTATCTTTCGAATAGGTAAATCACACATCATTAAAATAAAGGAGGGGAATGATGGGTGATAACGAAAAAGTAGAAGTTGTTGAAGCGAGTAAAGTCCTTAATGGTGGAAGATTATTTGAACAGATATACAATCCGAAGGAAAAAAAGAGCACATACATCACTTGGGACGAAACAAAAAACGAGGCATACACAGTTGAATACATAGAACAAGGGAACATAAAATATATCCCTATTCACGATGAATTATTAGATAAAAATGTTGTGGTGCTTCCATCAGGTGTAGAAGAATATGAAAGCGTAAAATTACTCGAAAACGAAATTGATGACCATATTTTTGAATGGGTGGATGTAAGTAAGGAACATAGACAAAAAGCTTCTTGGTATGTATTACTCAGTTGGGTGGTTGACCGACTTTATACAGTGCCTTATTTAAGATGTATGGGAGACTATGGAACTGGAAAAACCAGGTATTTAGATGTAATTGGTGGATTGTGCTATAAACCAATGTATGTTGGTGGAAGTGTAAGAAGTGCTCCAATATATCGTATCATAGATTTATGGAGAGGAACTGCAGTTTTTGATGAATTTACATTAAAAAAATCTGATGAAAGCGAAGATATAATACAAATACTAAATAATGGATTTCAAAGAAATAAACCAGTCCTGAGATGTGCCTCAGGAGACTATGACAAAGTAAAAGCTTTCGACCCGTTTGGAACTAAAATTTTAGCAACTAGGTCGGGATTTCAAGATAGAGCTTTAGAAAGTAGATGTATCACTGAAATAATGCAGAGTACAGTTAGGAAAGACGTGCCAATAGACCTATCTGAAAAATATTTTGATGATAGACGCAGAATACAAAATAAGTTGCTACTTTATAGATTTAAGAATTGGCGAAGTATAAATGCTGATGATAGTATAAAAGTAGACTTTGGGAGTATATTACCTCGAATAAAACAGTCTATGGCACCCTTTACTGTGCTATTTTATCACAATAAAGAAAGATTAGCTGATTTTATTAAATATACTCAAGAATATAATAGAAAGATAGTAGAAGAAAATAGTACAAGCTTCGACGGACAAATATTTAATGCATTTTTGGCAATTTTAGAAAAACATGACCAAGAACAACAATTCCTCGATGACTATCACGAACCATCCATAACGTCAACAGATATAAAAAATATTATGGTGGAAGACGGGTGGAAGGAAGATAAATTACACGCAGCGTCAATAGGTCGGAGGTTGAAAGCTTTGGGCTTTAAGACAGTTCCGAAGAAGATTTCTGGTCATACACGAAAAGTATTAATAGTTGATGACGAACTACTCCTGTCACTAAAACAAAAATATACGGTTACGGTGGTTACGGCAGTTACGGTGGATATGGGAGAAAGTCAAAATTCAAAATTGGGCGATTTTAACTCAGGACAACAGGGTGGTGCGTAAAGTGGCGTCTCCCCGTATGCACCGTAACGACCGTAACTACGGTAACCTAAATCTTCCTCTTTCCAAAAGAGGAAACAAAATTTCGCAAAAAAATTATAAATTTTATAAAAATGGGAAATACCTAATGCGTCCGGAATTGGAAATTGTTGTTTGGTATTCGTACAGCAAATGTAAATATTTTAAATGTTATGTTCCGAAAGATGGAAATATTGTTTATGACAGAGGCATACCCAATAATTATATGAATGTAATGTATGCCTTAACTGTAGAAGAGGCAACAAAGGAGGAATATGATGAGTACAAAAGAAGAAAGAAAGAATAAGTTATCGTATTGTGATTTTTGCGAAAATCCAAAAGCTAAAGGAGTGCAATCTTATAATTGTGATGGAATGATAATTCATATATGCGAAGCTTGTAGGTTGTGGACAGAATGGAAATCGGATTAATTGTATTTGAAATATCTAAAATAGGTGGCATTGCTACTGTACATAAGAGAGTAAAGACCGGATTAATTAATAATGGTCATAATGTTACAGATTATTTTGTAACATTGAATAAATCTAAATTACCTGAAAAAACACCAATAGATACAGATAAGACACTTGGTTTTATGTCTGATGAGCTACTTAATGAGGCAAAGGCAGAATTAAAGGAAAAGGACTTACTTATCTTTTCACATCCTTGTCCAACAAAGAATAAAGCATTTGATAGCACTCGTTGGATGGATTTCTATAAATTGGGCACTAAAAATATATCGATTGCCCATGAGCCATTTATCGAGCAGTATTATCCTTGGTTTTTAGATGTAAAGGAATATGTTCACGGAATAGCTTGTGTTCAGCAGAAAGCATACGACCCAATGATAAAACATTTTGATAATGTGATAATTACAAATCATTTTCTTGATTTATCTGATATGGGCGACTATCGTGATTTAAAAGAGGATTTAGTTATTTGTCCACATCAATTCAAGACTTGGAAACATGTGGATAAGTTTATTCGAGCAATTCCTATGATAAATCATAAGGTCGAGGTATTTAATGGTGGAATAGAGTATCATTACATGTCAGGTTCAATAGAGAAGAGAAAGGATAAGTATCGAGACGGCAATGGTTGGATATGGGAGAATGCAATTAATGCAGGTATGAATTACAGAGGTATCGTATCTGATGAGGAAATAAAAAAGGCATTCCAAAGAGCAAAGTGTTCGATAGACTTGAGTGTTGGAGAATTAGGTACTAAAATGTTCACAGACTTTAACCAGATGACATTGTTTGGTGAAAAAGCCAAGACATATAAAAGTGTAAACTATGTACCACTAGAGTCTATGAAGTATGGAACGATACCTATTGTGCGTCAGCATAGTTTAGTCGACGGTTTATTAACTAAAGAAAATTGCATAGTTTTACCTGAAAGTAATTTGATAGAAAATACAGCAAAGACAATAAACCAAGTAATAGAAAAGTTCGACCAATACCTTGACGTGTACGGTGTAATGATAAATAATAACTTTGAGTTATTAAAGAAGGAATATGATGCTAACAAAAATGTTAGAAAAATAATAGATATGTAAAGAGGGAAAAAATATGGAAAAGAAAATTGAAGAACTAATTAGGCAAGTGTATAACGAACACAAAAGTGACCCGAGGCTCAAGAGATTATTAATTCTCTTTGCTGGAAACATTAAGACTGTTTTCACAAGGCAAGAGATGTTTGATTGGCTTAAGGAATACTTTCCAAATAAGAACACTATGAATACATATTTTGACGAGTTTATAAGTCATGATTATAAGGAAAGTGAATTCAATAGTGTTTTTAGGAGATGCTTTAGTATGGCATTTGGAAAAGGAATACCATTTAGATATACAATGACAGAAAAGGGTGATAGCTTATCTTTTGAATTAATGCCAAAGCTTACATACGAATTAAGATATTATTTAGATAAAAATCCTATGGCTGGTTATGGCAATCAAAAAAAGTTACCAGGAATAAAAGAAAAGAAAAAAGGTGTAGAAGCAAAGCTTATTGAAAAGTGTAGAGAAACAGAGCAGTTGTTGTTAAGTAAGAATAGACTTTATGGAAATTCTTCTTTATCTCCTCCGGATGTATTTGGTACTATGGAAAGGGAGTCGAAGATAGAGGCAAGAATAGAGGACAAGCTTGCAAGGATAAGGTATCTTACACACGAGTATGAAGACCGGATTGATATCGATGCATTGTTAGATGCAGTTCGAGATTTAAGAGGATATCTTGTTTTATACGAAATAGCATTGGAGGATAAATATAGCATTGGAGGATAAATATGACAAAAAATCCTGGGGAAGCATATCTTAAAGAGATTAGAAAATATCACGGCACTATGAGTAAGACGGTGTGTGTGGATTTAGATGGAGTAATCACAGACTTTATGAATTGTAAAGAAGGATGTGATTATTCTGGATATCCTGAAAGATATCATGTTCTAAAAAGAGATAGATGTCCAGTAAACAAAGATGCAAAGAGAGCTTTGAGTATGATAAAGAAAATGGGCTTTACTATTCTAATTCAGACCTCTAGGATAGAGGCTGAGAGATTAGCTACAGAAAAGTGGCTTGATAAACATAAAATTCCATACGATGGATTAGTTATGAATAAGCCATGTGCATTTTGTTACATAGACGATTTGGCTGTACGATTTGAGAGTTGGGAAGATACGATAGCAGATTTGTTTAAGATGTTAGTATTCGGTGAGGAAGATGGAAAATAAAGAAAGATTTTTTAGATGGGTAAGAGATAGACACGAAATATATCTTAAGAAAGAAGCTGGTAAACCCAAACCGTGGACTGTTGACCCAATCTTCTTGGATTATAAGTTTTGTAATCCGTTTAGAGAGAATGATAAGACAACAGTTTGGTTTAGAGAAAATATAAGAAAGAAGTTTAGGAATGTGCCAACAGTTTTAATGGCAACAATAATATTTCGTTGGTTTAATTCAATAAGCACTGGCGAAATATTACACGCACATAATCTATTAACCCATTGGGACTCAAAGAAAGCTAAAGAGGTTTTGCTGTATAAGAAGCCATTAGTTACTGGAGCTTATATTATTAAGACACCAGAAGGAATGAACAAGCTTGATGGCATATGCTGGTGCATAGATAATATGTGGAAGGATAAGAATTTGGTTCATCTACAGATACACGCATCACAATCCTTACAAAAGTCTTGGGAAAGAATTCAGCAGTATCCATATATGGGACCATTCATGGCATACGAAGTAATAACGGATTTAAGGCACACATACCTGCTGGAAAATGCATATGATATTATGTATTGGGCAAATCCTGGACCAGGTGCAAAACGAGGACTAAATAGGATACACAATAGACCTGTTGATAACGATGAAGGCAATGGTCGATTTGTAAAGGAGATGAATGACTTATTATTGTCAACTACACATTATCTTCCAAGGGATTTTCCTTTTATGGAGATGAGAGATATCGAACATAGTCTTTGCGAGTTTGATAAGTATGAAAGGATTAGACTTGGAGAGGGCAGAATGAAAAACAAATATAATGGACGACCAGATGACCAACAGAAGTTGGTTGAGGTGGAGTAATGATTGTACAAGAAACTGCACATAATATAATACAAAAAACTGTAGACTATGTTTTAAAGTATGGAACTAGTCGAAAGGTATGGGGTGGAACAGTACCAAACGAAATAGGTAATGACAAATCACCGAATGATTTTGATAGGGAAATGATAGAGTGTGAACCGATTACAATTAAGATGACTAATCCACTTGCAAGATGGTGTGACTTAAGTGACCAATGGGTTGGTATAACACTCAGAGAGTTTGAAGACCATATGCAAGGATATAATCCTGGTCACGTAATTAAATATAGTAAGCTTTATCCACACTGGTTAAAGAATGGCTTCTTTAATTACACATATGGTGAAAGACTATTTCATTATCCTTACAACTTAAAAGAAGTAAGTGGGATGTTCAAAAAGGTTGGCTTTGAGTATAACCAATTCTTTAAGGTAATAGAGTTGCTTAAGGAGAATCCGACCACAAGGAAAGCCTGTATATCTACTTGGTATCCACCTGCAGATTTAGGTAACAACTATTGTCCTTGTAATGCATTGTTTCAGTTAAGGGTTGTTGACGGTAAGTTGGATTGGATTACTACTGTTAGAAGTCTTGATGTGCTTCGAGGATTTACGGAGAACATATTTTTCTTTACAGCATACCAAGAACTTGCTGCTATGTTGGTCGGTGTGCCTATCGGTAACTATTACACTGTTGCACTTAATCCACATCTATATGTAGATTTAATAGATAAAGGATATCATAAGCAAAAAGATTTACCAGATTGTTATGAATACTTTAAACCTTCACCATTATTTGAAAGCAAGTTTCCGTATGATGATTTTAGACGGATTGATTATTATACATTCGTTAATGATAACCCAAAGATAATAGAAGATATATTATTGGATATTGAAACACCTTGGCAACAATGGAAAGCTGCATTAGTTTGTGATTGGTACAGATTGCAAGGTGATTTAGATACTGCAAGAAAGTTCTTAAAGTTAGCAGATGGGGTGTATCGTTTTAGTCTTGTCCGAAGGTTAGCAAAAAAAGATAAGAGCTTCCTAGAGTTTTTGGATTGGGATAAACAAAGAAGCTATTTAGAAGAACATTTATAGTCACTACATATCTGGGGTGGATGAGTAGTGACAGGCTTCGGGGGTGTTGCCTAAACCATATCATCCACTCCATTTCCCCCTTCAATAGACACAAAACGAAAATTCTATAAGCAAGTTATACTTACCTATAAGTAAGGTGCGACCCCACGCTGGTAACCAAACATGTGACCTGGGTGAGTTGGTTACTCTAACCAGATAAAGTGTTTGGTGCCGGACTATCAGCTGCCATAAAGGGCTGACGGAGGGACGTCCATAATCTCTTGCCCACAGTGGTAAGCTCTTTGGACTATCAGCCTAGCCTGAAACTTTATGGAGACGTTCGGCAGTAGCCCCGAGCCGGGATACCATCGCACCTTTATTCTTATTCTTATTCTTATCAGGACTAAACAAAACGAAAAGTCTATATACTAACAAACATTACTTATAAGTAAGGTGATACAAAAATGGAAAATAAAAAAACCGAAACCAAAACCCTTAACCAACTAAAAAAGGAAATTAGGCAGATGGATGCCCCAACAGTTTGGAGAACGAAAAGAAGTGATGGAACTGTTTTTCTTGTAATAGTTTATAAAGATAGAGAAGAAACATATGAACTTAAAAGAAGTGATAGTTTTAAATCAATAGAAAAAGAATATGAAAGTGAAGATTACAAATATACTCGTTATGATTCAGAGGAAATGTGCAGAAATAGTGGTGGACGACAAATCCACTACCAAATCAAGGAGGACTAAAAATGTGTGAACTTACCCAAAAGGATTTTGATAATTGCCTTCACGTTACAATGGCAGGAACAGATGCGTGTCCAACCTGTGTAGCAAGGCGAGTTTGTAAACTTACATTATGGAAGGAGGACTAAAAATGCACGACGTACATACATTCACAGTTAATAGAATAATCAGATATGTAAAAGAACTTAAATATGAATTAGGTAGAAACGATTTCAAAGATTATAAAACAAATGAACTTGATGAAATTCGTGAACATCTTGGTAAAGCATTACAAGTTATAGATGACCATACAGCAGAACAAGAAATATTGAAAGCAGAAAAAACCTTCAAGGAGGACTAAAGATGAGTGATGTTAGACAGAAATTGGAACAATTAAGATATTTAGTGTTCTACAAACAAAATGAAAAGACACAAGAAAAACTTGACTTAATAAGTGAGATTGAAGATTTAATCAAGGA
>Ga0272442_10006267_pt1 | contig 15706 bp, 14 predicted proteins | sample SSMForm2O_FD_200262 | JGI IMG/M metagenome (GOLD analysis project Ga0272442, IMG submission 200262) | Marine sediment archaeal communities from Little Sippewissett salt marsh, Falmouth, MA, United States - SSM-Form-2O | ecosystem: Environmental > Aquatic > Marine > Wetlands > Sediment ...
TGTACACATCAAAAAGCCAGGGGTAATTCCTGTTCTCTTACCCTCCATGGTCGAAATCCGGAAATACATGTGCTCGTTTTTTACGTGGTGGACGCTCTCACGCAGAGCAACTGTCGATAGTTCCTGTGTGAACTCCCGTGGGATGATCCGAGGTGTATCGAACCGGCGCATCTTTATCAGCCTGTAGAGTAAAAAAGATTGTAAATCCATACTTGATATGATTTGCGTTTGTATCGCGATTCTTATATTGTATGTCTCGTCGTGAGCATGTCAGAACAAAAGAAAACAAAGGTGCAACTATATGGGATTGATCAATCTTTTAATGAAAAACCCAGTGGCGTTCATTCTGATAGCCATTCCGCTTTTATATTCAGTAATCCTCCACGAGGTGGCCCACGGGTGGATTGCCAACAGAATGGGAGACCCCACGGCCAAGCAGATGGGCAGGCTCAGCCTTAATCCGCTGAAGCATCTCGACCCGGTGGGAACACTCATGCTCTTTATATTCGGCTTTGGGTGGGCACGGCCGGTTCCCGTCAATTTCGCCTATATCGGGAAAAGCCGTTTTGCACAGATACTGGTATCGGCGGCAGGCATCATCGTCAATACGATACTCGCCTTTATCGCCCTCTTTCTGCTTCAATCTCTGTCACTGCCCCCACACGGTACCGCCGCGACGATGCTGTACTATATGGCCCAGATTAATATCATACTGGCAGCATTCAATCTGATTCCGATCCCGCCCCTTGACGGTTCCAAGATTCTCATGGGTTTTCTGTCGGAACGGCTTCAACAGTTACTTTCGCGACTTGAACCGTACGGTTTTTTTATCATTATCGGATTGCTTTATTTCCACCTTCTGGACCCTGTCATTCATTTTTTCCGATGGATTATACTGGGAATTATCGGTATGCTTCTGTTTATGAGTTGACCGGAGGTTGGAGTATGAGTCTTGAAATCTGGTTGGCGTTTGTGATCGCTTCGACGATCCTTTTAGTGATACCGGGGCCGACAATAATCCTGGTGATAAGCCAGGCGATAGTGCGTGGACGTGCGGCGGTCATACCGCTCGCTGCCGGTGTGGCCCTTGGCGATTTCACCGCAATGACCTGTTCACTCCTCGGACTCGGTGCAATTCTGGCTGCCTCCGCTACTTTTTTTTCCCTCCTGAAATGGATCGGTGCGGTGTACCTTATCTATCTCGGCATCAAACTGTGGCGAACACGTTCGGAAGCTGATGAAATTCACATTATTATCGGCAATCCAGACCGCTCACTATTCAAGAGCGCTTTTGTGGTGACGGCGCTGAATCCCAAGAGCATCGCTTTTTTCGTCGCTTTTCTCCCGCAATTTGTGGATCCCCGAGGGCAGGCAGTGCCCCAGCTTCTGCTGCTGGGAACTACGTTTCTTTTTCTCGCAGCGGTAAACGCAGCACTGTATGCGTTTTTTGCAGGCCAGCTTCGAGAAACTTTGCAAAATTCTCGGGTGCGTCGCTGGTTCAATCGCTTCGGGGGCATGGCACTGATCGGTGCGGGTATTTTGACAGCAACGCTCAAACGTTCTTCGTAACCGGCGAGACAGCAGGGAATGTAATCATTGGCTTTGCCATTTTATCTTTTTGTTTTATCGATGAAGACAGTTCGACCCATACATTTATTTCTCATAATCTTTCTTATCTTGATGAATTACAGTGTCTTTGCCGGACAAACGTCCGACCGGGAAAGCGTTATTTTACTCCATGGCCTGGCACGAACGAAACATTCGATGAATAAAATGGAAAAACAACTGACAGCGAAAGGCTTTGACGTTGTTAACTGGGGGTATCCTTCAAGGCATCACACGATTGAAGAGCTTGCGGAGAAGGCCATACCGGCGGCTATTGAAGTCTGCCGTAAAAAAGGTGCGACCACGATTCATTTTGTTACACATTCTATGGGAGGCATTTTAGTCCGATATTATCTCAAGCACCATGATGTACAGGATATAGGCAGGGTGGTCATGTTAAGCCCTCCGAATGGTGGAAGTGAGGTGGTTGAAATGTTCAGGAATACGTTTCCCTTTCGATTCATAAACGGCCCCGCAGGAAAACAATTGGGAACAGATGCTTCCAGCCTCCCGCGGATGTTGGGTAAGGTTGAGTTCGATTCAGGTGTGATTACCGGTGACAGATCTATCAATCCCATTAACTCGGTCCTCATCCCCGGAGCAGATGACGGCAAGGTTTCCGTAAGAAACGCAACGGTAGAAGGAATGAGTGATTTTCTTGTTGTTCACGTTTCCCATCCATTCATTATGAAGCATCGTGAGGTAATCACCCAGACAATCCATTTTTTGAAAAATGGGAAATTTGACAGGAGCGAGGGACGCTGTAACAACTGAAAGCCCGATTCAAAACAACACATGGGAGAAAGGGGATCAAGCGACGGCTCGACCCCCTCAATGCAACCAGCGTGCTGTTGTATGCATAGTCAAACGAAGGGGCAGGTCTTCAACATACATCGCAACAGGAGGTCCGGTATCAGAACATACAAACATCGCCGGCACACATACCACTTACAAGCAATTATGGAGCAGGTTTATGTTTTCTCGTCAAGATCGTAATAGCTTTCTGCATCTTCTTTCATATCGTCATAGAGACAGTATAACAGGAAAATAATCGGCACAATCGGCGGGGGGATGAATTCAGGATCAGATGATATACTTATTATCTATAAGCAAGAGAGAAAACTCGAATAAGACAAGAACTCATGCTGACGTGGGTTTCCGGCTTATGAACCTATCGGTATTTCTCCGATGTCAAACAGAAACGGCCAATGACACGAATAACAATCGAGGAAAGGTTCGCTATTTGGCTCTCCATGATGGAAACGGCTTCGGAAGCGACGACGGGTTTGTTCTATTACCACTTCCTTAATTCAGCAACATGAAAATTCGCATTACGACGATCGTTACCACCGATATCATCAGCATAAAGAAAAATTCTCGTCTGACTCCACACTTTTTTAGAAAATGAAACAGGGCGGTCCCCGTGAGAAAAACCAAAGGCAGAATCAAGTAGGCTTGCGGGGCGAAAGACCAAGTGGCACTGACGGCGACAATTGCCGCAAAAAGAAAACCCGTATAGAGATTCATGGCAATCTTTTTTCGACCTGCGATAAAAGCAACTGTACCCCCCGCAAGACATATCCCGAGGATACAACTGACCACGATAATCATGATTTTACCGACGGATTGGATGTATTGTGCCGCAAGTTCATAATCAGTCGCGGATGCGGGAGCATACAGCCGGAGGAAGACATTCACCGCTACAATGAGAGCAAGTAACGCGGTGGCGATGGAAATTCCAAAAAGATGACGTTTGCTTATGGTCTTCAATCTATAATCTCCTTAGGACGTGTATACTGAACAGATAGTAACAATTCAGTCAAGGAGAGAGGGGTTAACCATCTAACGGCCAACCCCTCTCTTCACTACATGATACCGAACAGTCGTATCTATCGGGTGTAGATTCTGTAGTCAACCACGGCGACACCCTGCTCGTAAACAAGCACCGGATTAAGATCGATCTGGTCGATTTCAGGATGATCTGTTACAAGCCTGGATACGGCCGTCATAAGAGCGACGAGAGTTTTCTTATCTTTCGGACTCTGGCCTCGCACACCTGCCAACAGTGGATATCCGGTGATATCCCTCATCATCTGTAAATATTCTTTTTCCTCTGCCGGCAAGAGGCAGAACTGCACATCTTTGTAGATTTCCGTAAAGATCCCTCCCAGGCCGAACATGAGAGACGGACCGTATTGGGGATCGGTGGTAACGCCTAAGATCACCTCAAGTCCGCCCGGCCCGGCCATAGGTGAAACGGTCACGCCGTCTATTGCGGCCCCGGGAACCTGAGCCTTGACGGCCGACATGATTTCTTCATAGGCACTACGCACGTCATCGTCTGTCGTGAGATTGAGCTGTACACCGCCAACATCTGTCTTATGGGGTACATCAGCTGAGGCAATCTTGAGAACGACCGGCATTCCAAGATCGTTTGCCAAGACAACGGCCTCATCCGACGACGCTGCCAACGGGGCATCAAATGCAGGAATATCATAGTCCTTCAGCATGGCGACAGACTCGGACGCCGGCATCAGTTGGAGAGCGGTAACCTCTGCTGCGTGCGGTTCCTCTTTGACGTGCGCGTCAGGTTCGTCAAAACGGAAAAACTGATACAGGGCTCTTATACCGCGTTCCGGCGTTGGGAAGGCGGGAATGCCCTTTTTGTGCATGAGGGCCGTTTCTTCACGTTCAACATCGGCACCGCCGCAGAAAATGACCAGTTCCGACTCGCCCGGGGTTACCATATCGGATGCCCCATGAATCGGGTCGCCGAAAAGGACCACCATTATGTCGAATTCGGACCGGGCTTCCTGAATCACCCGAGCGTACAGGGTCGGGTCGGTTATGGCGTCACCGGTGAGATCAACGGGATTGCTGACACCGCAGTGGTCTGACAGGAAAGCCCTCAGCCGTCCCTGCAGTAACTCGCTCGGAACCGGCACCTCAAACCCCAGTTCCTCCGCCACGTCAATTGACAAAATGGCAATGCCGCCGGAGCTGGAGATCGTCAGCAAACGTTTTCCCGAAGGCTTTTTCATATAGGCCAGGACCTTGGCAAAATCATAGAGTTCTTCCAGATTTTCTGCCCGGTATACTTTGTATCGTTTAAATATGGCCTCGTAAATCGCATCACTGCCTGCCATTGACTTGGTATGGCTCTCAGCCGCTTTCCGGCCCCAGGCCGTCCGCCCCGCTTTCAGGATCACCACCGGTTTTGTGGCCTTGGACAGGGACTCGAGAAAAACAGCGGGTCTTTTGACACCTTCCATGTACAGAGCAATGACCTTGGTGTTGGGGTCATCATTGAAGTACCGGATGCAGTCCGATTCGTCCACATCGGCCCGATTACCAAGGCTGACGAAGACACTCACCCCCAGCTGATCCTCACTGGCCCAGTCCATAAGGGCCGCCCCGACGGTGCCGCTCTGTGCAATAAATGCCATCCCCCCCTCGGTTGTGAGCAGCGGCCACGAAGCACAAAGATTATGGTGCGGACTATTGACCCCCTGACAGTTGGGCCCGATGACCCTGATTCCATAGTGTTCCGCGATACGGGCCAACTCTTCCTGCAGTTTTTCTCCGTCTTCTCCGGCTTCGGCAAAGCCCCCCGTGACAACAATTGCAGCTTTCACCCCCGCTTCGCCACATTGCTGAATTGCCCCCGGAACCATTCTGGCAGGAATTAAGACTACAGCCAGATCCGCCGGCGTCGGTGTTGAACCGATATCTTTATACACCTTCAGTCCCAGAAGCTCGTCGGCCTTGGGATTGATCGGATAGATCGGCCCCTCAAACCCGGCATGAATCAGGTTGTACAAGACATCATAGCCAAGTTTCCCCGGTGTACCCGAAGCACCTATTAATGCTACGCTCCTCGGGCTAAAGATGGCGTCCAAATTACTTAACGACTTCATATTCCCTCCTTATTTTATGGTTTTTACAAGACAAAAGAAATTGAATGGGCGCCTCGACATGACTGCTTACATTATCACAGGTAACATGCATTTTCCACGATTAAGTTGAACATGTTCAACAGGTTGTTTACTATCGTGGGCATCCGTGGTGATGGAGAAACCGTGTGAAATGAGCTTTCGGTAATCGTCGGTTGATGTTTTTTACCAAAGCGATGTCCGGTGGCAGAGCAGAAATCCTTTTCTGCTTGATATTATATACTTTATTGACTATATATGAGGACACCACAACAACCCGACCCGGGAAGGGTCAGGAAGGGGGAGGTCATATCTATGAGAATTCGAGAGGCGGGAAAGATCACCGATAATCTCTGGTACCTCGGCCGCATGGAGTCAGGGGTTTATGTGCTTGAAGGTCGGGACAATTCGATCATTATCAACGGGGGCATCAGCTTTATTCTGCCCGATGTACTCACGCAGATGAAGGAATTCGGAATTGATGTGGATAAAATCAAAAAACTCCTCATCCTTCATTCCCATTTCGACCATGTGGGAATCGTCCCGTATTTCAAACGGAACTACCCTGAAATCGAAGTCTTCGCCTCGGCACCGGCATGGAAGATTCTCACGATGCCCAAAGCAATCGAGACCGTTAATCTGTTCAGTCAGATTGTTGCCAACCAGATGGGTCTCGGAGACGGCCTTGATGCCTTCGACAGTGACTGGCGCGATGATGTTTCGGGCACAACCGTCTCTGAAGGTGACCGTATCGACCTTGGCGGCGTAACACTGTCCATTATGGAAACACCCGGTCATTCCTCCTGTTCCATCACGGCATACGAGCCGAACCTGAAAGTCCTTTTTGCCTCCGATGCTGTCGGTATACCCTACAGGGAAACTGCTTTTCCATCGGGTAATTCCAACTACACCCAGTTTCAAGAAAGCCTGGAAAGATTAAAACCCCTCCAGGTCGATTACCTCTGTGCCGACCATTACGGCTATGTCACCGGAGAAGAAGCACGCACGTTTATCAATTTCTCCATCGAGGCGGCTCGCACAATGAGAGAAGACATGGAAGATGTATATCGCAAAGAGGGAGATCTCGATACTGCCGTAAAGATCATCACCAATTCCTTTTACGAGAAGAATCCCGATTACTTCATTTCAGCAGATATTCTCGAAGGGGTCTTCAAGCAGATGGTGAAGCATATTGCCAAAACACTGTGAGGGGAAAACGGACGGAACGGAATTGATAAGACATAGGATACCGTTCCCATAGAGAATCTATGAGAGAAAGTGGTTTTTATGCATCGTCACCCCGAGTTTCTCGGGCAACAGATACCACAGTGTATCATGATCATATTTCATATCGTAAGGGAGGCAATACTTTGAGACTATTACGTTATGCCGTTATTGTTCTCATCATTATATCACTGTGCAGCGGTTGTGCCCTTTTTGGAAAGAATAAGGAATTTCAACCGTTCGATGTGTCCGCACTCGACAAGATTGCTCCGGACAAATCAACAGCAACGGATATTACGGCGATTTTTGGTGCGCCGACCGAGGTTGTCAAGATGTCCAACGGCAATGCCTATATTTACAGACGTTCGATTTCAAGGGGTACAGGGGTTTGGTTGATACTTGTCAGTTTCGGCAACTTTGAGCGTCAGCATGACCAGATCGTTTTTTTCTTTAATAATAAAGATATCTTAACGCACTATGGCAAGAGTTTGAATGCCGAGAAAGCATCATATGGGTTTCCGTTTTAAAAGTATCCGTATTCTCATACCGCTCTTGATTGCAGGAATCTTCATAGCCGGCTGCATTTCTTTCGAAATGGTAAAGGGAATCGAGGGATCGCCGGTTAAACTTCCCGGCGATACGCTACAGGTCGGGGAAACTACTCTGGAAACGGCTCTTGAGCTCCTTGGAGCACCGGACCAACTGGCTGAAATGGAAGGAAAGGATCTCCTAGTTTACGAACAGGCTCTGTACCGCGATAACAGAATCTCCTTGGGAATTCCTCTGGGCGATATTACAGGACCAAACATCGATCTTTCCGCTTACGGAACGTTGGTATGCTTCGATACGCTTGCACTTTTTTTCTCTCCTGACGGTATTCTTCGGGATATTGTTTTTGAAAACGGATCAAACCGTTCGTACATGAAAACCCTCTTTCCCGAAGAGGACAAAAATAGTAATAGTTCCCCACAGAACCAGTGAAAAAATATTCATGTACCGTTCCGATAAACACATGAACAACACATCGGAACATTGATATGATGAAACCCGAAAGACGATTATTTTCTTTTGATGTTGGTGATGCCCTTCGCTTAACTTCCATTGAAAGGGGGAGGTGTCTTTCGTAACCGGTTCAGCTTGTCTTTCTTTTGACTGCATTTTCATAAGATAATGGACCTGTCGTACCACACAGGCTGTTTCTTTTACCGGATAAGGAGGGGTTGTATGTTTATCCTTAAAAAAATACTGTCACCATTGTTATTACCCGTAACGCTCGGTCTTCTGATCTCTTTTATCGGTCTCTTTTTCCTGCTGGCTACAAAACAAACGCGGGCAGGAAAAATATTGATATCGGCAGGTCTGCTGCTGATGCTTTTATTGAGTTATGGTTTCGTGTCTGATCGTGTGATCAAACCCCTTGAATACAGATATAAGCCCTATGACATACAATTGACAAACGAACTCCTCAAATCACAAAACCAGTTTCCACTGAAATTTGTCGTCGTCCTCGGCGCGGGTCACGTCTCAGACCCCTCGCTGCCCATAACCAGCCAAATCAGTGACGAGTCCCTCGTCCGTCTTATCGAAGGTATTATTGTTCACAGAAAAAATAAGGCAAGCAAACTGGTTTTATCCGGCGGTATTGTATTTGATTCCATCTCTGAAGCGGAGATGATGGCTCGTGTTGCGGAAGAACTGGGAGTAGGCCGGCATGATATTATCCTGGAAGGTGATTCAAAAGACACCAAGGACGAAGCTTACTTCATCAAGCGTATCGTGAAGGATGACCCCTTTGTTCTTGTTACATCCGCATACCATATGCCTCGAGCGGTTGCTATGCTTCGCAAACTCGGCCTCGATCCTTTCCCCGCTCCTACAAGGCATTACGTAAAACGCCGTACAGGGGACCCCCATGATTATTTTCCATGGGCCAAAAATCTCAATAAAGCGGAAGCAGCCTTCCATGAATATTTCGGCATGATGTGGGCGAAACTCAGGGGACAGATATAACCGGAAAATAAAAAAAGGGAAAGTGAGAATCACTTTCCCGTCATTATATTCTATGGATATATTTCGTTGCGATTCGAAAAGTGTTCTATCCGCAGACGCACCGGGGTTTCGCTTATCCGATTTTCCAAGTCGTCCCACCAGCACTGTCTTTTAAAACCACTTTTTGAGCAGCAAGGATATCCCGTATCTCATCAGCCCGATTCCAGTTCTTTGCTGTCCTTGCCTCTCGTCTTTCTTCTATTAAACGGTCGATTTCATCCGTATCGAGACCCATTTTCTGAGCTTCACGCTTTTTATCCCGTTCAGAATATTCATCGGGATCTTCGAGGAATAACCCCAAAACCTTGCCGACGCTTCTCATGTTTTGTCTGGCATCATCGAGGACGAAAAGCGATTCGGCAGTGGGAGCAAATTCCTTATCAGCCATATATCCGTTAATTAATCGAACGGTATCAAAAATGTAGCCGATTGCTCGTGCCGTATTAAAATCGTCATCCATGGCTTCAACAAATCGGTCGGGAAGCGTCTGCACCCGTTCGAACACCTCTTTATTGTTTCCTGACAGTTCCCTTGCCGACACATCCAACGTATCCGCGGACACCGAGAGGACATCTTTCATCTTCTTCAATGTCTCATAAAACCGCTCCATCCCCATCCGGGCATCGGCGAGGGATTCATCGGAAAAATCAACGGGACTCCGATAGTGACTCTGGAGCATAAAGAGTCTCAAAACTTCGGGATGATACATGGTCATTGCTTCTCGCATATTAAAAATGTTTCCGAGGGATTTTGACATCTTTTCCTGATTTACTCTGATAAAACCATTATGAATCCAATAGTTGGCAAAGGTCTGACCGGTGGCACCCTCAGACTGGGCAATTTCGTTTTCGTGATGGGGGAAAATGAGATCCCGTCCGCCCCCATGGATATCAAAGGTCTCTCCCAGGAATCGCTGGCTCATGACTGAACATTCAATGTGCCACCCCGGTCTACCCCGACCCCAAGGACTGTCCCACCATGGTTCACCTTCCTTGGTAGACTTCCACAGGATAAAATCAAAAGGATTTTTCTTTTTTTCGTCTATATCGATGCGGGCTCCCGCCATCATATCATCAAGATTTCGACCGGACAGCTTTCCGTATCCCTTAAATTTATCTACCGCATAGTAAACATCACCATCAACAACATAGGCCAGACCTTTTTCCATGAGAACATTGATGAGCCTGATCATCCCTTGTATGTTTTCCGTGGCTTTGGGTGCGATGGTCGGTCTAGCCACACCAATTCTGTCCATGTCCTCATTATGTTCTTTAATATATCGCTCTGAAATGTCAGAGATATCAGTCCCTTCAGCATTGGCCTTTGCTATAATCTTGTCATCAACATCGGTAAAATTCTTGACGTATGTTACATTATATCCCTTGTATTTGAAATATTTGAAGATCACATCAAAAATCACCGCCGAACGGGCATGCCCGATATGGCACATATCGTAGGCGGTAATACCGCAGACGTACATGCCGATCTTGCCATCTTCGATGGGTCGAAACTCTTCTTTTTTATTTGCCAGAGTGTTGTAGAACCGTAATCCCATATCAACCTCCTAACCCGGACAAGCCGGAAATCGAAATTCGCGAAACGTAAACCGGTTTCCGATATTCGATTTTCAAATTGCAAATTTATTTTCTGCCGGAAAGGCTTTTGTTGGGTTTTGTGTCTCAAACCGAACAACTTACAGCCAACTTACTTTGTCATTTTCGCAAGAACTTTACCATGAAGAAACTAATTGTTCCATTGAGCCGTTAAACATCGTGCACTTGATTAACACATTCATGGGAATAAGGAGACAAATTGTAAGCCCATTTCTTCGGGTAAACCAAACATGAGGTTCATGTTCTGTACTGCCTGACCTGCGGCACCCTTCACTAAGTTATCAATTGCCGTTACAACTATCACTCTTCCCGTCCTATCGTCAAGTGTAAGTCCGATATCGCAGTAATTCGAACCTTTGACGGAAGAAATGTTCGGGTAGGAACCTTCTTCGTAAACGCGCACAAATACTTCATCGTTGTAAAATGTCTTATACTTATCGATAAGGTCGGATACCGTCGTATTTTTCCGGAGTTTTCCGTATATGGTGCTGAGGATCCCCCTGTTGGCCGGAATGAGATGAGGGACGAACGACACGTTTATCTCACTTCCAGCAAGCAGACTCAGTTCCTGTTCTATTTCAGGAGTGTGGCGGTGAGTACAGATCTTGTAAGCCTTGAAACCCTCATTGACCTCGCAAAAAAGCGATCCGATTGACAATTCTCTTCCCGCCCCGCTGATACCTGACTTGGCATCAACAATGATCGAAGAATTATCAATGCACTGCTCTTTGACAAGTGGAGCCAGACCAAGGATCGCTCCGGTCGGATAGCACCCCGGGTTGGCAACGAGCCGGGCATTTTCAATATCGTCTCTATATAACTCGGGGAGTCCGTAAACTGCCTGGCTGATGAGATCAGCCGATGTGTGCTCCTTATACCACTTTTCGTAAATATCCACATTCCGCAGACGGTAATCGGCACTGAGATCAATAACTTTTTTCCCCGCCTTCAATAAGAAAGGCGCTACGTCCATTGCCTCACCGTGAGGGACCGCCAGAAAAACAGCATCGCACAGACTGGCAACGTCTTCCGGCGAGGCATCGATAAACGGATTATCCAGCAGGCCTTTAAATATAGGATAGATATCAGCTACGGGAATCCCTTTATATTTTCTCGATGTCAGTGCAACAACGTTTGTTTCCGGATGTCTAATAAGGACCTTGAGCAACTCCTGTCCTGCGTAGCCGCTTGCCCCGTAAATACCGACGGTTATCATACGCTTTCTCCAGCACATAAAAAAAGGAGGCGAAAGCCCCCTTTGTGATCGTTGTTATCTCTTTGAATACTGGAACCTTTTCCGCGCTCCGGGCTGTCCGTATTTTTTTCTCTCCTTGATCCTGGCATCTCTCGTCAAAAATCCAGCCTTCCTCAAAGCAGGTTTCAAGTCAACATCGTACTCCGTAAGGGCTTTGGAGATACCATGTTTAATAGCTCCCGCCTGCCCGGAAGTTCCTCCGCCGTTAACATTAATATAAAAATCGAATGCATCCCTTTTCCCGATGAGGTCAAGCGGCTGCTGTATAATCCTTCTCGTACTCTCACCCCGAAAGTAATCAACGAGGTTTCTTTTATTGATGACCCAGTTGCCGCTTCCTGCCTTCATCCATACTCGTGCTATCGCGGTCTTTCTTTTTCCTGTTGCATAATATCTTTTTTCTGTCATTCTTGACTCCAAAACGTTACGTTAACAACCGGATTACAATTCCAGTATGTGAGGATTTTGTGACGAATGGGGATGTTCTTCTCCCCGGTAAACCTTCAGCTTTTTCAACATTCGTCTTCCCAGACTATTCTTGGGAAGCATTCCCCTGACGGCACTATGAATAAGCCTCTCGGGCTTTTCTTTCAGCATTTTTCCTGCAGCAATCGATTTTATTCCACCGGGATATCCCGTGTGCCGATAATAGATCTTATCGGTAAGCTTCTTACCGGTAAGCCTAATTTTATCGGCATTAATGACAACTACAAAATCACCGGTATCAACATGGGGGGTATAGATAGGTTTATGCTTACCCCGCAACCGCCTTGCAATTTCACTGGCAAGCCTTCCGAGAATCTTACCTTTCGCATCAACGAGATACCAATCTTTCTTGACATCACTTTCTTTTGCACTGTATGTCTTCATATAATCACTCAGCTCCATTAAAACTTAAGGAGCTAACCTATTAAATTAAGATATATTTGTCAAGGAAAAAACCTAAAAATTTCTCGTTATACTTGATGTTTCCCCTCCGGCACGGCCTACTTTCCCTAAACCATAGAGGGAAAACACAATCATATACGACCTGTCGTCGGATGTGTCGGAATACGAAACCTCTACACTCCAACACTGTCTATGATAATCAAGAGCATATGTTGTCTCAAGACATTTCTTATCAAGTTCATTTCTTCTGAGATCGTATTTGAAATCGAAGGTTTTCGAGACCACCGCCTTCAGGGACAGGTTTATTTCTTCCAGCTCGTCCTGGGTATATCGGTATTCGGCACTCACAGAATCTCCCCGCCAGTCACTTACCGCAAGATTACCGTTCGTTTTTTTCCATTCCCCATCATTCATATTGTAGCTTGCATCCGAATCTATTGATAGATATTGAAACGGATTAAAATCGAATTCAATGTCTACATTGCCGAAAGGTCTCCTCGTGTCGTTTGACCCGGAAAGATTTCTCCGTGATTCCTTGATATTATAGGGTTGACTTATTTTTAAATTCAAAACCTCTCGGTAACTGATACCCCCTGCACTATTCTTTACCCGTGCGATCAATGTGTTGGTGAGCGAATAGGTTACACTGTTTTGCTCGGGTATGGTGTCGACAAAATCGGCCAGATCATCCTGATAGACATAGGGAATATATGCATAGGATAGCTCAGGTTTCACACTATGCCTGATTTTTTCAACGGTCTCCCCGTTCACGGAAAAGATCCGGTGTACTTCTGTCGAGAGGGTCGCTCCGATATCGTACAATTCTCGACTTCCTCTTTTGCCCGAAACACCATCCTCGGTATTCATGCCGTCCCATTTCGTTTCACGGAAGCCTATTTCCGGCGTGAATTGGAAATAATCACTATAACTGAGCGGCAACGAAAAGACGGGATGAGCATCGAGAAAATGCCCTTTGTATCCTTTCGTTCTGTAATAGTAATCGTATGTTGACTCCAGCTCAAAATAAACGGGAGAATCGAAGAGTGGCTGGGTAATGCCGGTAAAGGTCACTTCCGGATATTTCTGGAGTGTCGTATCATTGGAATAGTTTTGAAAATTGTCTGTATACTGAGCCAGGGCGGTCAGGTTAAATAAATCCCATTCCTTCACAACACGAGCCGTCGATTCCAAGGATGCCAGAGATTTGTCACCGATAAAGGAAACTTTGTCAAATCGTTTGTTCTGATCTTCCCCATAATGTTCAAGGTAATAATTATACGAATCGAAGTCTTTAAAATACCAGTTATCAGAAACTTTTTTGATGTCCGTCCTCATATAGAAACCGGGACTGAAGGTCGACTCATGGTTCAGGTAGTATGACCATCTTTCTTGGCTTTCACTCCAGTTTCGTAATAAACCGTCTTCTTCTGTCTCGGAGATTGCTTTTGTATCGTTCAGGTAATCACCGTAAAAAGTGCCGTATGAATTCTCGCTAATACAATATCTGAATTCCAGCCCCTCTTGAAATCCCCGTTTATCCATGTAACGCTGATACAGCGTCGCATCCGTATTCTCTGAAATAGCCCAGAAGAAGGGAACGTTAATATCCCAACCGTATTTGTCCTGTGAATAGGCAATGCGCGGAAGGAGAAGACCCGACTGTCGCGTCGTTTTAGCGGGAAAGACTATCCATGGTACATAGATAACGGGAATGTTCGATACTTCGAAGGTACCATGTTTCATCGTTCCGTATCCATCGACGGTCACATTGACTTCCTGACCGGTAAATCTCCAGTCCGGTCGATCTCCATTACATGTCGTGGCCGTAGCATCTTTCAGTGAATAGGTATCCTCTCCCTTTTTTTCAATTTCTTTACCACTTAGATAAAAATGATTCCTGTCAAAGAACACTGTTCCGTTGCGCAATGTGCCTGTTTTTGTCTCCACATTAAATTGGGCACTGTCGCACCGTAACAGATCTTTTTCACTCCTGATTTCAACATGTCCTTCTGCTGCTGTATCTTTTGTCGTCTTATTCATCGTGATTGAATCGGCCTTGAGATGCCCCCCGGCAAATGTTACAATCACATCCCCCTGAGCCTTATATGTATCAAGGTTACTATCATAGGTTATACTGTTAGCCTCTATATTGACGGGTCCCTTCTGAACGTCTCTTTCAAAAGCACCAAGGCCATCAAACCGGGGGAAAACGATAGAAAGGAAAAATAGGATTAAAAGTAACGTATTACGTTTTCTCACTCGAGCGTTCCTTGTTTCGTTGTTTACCACTATTATTGCATATGACCGATCAATTTCCATCACTAACATAATCAAGGACTTTTTCAATACGATAAAACGTCACGTGCTTGTTTTATTTCTCCCACAAGGTAGAGTGAACCGGTAACACATATCAGATCATCTGCATGAGCCCGATGAACAGCGTGCAGCAGAGCCTTGCGGGAATCATCTATAACCTCAATGTTTGTGTTGTAATGGTACGCCACCGAACGTAAAGCATCCGGCTGAAGCGCCCGTTCCTCTTTCGGTCTGGTTACAATGATCATATCGGCAAGAGGAGCCAATTTTTTCAACATGGCACCATAATTCTTGTCTTTGAGGATTCCAAATATAAGAATCAATCTATCATAGGTAAGATCGTCTTTCAGGGTACGATAGAGAACGGAGATAGCTGCCGGATTATGGGCTCCGTCAACAATAAGTCTGGGATTGTCATTGAGTATCTCCAATCGCCCTTCCCACCGCACCTCTCGCAACCCTTGCGCAACGGTCTCTTCCGCAATACTATACCCTTTATCCTCTAAAAGTTCCAGAGCAGCCAGCGCGAGAGCGGCATTGTCAACCTGATGCCTACCCATCAGAGGAATGAAGAGGTTTTGGTACGTCTTCGAAATTCCATTATATGAAAACGTTCCGCTTTTCGATCTTCTGACACGGATTTCTTTTCCCACCCTATAGAGATATGATTGTCTGTCACTGCAAATGTGCTCCAGTGTCTTGATAACGGCTGTTTGCTTTGCCGCTGTCAGGCAAATACCCTTTCTCTTGATGATCCCTCCCTTTTCCCGGGCAATGGAGTTCAGGTTTCTGCCAAGATACCGCTGGTGTTCCAAAGACACGGT
>Ga0272442_10006270_pt1 | contig 15703 bp, 11 predicted proteins | sample SSMForm2O_FD_200262 | JGI IMG/M metagenome (GOLD analysis project Ga0272442, IMG submission 200262) | Marine sediment archaeal communities from Little Sippewissett salt marsh, Falmouth, MA, United States - SSM-Form-2O | ecosystem: Environmental > Aquatic > Marine > Wetlands > Sediment ...
ATTACCCACGGTAGTTGTCAAAACTGCTGCTACAGCAACTCCCTCAGGGAAAGGTAAATCTGTTTTTATTATAAGTGCTCTTCTTAGAGATACCATCCATAGTACACCTAGTATACCACCAAGTGCAGCAACTATTGTTGTCTCTACGTATTGAATATCGGTCCAAGCATTTAGAAAAAGCATTGCAGGAATTGTAAATATTACACCAGCTGCTAGAGCTGTTCCTGCCGCTGCACCCATCATTCCAATATTTACTTCAAGAATTGTTGGTTTAAATGGTCTAAGTAAAGCATATGCCATCACAGCTCCAGGTATTGCTGCTGATACAGTCATACCAGCGTATAATCCAAAATAAGCATTAGCTGCACCAAGGACAATTGCAAGTAATGCACCAATTAATATTGCTCTTAGAGTTAACTCTGGTAAAGTGGTTTTTGCAGGAATAAATGATTTGAAATCTTCTCTAGATGACATCGTAATCTTAGATTTTATATAATCTTTTTTATATATAAATTAATCGCTATTATTTGAGTATTTTTAAATAACGTAAAATATATAAATACAAATTTATTTATTTTTATTAAAGAGTGGTTGGTTATGAAAAAAATAATCGCATTAATTATAGCAGCAATTATAATAATAAGCGCTGCAGTTATTATCATAAAAGAATATGAAGAAAAAGAAGAAGATAAAGCTGGTGAAGAGATAGTTTTTGATGGAGAAACAATAACATTAGAATATGGATTTACAGAACCCAGATTTGGCAAATATGAAAATTATTCCATTGTATATGTAGACGAAGCCGATTTCTCCGACATACATGATGGACGTCCTACAATACCTGTAAAATCTAAAACATATGAGTTTCCATTAGGAACAAAAATAAAAGACGTAATATATGAACATTCAGAACCAGAAGTTATTTCTTTAGACGAAAAAATCTTTTATGGATCATGCTCAACAGCAACAACTGAAGACCCTGCATTTTATAACACAAATAAATCATATCCATCAAGCTTTGTATCTTATCATACTGGCGGAGGTTTAATTAACGACACAATTAAAACATTTCTAACAGTTCGAGTTAATCCATTTTTATACAGACCAACAGACTATGAAATAGATTTTATTGAAGAAGCAAAAGTAACAATAGTCTATGAAGAACCTGAAGAACCAATTTTAGAAGAAAAAAATGAATGCGACCTATTAATAATCACAGTTTCTGAATTCGAAAAGAATTTACAAAAACTTGTAACTCATAAAGAGAAAATGGGTGTTAAAACAACACTAGTAACATTGAGTGAAATTAAAGATTATCAAGGTAGAGACACTCAAGAACAAATGAAATACTATATCAAAGATGCAATTGAAAACTGGGGAATTAAATATGTTCTATTAGTCGGTGGTTTAAAAGGAACAAAATCAACTTGGAATTTACCAATTAGATATAGCCATGTTTTAGTTTCAGAAGGAAAACAAGAACTAGCAGAGCCAGAGTTCATTAGCGATTTATACTTTGCAGATATTTATGATAGCCAAGGTAATTTTTCCAGCTGGGATAGCAATAATAATGATATTTTTGCTGAATGGGACGGAACAACAGAAATAGATGTAATGGACCTGTATCCAGATGTCTATCTTGGTCGCCTACCATGTAGAACCACGCGTGAAGTTAAAACTGTGGTAGACAAAATAATCAATTATGAAAAAAACAAGGCAGATGATAGCTGGTTCAAAAAAATAATTCTAGTCTCAGGTGACCACTGGAATGATCCAGAACATATCAGCGAAGGTGTATTAATTATGGAGGAAGCATCTGAAATAATGTCTGATTATAAACCTGTAAAACTTTTTGCAACAGAGACTAATAAGTTACTAGTTAGACATATAACTCAAGCACTAAACAAAGGAGCAGGTTTTGCATATTTCAGTGGCCATGGCGGAAAAACAGCATGGGGAATAAAATATCCTCCTGATGCAAAAAAATGGGCTCCAACTTATACCAGATTGGGATTAATCCCTGCCTTTTATAGACCATTGAACATGAACTTTTTATTCAATAGACACAAACTACCAATAACTGTTGTTGGAGGATGCAACAATGGGCAGTTTGACCACTATGAAAAGAAATTAATCAAACTTACACCTGATAGTTGTTGGGCTTGGAAACTAGCCAATAAAAGAAATGGTGGATCAATAGCAACCATTGCAAATACTGGACTAGGCACACATGCTATGAGTGACTCTGATCAAAATGGTGTTAACGATTATTTAGAAGCATTAGACGGATGGATGGAACTAAGGTTCTTTGAACTATATAATCAAGAACAAGTAGACATGCTAGGAAACTTACATAGCGGAGCAATAAGTGAGTATTTAGATACATTTCTTTGTGCCCATGACGAAATGGATGTAAAAATGGTACAACAATGGCAATTATTTGGAGATCCAAGTCTAAAAGTCGGCGGATACAGTTAAAAAGATTAAGTAACAATTTCCTTTAGGCGATCTAATTTAATCGCCTTTTTAATTTCTATTGCGATTCTTTCACCATAGGATATTGAATCACCATATAGATAACCTGAATGGGGCGTGAAACGAGTCAATGGACTACCAGGAATTCTCATAGACACATCAAAAACAACCATTTCTTCACGTCCTTTATCAGCAGCAATAGCACCCTGTAATGCAAAAGGACCAATAATTCCTGGATGGCATTCTTTTTTGGTGGTTTTTACAAATTTTTCACCAAGATCAAATATTTTTTCAATAATACTCTCCTTAGTAGTTGCTGCTATATGGCCGGTCTCTATAATTTTTGGTTTCATGTATTTTAAAACCTCAAGTTGCTCATTTGCAGGAAGCCGTATAAGACCGTCAAGATTTGTTTGACGGCGAGTATCAGTCCCCATAATTTCCAGCTCATCATCAATCACACTATAAAAATAGTTGAAATTAACTTGAGCGCCAATTACATATTCTTCAATAACTGCTGCGTCAAGTGCATCTTTAGTTATCATTTTTTTCTTTAGAAGTTCATCTGATTTTTTCTTGTAATCATCATAATTAGTTGCATAGAAAAACGCTCGTTCATAACCGCGCATTGCTTCGTTTACTTTTACAATTACAAGACGGTCGATATTTTTTGGTGATTTCAAAATTTTTGGAAAACGAATACCTGCTTTTTCTAAAAGATAATACTGGTTTTTTGGAACATCTCGCTCTTCAAGCTTGAGCATACCACGTGTCCCATATATTGGAACTTTGAAATTGTTTTCAATATCTTTGAAATCAAAATACACCCAGAAATATCTGTTGTGAATAAAGATTGTATTGTTCTTTCTTAGTTCTTCTTGAACTTTTGGTTTTGTAATGTCAGCAAATTTGTCAACAACTATTGTTTTATCAATACAGCCTTTGCCAGCACGTGTTTTATAATATTTTGTATAAGTTTTTTCACGGCCTTTTTGGCAAACAGCTATTGTTTTAAAACCATGTTTTTTTGCACCCCTGCAGACATCAAGACCAGAATGTCCACCCAGAACACCTATAGAAATTTCATTTTTATCATATGAATTTACTAGCTTTTGCATTTCATTAATTTTTATCATATGGAAGCTCCCCCAATACAGGTTCTATTATTTGAATTTTGGCCTTTTAGACATATGAACTGATAATGGGATTCTTTGCTGTGGATAATGAGATGTTTTTTGATAAATTAAATTATACAGTTCATCCAGTTTGTAATTTTTATTATCTTCTCCAATATCTTTTTTTCTAAAACGTGGTTTAAAAGTTTTACTTTTAGACTCTTTTTCACCAACAACAATAATCATTGGAGTCCATTCTTTTTCTGCATCTCTTATTTTTCGACTAACGCTTTGTTCCCGGTCATCAATATCTGCTCTTATGTGGATATGTGGTGATTTTTTGTTAAAATCATCAATGAATTTTTCACAGATTTTTGTAAAATCACTGCTAACTGGTATAAAACGGATCTGAGTTGGTGATAGCCAAAGTGGTAGCATTGGTTTTTGTCCTTTATTCATTTTAATTGCTTCTTTTTCAAGAAGTGCATAAATGACTCTTTCGATTGCACCAGATGGGCTGCAATGTAGAATTAATGGATGTTTTGATTTTCCTTCTTTATCAGCAAATGTTATATCGTATCTTTCACCGTTTTCAATATCTATTTGGTCAGTGCTTAGTGCTGATGCTTTATTACTCATATCTACAAAGTTGAATTCAAATTTTAAAACGAAATAAAAAATTCTTTCATCCCACATTTCAATAAGAATTGGTTTACCAAGTTTTTTTACTAGATCAACAATAAAATCTTTATTTTTTTCATAGAAATCTTTTGTAGTACGCAGTGCCATTTCAATATCATCATTATTTATTCCAATGTTATCTAAAACACTTAGACATAGATCAAATCTTACTTTGAATTCATCCATAGCCATTGGAAGATCAGCAGTAAATGCATGAACATCAGGCATTGTAAATGCTCTAAGGCGTCTCAGGCCAGTAAGTTCACCGGATTGCTCTCGTCTAAAAGAATATTTGGTAAGTTCATAGACTTTGAGAGGTAAATCTTTGTAGCTAATTGTTGCATCATGGGCCATTAGGAATTGTCCGAAACATGCAGCAAATCGTAAAAAGAAATTTCTTTTATCACTTTCAATTTGATATTGTCTTGCAGGAAATCTTTGCAGGTATTTTGATAGCGTTGGATGGTCCATGTCATACATGATTGGTGTTTCAACTTCAAGACCACCATATTCAACTACACGTTGTGTAACATAATCTTCGATTAATTTTTTGATGAAACGCCCCTTTGGATAAAACCTCATATTGCCCCCATCTGAGGCTGGTTCATAATCAGCAATCTCCAGGTTTTGCATGAGTTTAACATGAGGAGGCTCGCCTTTTACTGCTCTTGATTTTTCTTTTTCATAAAATGAAAATTTCTTTAAATTTTCATGACTTTTGAAATCAAATTTTCCTATGTCATGAAGTTTTCCATCCTCTGTTAAAATATTCCAATATGAGCTCAGTTTTCGCTCTTGTTTTAAAGATTCTGTTTCTTCAGCGGTGGGAATTATTTCTCGTGAAAGCTCTGACAAGGGATGACCTTTACAACTAATTTTAAAAGCCTTATACCAACCAAAAGGTGAACGTTTAACGTTAAAATTTTTTTGTTTAAGCTCATACTCGATTTCAACAAGAATATCTTGAGCTTTTTTTGGACTAGCAAGATTACTACTCAAATGTGCATATGGATAAAGCATTATGTTTTTGACTTTCAGCTGTTCTGCTGTTTTATTTATTTCACTAACTGCTTGTTTAACAGCTTGACCAGGTGATTTTTCATCGACTTTTTCAACTGCAGTAAAGGCAGTCAAGGCGTCTTCAAGTTTATCAGACTTAACTTTTGTTTCCTCAGGATTCTTGATTGCTTTATCCTTTACTTCGTATTCAATATAGTCACTGTGAATTAGTAATAGCTTCATGAAATTCAACTCCGTAAAACAAGTAAAAGTTATTAAATATAATGATTAAAAAAATTAATGGGGGAGGCGGCGGAGGTGTTAAACACCGCTTTTAAAAATCTAATATGAATCACTATGCAATCCCATCTCTCCGCCTGAATATTTGAATGTATTAAACAATATAAGAACGTTTCGGCAAAATCAAATAATGAATTATTCTCCTATAACTTTTAGGAGAAAAAAATTGAAAATATTAAACTAGCTTTCCGTACGAGTCAGCATCCAAAAGAGTTTTTATTTCTGCTTCATCAGCAATTTCTATTTCAACAAGCCATCCTTCTTCATAAGGACTTTCATTTATTGTTTCTGGTGTATCTTCCAGTTTTTGATTTACATTAATTATTTTTCCACTAACTGGTGCATATATTTCTGATACTGATTTAACAGATTCAACTACACAGAGTTCATCACCCTGTTTTACTTCTTTTCCAATTTCAGGAAATTCTACAAAAACAATATCAGTAAGTTCTGATTGTGCATGATCGGTAATACCGACTTTTGCAGCATTCCCTTTCATTTTTACCCATTCGTGTGAATCTGTATATTTTAAATCATTTCTGATATCGCTCATAATAATCAAATCCTGGAATTAAAAAGACTGATTTAAATATTTGCAAAAATCAGTGATAATTATCAATTTATGGTCATTCAAAAATTTTATATACCTTAAAATATAATATAATTAGAACCGCGGGGGATCTAAATGGTTAAAAAAATATTAACAATAGGAGTCTTGTTTAATCTATTTTTAATAAGTATTTTACCCTTATCTGTAATAGGAAATAATACTTTAGTTATTAATGAGTCAGGAAATAATCTTTTAGAAGTTGATCAAATTTATTTTAATTATGGAGAAGAATCTAATGCTATAACATTGTGGGATAGCGAAACAAAAAATCCAATTTTTACCCCCGAGTTTGACATTGATAATGGAATTAATAATCCAGCAGCTTTTGTTAAAGGAAGTGAAATAACAATTAAAGTTAAATTTTCATCAAATACTTTTTCAAATGTTCAGATTAAAGCCCTAGGCACTTTTGGTGGATTTAATTCAGAAGATGTAGCTTTTCAAAATGGAGAATCTGATTGGATATTTTTTACCTGTAATGAATTTGTACCTTCTGAAATTAAAAATCAAAGCATTACGTGGGATTGGCAATTTTATAATACAACTTCAACTAATTGGGAAGGATTTGATACAACAGTTCATAGAGTTTATTTGCTAAATAAAAAACCAATTGTTGAAAAGGTTTGGAAAAAACTGGCTGATTGGACTACAACTTGGTGCACTGGCCTATCTGATGAAATGGATTTGGTTGATGCAATTTTATATGGTTTTGTTGAAGATAAATACATAAAATATGGTTTTGAGCATAGTAGCAGTGTTGCAAATACATTAAGAAAAGGTTATGGACTTTGCGGTGATCTATCGGAATTGTTTCATAGTGCATGTGGAACTCAGGGAGTTACTGTAATTAAATTTGCTTTTATTATCCAGGGTCAAATTGTTAATCTTCAATTTCTTTGGAAGTATATGATAATTCTAAACCCTGGTCTTGGAAGAGATGAATTACCAGCTAATTTTGTAATAAATGCTAAAGTGGTAAATGATACATATCCATATCCAAAATATTATGGCCAGGGTTCATTAGATGATGACGTGGATGAATATGCTATTCGTGCTTGGAACTGGTTTGACCATGCAATAAATCTGTTTGAATATGAGGAAGTAATATATCTTTATGATTTATCATATGGTAAAAAATATGAAAACGTGTTTGATACGATTCCAGATAGTTATGCAAAAAAATATTCAAGTGAGGTTCCTCTTTTTAGATCAAATTATTTTAATAAAGCAGTTGATTTTTTACAAGGAAAAATTTATTATACCGATGAAAATGGAAATAGATACAAAAGAGAAACTTTCGAAGTTAATACAACAATTGTTCCAGATGAAGTTGGTGGAAAAAACCAGATATTATTTAGATTTTTCAAATTCAATAGAGCTAGAGATTACAGAAGCATTGCAGAGAGAAGTAGGTTAGAATATAATCCTCTGCTTAGTTTGATTTTGGAAAAATTCCCAATAATTGAAAAACTGCTTTCTTCTTTTTACTTATAAAAAGTATAGAAGCTTTTTTTCTTCTTGAATTCTTTTAGTTATCTTTTGCCCATTCTTTATCTACAAAAGGTGGTTTAACAACTTCTGCTTTTACAGGTTTTCCCCTTACCATTATGTCTAATTTATCACCAACTGTTCGAAAATCTGGATGGACATATCCCATAGCTATTCCAATATTTAAACAGGGAGATAGTGTCCCACTTGTAACTTTTCCAACTGTTTTTCCATCTTTTTGAATTTCGCATCCGTGTCGTGGAATACCTCTTTCAATGCATTTAAGCTTTGTAAGTCTTTCAAAATCACCTTTTTCTTTTTGCTTAAGTAGTGAATCTTTTCCAACAAAATCATGATCCCAATTAATTGTCCAACCAAGAGTTGCCTCGAGAGGCGTTCGTCCTCCTTCAAACTCATTACCCGCAAGAATAAAACATTTCTCAAGTCTTAGTGTATCCCGTGCGCCCAATCCTATCGGTTTTATATTGTATTCTTTACCTGCCTCAAGGATTTTTTCAAATAATATTTTTGCATCTTTAGCAGGTGTTACTTGAAGCTCAAAACCTAGTTCACCAGTGTAACCAGTATGTGAAATTATACAGTTGATTCCATCGATATCAATGTATTTGCAGGAAAAAAAACCAATTGTTTTAAGATCTGTTTTAGTAAGTTTTTGAAGAAGATCTCTTGATTTAGGACCCTGTATTGCCAAAATTACATAGTCTTTGGATACATTTTCAGCTGTTGCACAAATGTCGTTTTCCTCAGCAATTTTATTTAACCAATCTGTAGCTATTTCTGCCATTCCTGCATTTGGAATAAGCATGTATTTATCTTTTTCAAGGTGCATAAAAATTGTATCATCAATAACAGTTCCATCTTCACGCAAGATCTCAGTATATTGGCTTTTACCAATACCAATCTTTGATGCATCTTCAACAGTTGTAAAACTTATAAGTTTCTCAGCATCTTTACCTGTTATCCACACGTTGCTCATATGTGATACATCAAAAAGACCAACTGTTTTTCGAACCGTTAAATGCTCATCTTTGATAGATGAATAATATATTGGCATTTCAAAACCAGCAAATTCTGTAAATTTTGCCCCAAGTGTTTTATGAACTTCATGTATAGGTGATCTTTTTACCATAAATTTCTCCCAAGCCCCCTGTATATAATTACTGTAGTTATAGATTTCGACAAAGTATATATCAAAGGCTTTTATTTCAAACAATAATGAAACCTAGTAAAATTACCAATGTTTATCAAGAAAAAAACAAAGTATTTACAGAAAACCCAAAAGCCTGCAAAGGAATAAAGGTATACAATGAAAAAATTATAAAGCTCAAAAACAAAGAATACAGAGCTTGGAATCCATATAGAAGCAAGCTTGGTGCAGCAATACTTAAAGGTTTAACATTTGACATAAAACCTGATACAAATATTTTATATCTAGGTGCAGCAACCGGAACAACTGTAAGCCATTTTTCAGATATTATAAACAAAGGATTAGTCTATGCTGTTGAAAGCTCCCCTGTTTCAATTAAAGGTCTATTAAATATTTGTGAAAAAAGAACAAATATAATACCAATACTCGCAGATGCAAATCATCCAGATAGATACAGCTGTATGATTTCATCTGTTGATTTTATTTACCAGGATATTTCCCAGAGAAATCAAGCTGAAATATTTATTGAAAATATCAAGAGATATATGGAAAAAAATTCTTATGGAATTTTAATGGTTAAAGCACGAAGTATTGATGTATCTTTAAAACCTAAAAAAGCCTATGAAAAAGTTGCAAAAGAGCTTGAAAAAAACAATTTAAAAATCAAAAAAATGATTGATTTGGCACCATATGAAAAAGATCATGCAGCAATATTAGTATCAATTTAATCTAGATTGACAATTATGTTAGGATAGTAAAAAATATGGAAAAAAAACAAAAACCAAACTTGTTAATTCAAATTACCCAACTATTTTCACCTATAATAATTGGTTTTAGTGTTATTTTATTTATTGGACTTTTAATGCAAGAAAGCCTAAGGATCAAGTTTTGGCCTCTAATTACAGCATATTTTTTCCCACCATTAGGAAAAGAATCTGTCATTCCAACAGGAGTTGGTTTAGGTATAGACCCATTGGTTATGGCTTTATCAATTGCTTTTGTAGATATAGTTGTTGCATTGTTTTTACTTTGGAATTATGATCTGGCAAAAAAAATACCTCTTATAGGAAAATTCATGATAAAAGTTGAAGACATTGGTAAAAGTACATCAGATAAATATTCCTGGATAAAACCCCTACGTTTTATTGGAATAGTATTATTTGTAATAGTTCCTTTTCAAGGCTCAGGTGGACTAGTTGGATCAATTCTAGGTAGACTTTTTGGTATGAAACCCTGGAATACTTTTTTTGCAATAGCTATTGGGGCAATTATTGGTACTATGATAATTGCTTATTTTTCAGAAGCGATTAAATCAGTTTTTATACAAAATTTCCTACTTGGCATTCTTATAATTATTATATTAGTTGTTATTGGGATAATGGTTTTTATCTATAAAAAAAGTAAAAATAACAATAAATAGGTAATTTTATTATTGAATTGGTTTTTGATAAGATATGTACAATAAAGCCTTTATAAGAATAAATATAAAATTATAATTAATAATATTAAAAGAAACATATTTAAACTGATAAATATACATATAAAATATCTAATGGGAGGCAATAAAGCCGCATGAATAAAAAAATAGTTGGAACTATGATACTTGTAAGTATATTATTTTCAATATTAGTTCCAGCTAGTATATCACAATCTGAAGAAAATGATTGGTGGAATAAAAAATATGATTTCAGAGAAGAAGTTTTTATTCCAATAGATACAAGTGAAGAACAAGCCGTAAATCAACCTATTGATCAAAAAATTAATTTCAATAATTCTTGTTGGACTAAATCCAAAACTGAATATTCCATAAGAGTTGTATTTCAAGAAGACGGTTATTTCAAAGAACTTGATTCTCAAATTTATGATTTAGATCCTATAGATGACACACATATCAAATCATGCAGAGTTGTCTTTTTAATCCCAGATATTGCAACAGGTGATGAAAAATATTATGTTTACTATGATGATGAAGAAAAACCATCACCAAATTACACAGATCATGTCTCTTTAGGAGAATCAGAATATAGTTATGAACTTGCCACAGGAGTTTATTTTGAATCAAAGTTTTTTAAAATAACTGAAGAAGGTTATATTGTATATGCTGTAGCTAAAGAAGGAGAAGTAAGTATTTTTAACGAACCTTCAACTCTTCAGGTAACAAAATTAAAACCAGGAACTACTGAAGTTAAACCGAAAAATGCAGAATTATTATTGTCATTTGATTTTATTTATTGGTGGAAAGATTTCCAAGGAAATGGAAAAGCATGGCCTTCTAGATATACTTCAGAAATAAATGTCAAAAATAAAAAATATGAAGATGGCAACTTAATGGTAAAATTCGGTATTGAAGCAAGTGATGAAGAGAACTCGCTTAAGAGTACAGTTTTTTTCAAATACTATTATAATCCAGGTGAAGATAAAAAGCTTCATGCTCATGTAAAACATGAGGTTACAAAACATCCTTTGCCTACTGGATTTGATATCGATGCAAGTCTTGCTAGATTTACTTTTGGTACTGTAAAAAGTAGTACTATTGATGATTTGAATTTTGGAATAATACCAGATTATTTACACTTTTTCAATGAAGAAAATAGAGTAATACCGTTTGAGGTACCTTATGCTGATAGTATTAATCATTGGGAAGTATATATCGATAATGAAGATGATTATGATCTTTCAAATTTAGCTTGGCTATCTTTAGACAATGGTGAAACTGGAAAAGCACATGGTATTATTTTTAATTCAAGTCAGGTTTTAAAATCAGGAGATGATGAGCAAAATGGAATAGAGCTACATTTTATTGGAGGAAAAGGAGTTCCATTACCTGGTTTTGATATAAGAGTATACAACCTATACTTGATGAGAAACAAAAATGAACCAGAAATTGGAAAAGATTTAGAAATACCAAAAAATTATGTTGTCGAATACGATGCAGAATTTTTTACAGCAGAAAATGGCGGATATAAAACAATCGAAAAAGAAGCAAGTATATATCAAAAATTAATAAATTACCAATCCACAGAAAATGGCAATATTACAGATGGCGATGAAGAAGGCGAAAGATATTCACTAAAAGTATATGGATTTCTACCTCAATCTATTAAAACAAAAATAAAACTTTTAAGATTGTTATTGCAAAGACCTTATGTCAATGTTGAATTGTATAACCAAGAAAGTTCTTTTTCTGGAAGACTGGGAAGAATTCCAATAACTGAGGATTTTAAAATCGATTGGAGAAACATAACACTCTTTCAAAAATACATATTTAAATCTCTAAAACCAGGTACATACATCTTAAAAATATGGCTAGAAAATACACTACTGGATGACAAAAGAGAACTAATCGGTGTAGATATTATAGAATTTAAAAAAGACACCACCATAACAATATTTTGTAAACCAGAAGGAAAAATCAGCATAAATGTTCTTGATCAAAATCAAAAAGGAATAGAAAACGCAGAGGTATATCTAATAAAAAAAGATATGGTAATTGCCCAAAATATTACTAATTCAAATGGTAACGCCATATTTGGCGCACCTTGTGGTTTATTTGAAAAATATAAACTACGTGTCGTATACAAAGGTTTTTTAATTAAAGAAGAAGAAATAAAACTTGGAACTAGTACTAAAATAATACCTGTCAAAAAAGAATATAATTTTGATGTCCATGATTTCAAAGTTGAAATCAAAGATTCAAAGGGAACAGGGGCGTCTACAGATATCAAAATTAATTTGATAAGCGATAAAATGCAATCCCCAAAAAAATTAGAACCTGATAAAATATCTGATGGGATTTATTCATTTGATAACTTATATCCAGCCAATTACAATCTAACAATTGATTACAATAAATTCAAAATGCAAAAAAATATCAATATACCAGACTCTGACAACATTTTGATAAATCTTTATGATCTTAACGCATTAATAAAAGATACTTGGAATCTTACCCCTGAATTAACATTAGATGTATCTTTGAAAAGCCTTGATTTCAAAGAAAATGCAGTAGCAACACTTTACTCAAAAAATAAAGGAGTATACTCTTATAAAAATCTATTACCAGGTAAGTATGAACTTAAAATAAATTATAAAAAATTTCAGATAATTGAAAATGTAAATATCCCCGAAGACTCTAACTTAGAATTGATTTTCCCAGCTGAATTTTATATCAATACGACTCTTTATGATACACATGGAGATCCTCTGACAAATGCCCAATTAAAACTTATAAGAAATGACAGAGAAGTTAGTAAAACGTCAGATGAAAACGGTAATGTATCATTATTCTTACCACCTGGAAAATACAGAGCTGAAATTTATTATGATAAAACGTTAGTTGCCGAGAGAAATATAGATTTTTCAAACGAAAAAACTTATTCAATTGTTACAAAAAATGAACCAATATACCCATGGATAGTAATTATTTTGATGACAATTACAAGTATTATTCTTGGAATTATTTGCTTTAAAAAAGCAAAAAAAATGTTTTTCCTAAAAATACTTGCAATAATAATTGTATTTATGGCTTTAGTATCACCATGGTGGACATTAAAGGGATCCACAGATGAATTAAATGTAAAACAAACAACAGAGTTTTATTTAATGCCAGTTAAAATGGTTAACCTAATAACAAGTGATAATGCAACAAGTGGAGAAATAATAACAATTAAAGAAGACCTGAAAAAAGAATATGATTTTTTTGGCACAAAAATTGAATTAGATTTTAAATCTGCAATGTCTTTATTAACAATTATTATGTTTATCAGTTTTATTGGTATAGCATTAAATATATTGTTTGAAAAAATCAATAGAAAAAGATTTGCATTTTTATTTCTAACATTGGCATTTATTGCCTATATATGTATCTTTATTGGATTTAACTTTGGAATGTCAGAGTTTATAAACGAAGCAGTTGGTAGCTTCAGTGGAAACGGAGAGTTAAATGTTTATATACCTGGAGAAATGGGCTCTGTAACAGTTCAAAGTAATTGGGGACCATCAATAGCCTATTATTTATATCTGGCTTCTGTTTTAATCATAGGATTTGTTTTTTTCTATAAGTTAATAAATACAATACATTTTAGAATTAAGAAAAAATCTACAAAATGAGAAAAATATAAGTTCTATGAAAATATTATAAGTCAAAAAATATGGGGGAACCACCGGTGAATGATAAACCTAAATTGCTATATGCATTAAGTACGCTTTGGGCATTGTTGGGTTTAATCTTTTTGATTTTAGGTGTTCTTTCTCTATTTCTTGCCATCTATATTCTATCCCCTGAATCAGAGTATTCATCTTTTTATCCAATGTTATTCTTTGGAGCTTTTTTCCTAACAACTGCATTACTTGTGTTTGGATGTATTTTTGTCATTTTTGCATATGAAACATATAAGGCAAAAATGTGGGCATGGAATGCTGGTGTAATAATTTCAACTATTTTTATTGTAATTTTTAGCTTCATGCTAGGATCAATAATGATTACAGCACTATTGTTTAGGGACCCTTATTTTTCAATCCCAGTTCTCCTGGTAATTATGATTGTTTTTTTAAATGATTTAGGAATAATATTTTTAATAACTAGACCGATTATCAAAAAATTCATGATGACTTAATAACTAAAAAAGAGATTTTTTTATATTGTGATATTTATTTCTCCAAGCATTCTATTGATAATGTAACCTGGAGCCTCAATAAGCAAATCTTTGTATGATGAGTTTGGTATTACATCAGATTTGCTAAGTTCTTTTGCCTTTTTAACATGTTTTTTAATTTCAGATAAATAGAAGTTCTCAATTTCATCTTTATGTTTGACAAATTTCCTCTTAATCTGCCATGCTTTTAAAGAACCCTTTTTAATTGTATTTTTTTCAAGCTTGTTTAACAAAGGAAGAACTACACTGTCTATCATTTCACCATTTGCCAGATCAACAAGATCATCAGCGAGTTGATATGCAAGACCAATTTCTCTACCATAATCTGCAAATACTTTTAGAATGTCACCGGCCATATCTGCTTCAAGAGCTCCTGCTTTACATGCTGATGAAAATAATACAGCTGTCTTTAAATCAATAATTTTACCATAAGCTTCAAAAATAGCTGATTTTGTTGGGGACATCTTTGTGCCAAATCCATTTTTGTTAAAATTTACCTCATCTATTTCCCCGTTTACAACTTCATTCCAGGATTCAACATATAATTTTGCTACTTCTTTTCCATGAGAAAGAGCTATTTCAAAACCATTTGCAAGCATTTTATGACCAGTTAATATTGCTTTTCCAATTCCCTCTTTAACATGTAATGCCTGTCTTCCTCTACGCAGAACATCTTTATCAATTATGTCATCATGAACTAATGATGCACCATGTGCTAGTTCAATACTGACTGATCCTTCTAACACTCTTTGATATTGTTCATTTGAATCATTTCCCTGAGTACATGCTTTAAAAGCAAGAGTTGACAAAATTGAACGGAGTCTTTTTCCTCCATTTAAAATTGTTATTATTTGTTCATCTGGTATAGTTGTTGATATCTTTTTTTCTAAATCAGTAACTGTGTCTGTAAAGAAATGATCTAGATTATTGTTATTTTGCCCCTTCATTCACACTTCTCCCCCGTGAAAATAATTCCCTCAGAGGTGTTATTATATAATATATATTATATGTTCTATATTATAATACTTTCTATTTATTATTATTTCTACTATAAAAAAACAAATTAACAATTGATAATTAAATTTATGGCTGAACGTTTATTGCAAAAACATAATTTTATTATTCTTTGCTCCTTGTTTGAACTATTTTACAGACCCAATATATACAAAACATATGGTACAACAGATAGGAAAATAAACATTTTTGCATTAGT
>Ga0272442_10006271_pt1 | contig 15700 bp, 11 predicted proteins | sample SSMForm2O_FD_200262 | JGI IMG/M metagenome (GOLD analysis project Ga0272442, IMG submission 200262) | Marine sediment archaeal communities from Little Sippewissett salt marsh, Falmouth, MA, United States - SSM-Form-2O | ecosystem: Environmental > Aquatic > Marine > Wetlands > Sediment ...
ACCGGTTTGGCTGTTGTTGAGTATGTGTTCATCCGAATCGTTAAATTCTCCGTCCTGATCAAAGTCCATCCAGGCGGATATCATGCCGCTTTCCGAGGCCGCGATGCGCACACGGGCGGTATTCCCTGCAATGAGGGGTGTGAGGAATTCAACGCCGTCTTCGTCGTCGAATCCGTCATTGTCATCCCCGTCGGCAAGATTTGTCGGCTGGCCGTCGTTGTCCGCATCCACGCCCTGGCCGAGAAACATGCCCGGAATGATCTGGTGCCGGGCGCCGTTATCGGCCAGCATGGTACCGTACGATACCGGCAAATCGCCGAAGTCAAAAAATTCGTACGGCGGTGCGATGCGGATCAGATGATCTTCCGTTTCCCCGTCGATAAAATCACCGGTACCATCCCAGGGTATGGGGACGGGATCATCCGTAATGGTCATCCGGAGCCAGACATAACCTGAATTGGGACCGATGCGGAAAGAGGGCGGGCCGAGGGCGGCGAGATTGCCGTTGGTTCCCTCCGGAACATGGAAGTTCTGCAGCACATGTTCCCTCGCGGATCCGTCGGCGCATGACACGGAACCGCCCCACTCGCCGTCCTGGTTCCAGTCGATGAGCACGTTGACATAGGCCCCGTCGGCACTGCCCGCTTCATACAGGATATTGATGTCCGTGCCCCAGTAGGCCATTTCACACGGGGGTCCGATGCCCCGGCCCGTCTGGCCGCTGCAGAGAGGCGCGACCGTATCTCCCCGGATGGTATAGGGATCGGGCCGCCACAGACCGGACTCGGGATTCGTGCATTCTTCATCCATGTCGTATCCGTCCGGCGCGTATCCGTAGCAGTTCCCCGCGTTTCCGTCGGTTTCAAAATCAACACGATAACCGAAGAACGAGGCGCCCACAGCGGTATGACGGATGTATCCGGCAGAACCGCCCAGGCAGACGGGAAATTGTCCGGTGATACCCAGGGACGGGTAGGCGAGCGCATCCTCGGGGGCGTCCCCGTAATCATAAAGCATCGTGGGCGTCAGGACATCGACGGCATCCACGATGGTTACGGATTCCTTGCCGGCCGGACAGTCGATTTCCAGCGTGGCATCGTACCCGCCCGGCTGATAATAGGTGACCTGGTGGGGGCTACGGCCTTGAGCCGTGGACGGGCTGCCTCCGGGAAAACTCCAGTTCCATGATGATGCGCCGATGCATTCTTCGGTATAGGTGACAGTCAGCGGCGCGAATCCCACTTCCGGATTGACGGAAAACTCGGGGTGGCAGGAACAGTCGGTCACTTCGATATAATCGGTTTTGGTTTCCTGGTCCGTTCCGGCGTTGGGACACTGGATCTGCAGGGTGACAGAGTATTTGCCCGGTGCCGCATAGGTCACCTGATAGGGGCCCTGCCCCTGCGCCGAGGGCGGATTTCCGCCCGGAAACTGCCAGTACCAGGCATTGGCTCCGGTGGATTTGTCTTCAAATGTGACAGTCAGTGGATCGCAGCCGCTTACGGGCTGGCCCGAGAAGTCCGCCTGGCACTGGGACATCGAGCGGCTGCTTATGATAAAAAGAGACAACAGGAAAATAATGACATTGATAATCCGCGTGGACGGACGTCCGCCAGTGGCTGGATATCTCATGATCCTCTCTCCCTCTGTGGTTTATGGCAGGTGGGATGTCATAATCAGATGTTGAAAGGCATCTCCATGGAATATATCAGGTATGATGGAAAGGATCAAGTGAAAAAATGTTTGATCGGGTTCGTGGTAAGGCCCTGGAACCGGATCCTGATCATCAAGTGCCTCTGAATTGTCTTTTTTTTGGGTGATGCCATTTTTTTCTTGTTTTTCAAATGAATATATCACCCGGGTGAAATCCGTGTCTGAATCGTATTGGGATTAAAGGAGGAGGAAGCATGAAAAAGGGTCTTGTTTTTTCGGGATTGTTATTTATATTTTTTTATCTGATATCCTGTAACAAAGATGTCCCGTCATCTCCGCAAACCGAATCATATGAAGTCACGGACAGGTGGGCGTCTTCGGAAAATCTGGAAATTTCCATCAATCAACAAGATACTGAAAGAATATCAGTCACATCAATCCGGAAGGTGTCAGGTTTACGCCTATCATCTGGAGAGCCGGATCACGACACGGATTTCGCCGGATGCCGGCCGGAATTATCAATTTGCCAATTGTGAAGGGCTGCCCAAATAGACGCAATCGAATAGTCTCAAACAGGATGGGGAATGCCATGAAAAAAATAATCAGGCGTGATTTTATAAAAAAAGGCGCATGCGCCGCGGCTGCCATGGCCGTACCATGGGTTCCCGCAGGCTGTGAAAAGAAATCAGCCACAGAGCCGCTGACTGAAATCACCGCACAGGTATCCGCCGTACGTGGAAACAACCTTGACGCGATAACGCGGGATGCCATCGACGCCCTGGGCGGCATGCAGACCATTGTGAATCCGGGGGAGACTGTTTTCATCAAGCCCAACTTTGTGACTTTCCCGTGGGCACGAACCAATAACTGCTTTTGGATTGGTGAGTGCACCAAACCGGATATTATCATTGCTGCTGCGGAGGAGTGTCTGAAAGCGGGTGCTGCAGAAGTCATCATCGGCGAAGGCTCCCATTTGCCCACATTCGACTGGCAGTATGCCGTCACTCTGGACGGCAACACGAACCTTGTGGATGAAGCAGAGCGGCTCGGTTCGCTGTATGACGGGACTGTGAGGCTTGCCTGCCTGGAAACCGATTCTCCGGGCTGGTCCGAAGTACCCTCGTCCACGCCCCTTGGCACCATTGCCATATCCAGCCTGGTTGCGGATGCAGATAAAGTGATATCCATTCCTGTGGCAAAAACCCATTCATGGGCCCAGCTCACGCTGGCCGCCAAGAATTTCATCGGCATTACGCCACTGTCCCGCTATGCCCAGTTGGTAAACGACAGCTGGTGGAACCGCGGTTCATTCGATCACAGCAGCCCGGGGACCATCGCGCAGGTGTATCTGGATATTGTCAGCAGTATCAAGCCCGATCTTTCCATTATTGATTTTTCCATCGGTATTGAAGGGGACGGCCCGACAAGGGATAACGGGGGCAGGACGGTGAATATGCAGCAGCGTCTTGGTTCATGGGCCGTTATTGCGAGCACGGACATCATGGCGGCCGACGCGACGGCGGCGCGTATCATGAGTCACAATACCGGTGATTTCACGCAACTCGGTATGGGCTTTAATATGGGACTGGGTGAAATCCGGGAAAAATCCATTGAAATGCTGGGAGAACAAATCGATAATCTACGCGTACCCTGGCAGTCCGCCCGTTTGATGGGATAGCCCCGGAGCTGATCCGGTCTGACCATTGAAGTGCCGGCATACATCATGCAAAAGGAACGGGTTTTCAGATCTCCAGGATCCACCTGAAGTCTCTGAAATTCCGTTAGAAAGTTGCCGGATTGACAGCCCCAGGCAACCCGGCATAATCCTGCCGTTCCACTTCCAGTACATTGCCCCGATTATTCACGATGATTGTTTTACCGGGTCTGCTTCGAGAAGCCTGATCAAAGAAAATACGTATGAAAAGGGCGCCTGTTCGTCCGGCATGATTTCAAAACGTACCGGTTCCGGTATGAACCTCGGTGCAGGTGTTTGTCTGATGCCGGACAGTCCAATTAATTCGCAACAGGATGAGTAATATGTCCGTATGATAAAAAACCGGACAATAACAACATACATGGGGGCATGATGAAAAAGCCGTTTCCTGTTTTTGTTTTCCTTGTTTTAATGATTGGCTGTGCCGGCCTGAATGCATCGAAGGACCGGGTTGTGATTCCCAAAGACAACGGCAATATCATTCTTGCCTATAAAGGGTTTGAACGGTTTCTGGATTCCGGGAGAACCTGGTCCGATTATGAAAAACACGTTTTAAATGCATTTCCTTTGATGACGGCCATGCACGGGCATTATATGTACTATGATCTGATCGACTCCGCCGGTTTCAGGCAGGAAGTGACGGATTATCAACCGGATGATTTCAAACCTTTTTTCAGCCGTATCAATGAAAAAAGGGTCAGCGATCTTTACGATGCCGTGATCGGACAGATGGACCGTGCGCTCCCGCCGCTTGACAGCGTGGATGTGTGCTTTTTTCTGCCTTATTTCAGGGACTGTTTTGTGATGGATGTATCCGGAAGGAAGACGGTGTTTATTTCCATCAAATTTGATCCGGAGGCAATGGATCTTATCCTGATTCATGAATATGCCCACTGCCTGCATCATCAGAGAAGGCCGCAGGAATCTTCCTCACTGAAAAAATCAGTCGTGAGTGAAGGTATCGCTTCCTGTTTCCCGGTTCTCCTGTCCGGCCGGTACACCATTTATGACGGATTATGGATGATGCCGCGGGAAAACGTGGACTGGTGCATGGACAATGAACAGAAAATCATCACGCAGATCGTGCCGGATCTGAACAAAGCCGGCATACGGATCGACAAACAGTACATTGCCGGTGGAGAGGGATTTGCCGAACCGCCTCCCGGATTTCCCGAGAAAACGGGATATTATATCGGATACCGGATTATTGAAAAATGCATGGAAAGGGGCATTTCCCTTTCAGAGCTTTGCCGTATGGATTCCGAAACGATGATTCAGAAAAGCGGTGTACTCGGGGAACGGGTGTCTTCCTGAGGACAATGCCGTGTTATCCTGACAATCATCGATTCAGTTTCAGCCGCTGCAGAAACTGAAAACTCCAGTCCCGCAGCAGATCCCGCAGCTGGGTTTCTTCGGTCACTTCCGTGCGAAAACTCTCGCGCCGCAGCAGGTTGTTCTGTTTGTCCGTGGCTGAAATGTTCAGGTTGAGGGCGTATTTGTTGATGTCCGCCGAACTGTACATAATGATTTCACCATGGATGAAAATATCGGCATCCATGACCTGGATGAGCTTCTCAATATTATCACGCCGGGCGACTTTTACGTTCATGTCCAGTGTGTCAAGCGTTGTGCGGACACGTTTTGAATCGACAACGGGATATCCCCTGAACCACAATTCGTATTCCAGGGCTTCTCCGACCAGATAGTTGATATCGCCCTCACGCGTTACGGGGTTGCTGCCGAAAAACTGGAAGGGGAGGATCACAATTATCTTCTTTTCGGGTGAGGAAGGCTCTGCGAGGGAATCATTCATACCAAAAAGAAGAAACAATAAAATCCACGCTGTTTTCAAGAGATGTCTGATCATATGAAACGCCTCCCTTTTATTTGCGTGCCGTATATTAAACGAATAAAAAGCGGACAGGTTCATTTTTCTGGAGATTTGCACTGTTTTATGAACTGCCGGAATTTATTATTTTCTTGAATTCCATTATATTATATTTTATATTCAAGTACTTCAATCATCCTGCACTTACACTTGTTAAAATTTCTGAATCTCCTAAGGCGATGGACATTGTTACGGTCGTTGATAGATAAGGCCATCTTTCCCTGGTAATCCCTACTTCTTGCTGTGACTGGTTTCTGAACAATCCCCTAAAACCGATTGTGTTGATACCGATATAAAAATCTTCATCAGGGAGTACTGTACTATGAAACAATGGGTTCAAGATACAGGAATCCTGATTTTTTGCGCAAGCATGATCCTGCTGCCTTGGATACCGGCAAGTGCCGAAAATGAAAACGCAGCAGATACACGGCACAGATCCGGCAGTGGTTTTCCCATTGTCATGTACGATTCCGACATCGGCTTCGGTTTCGGGGGACGGGGCGTGGTTAAAAATCTGATGAAGAAAAATGAATCCTTCGACATGATTCTGTTTGCCAGCACCCTGGGCGAGCAGTGGTATGTGTTCACTTTTTCCATACCGGATTTTGAAATCAGGCAGGGCACCCGGTATCCGGCCGCTTGTGACATCAAACTTGAGTTCGACAAGTTCCTGAAAAGCAACTTCTTCGGCTTTGGCAATGATTCGGAAGACAATGATTTTCAATTTCCCAAGGAATTTGTCAAGCTGGAAATGACCTTCAGCCGGGCATTGACGGAGAAAGTTATCGGTGAAGCGGGATGGTTCTTCAACCATACCAGCATTTACGGTTATCGGTATATCTATGATGATATGAATGTTGAACCCGTGATGCATCGAGACATTCCCGGATCAGGCGCCCGCATTACCTCCTATGTGACAGCACGGCTCCGGTGGGACACGCGGGACAGCCAGATTCATCCCCGGAAGGGGATAAAGCTGGCCCTGAATGCCGATTTTGCAGGCAAAGCCCTGGGCGGTGATTACAATTTCAGCCGGTACAGGCTGGAATTCAGTGCATACCTGTCTTTTTGGAACAGGAATCATGTTCTGGCCGCCCGGGTGTGGGGCCAGCATATCGAAGGCACGGCGCCGTATTATGAGCAGAGCGTCATCGGCGGCGGAGATACGGGCCGGGGATTCAAAAAAGACCGGTTTATCGACGATGCCATGTGTCTGGTTTCCCTGGAGTACCGGTGCATCATAACCAGGAAACTGGGAGGGATTCTCTTTGCCGATACCGGGAGGGTATATCCCGGTATCAATTATTTTGATTTTTCGGCGTGGAAAACAAGCACGGGGTGGGGTCTGCGGTATTATCTTGAAAACTTTGTAGTCCGTTTTGATATGGGCATAAGCAGGGAAGGAACGCGTCTCTTTTTCAATTTCGGGCATGTGTTTTGAAAGAAAACAGCCGCCATCGAAACAGGTGGAGCGCTCCGGGCGCAAACGCACGCTGGTGCCGGCTGGTTTTGGGGTTCGGGGATTTTTTTTCCCAAACCTTGTACGTGACAGGAGGGCGACATGAAAATCCATGTGAAAACAATGCTGATCCGGATGTTGAAATGGATTTTCCTGACGGTATGCGCTGTTCTGCTTGTTATCGTCAATATTCTTCTGTTCTGGTATCTCCGGCCCAATACCGTCCACAGGAATGCCCTGGAGAGATCGCTTCAATTTGAGCGGATGTGTGTGATTCGGTCCGGCAGGCACAATTCAATGACAGACCTGACCCGGTGGAACGGAACCTACTATCTCGCATTTCGTGCGGCCGGAAGCCATTTTGCCTGGGGTGCAAGCAAAATTGTGGTGATGCGTTCCAGAGACGCCTGTAAATGGGAGCCGGTTGCGGAACTCAGGATCGATGAAGACATTCGGGATCCGAAATTCGGACAGATCGGTTCAAAGCTGTTTTTGTATGTGCTAAAAAATGTGGTCTGGGATGCCGCGCCTTATGCGACCTTGTATACATTCACTGCAAATGGCACGGACTGGGCGCCTTTTAGTCCGGTCAGGCTGAATACGGAATCGGACGAATGGATTTTCTGGCGGCCGAAAACCAGGGACCATCGGATATGGTACGTACCCGCCTACTGGAAAGATCTTGGCCGTGTTGTTCTGTTTACATCCTGCAATGGAGTGGACTGGAATACGGTATCCTCCATCTATCAGGGGGAACGGGTGAATGAAACGGCCATCGAATTTCTTCCGGACGGACGGATGCTGGCACTGATGCGGGTTGAAGGCGGGAGCAGCTACTTTGGAGACAGAATGGCGTCTTCCATGATTGCCGCTTCCGCGCCCCCTTATACAGAGTGGTCCCGTGTCCGAAGCAGGCTCAGCAGGCTGGATGGCCCCTGTCTGTTCTCTTATAAAAATCAGATATATGTGCTCGGGCGATATCAGCCTGAAACCGATGATTTCCTTCTGAAATGCGGCAGTCTGTTAAGTAAGAAGCGGACATCGATATACAAGCTTTCAGAGGACACTCTGGTCCATATCATGGATTTGCCCAGCAGCGGAGACACGGCCTACGGGAGTGTGGTGTTAAACAACAGTGAAATGATCTTTGCCTATTATACCAGTGCAGTCACTCATGATTTCCCGTGGATCATGGGCATGTTCGGCAGGGCCAGTATTCAGGTGTGCAGGGCGGATTGTTCGGGGCTGAATGTGGCAGGGGATGAATGACAAGGATCAGATAATTGGGATGAAAAGACGGGGCAGGCCATGGAAGAAAGGGGGAAAAAAAAGATCATCATCCGTCATTGTCAAAGTTGCCGGATGAACCGGTAAAAAGAGACGCAAATGAGATTGCGCAGTATCATTTTCCGGGTGGACGGCCCGGCGGTTTCCAGGCAGTTCTGGGTATCGGATATCATCTGGATTTGTAGCCGTTATCTGTCAATCGGTGAGTCATGTAATTTTGATGAAAAACGCCAGGCGGGAGTGATCAGGTTTGTATTGAGAAATTTCTTGACTTCCCGGTTTTTTTTCTTTATCATGAAACTAACCGGTTAGTTAATACGTATACACAATGAACTCGAGATACCAACATGGAAAAAAGTGACGCAAAAGCCCGCATTCTTGCGGTTGCAGAAAAGATATTTGCGGAAAAAGGTTTTGACGCGGCCCGTGTGGATGAGATCGCCCGGGAAGCGCAGGTCAACAAGGCGCTTATTTACTATTACTTCGAAAGCAAGGCGAGTATTCTTGAAGAGCTGTTCCGTGATTTCATGATGGAGATGATGCATATTATTGAATCATCCATGGAAGACCTGTTCTTGCTCGATTCCGACGAGAAGGTGAGGGCTTTTTTCAAATCCTATCTGGGTTTCTGGGACAGTAAAAAAAATATCCTCCGGATCATGATGATGGAATCTCTCAAAGAATCGGCGCCCGATGAACCCCTGTTCAAAATCATGGACATGCTGATGAAACAGGAGGAGGAAAAGATCAAGGCTATGCTGAGAAAACAGGGCCTGCATATCGGCTATGACCGGATGGAAGGATTGGTCTCCGATTTTTTCACCGGTCTGATGCCCATTTTCAGCTTTGTGCTTTACAAGGATGAATGGGCGGCCCATTACGGCATCACCGAAACGGAACTGATTGACAAATTCACCAATGTTTTTCTGATTACCCATTTATCGTATCATCGGTATGCGCTGGACCGGTTGAAACCGGAAAACGAATAGTCAAAATTTTATTCAGGCAAATGTTGCTGTCCATGCAGTTGGTAAAAATGCCATATGAAACGACCGGTCCGGACTGCACCCGCAGCGACTTTCAAACGGATTAACCGAGAAGGAGGTTTCAGATGAAACAGGGAGCGATTTTTTTTCTGATTACTTTTGCCGTCATACCTTTGCGCGCACAGCACTTAAGCGGCGATGATATCATTCAGAAGGTCAATGAAATTCTGAGCCCTGAATCGAGTCATGGCATGTCCCAAATGACAATCACCACCACATCCGGCGACAAGCGGACCTTCGTCATGGAATCCTGGAGCAAAAACAAGGGTGAAAAGAACCTGGTTCGTTACCTGGAGCCGCTGCGCGTGAAGGATCAGGCGGTTTTAATGCTGAACAATGCGGATGATATCTGGATGTATTTTCCAAGGACGCAGCGGGTTCGCAAGCTGGCAACGCATGCGAAGAAACAGAAAATGCAGGGCAGCGATTTTTCATACGAAGATATGGGAAGCGGTGATGCCTTTATCAGGGAATTTGCGGCCAGACGCCTGAAAGATGATACCATCGAAGGGCATGACTGTTATTGTGTCGAGCTGACCAGGAAGGCGGATGGCGATATGTCCTATTCACGACTGCTGCTCTGGATAGTGAAGGAGAATTACGTCCCGATTCTGATAGAATATTACGACGAAAACGATCCGAACCGCCTTGTCAAGCGGCTGAAACAGAGTGATATTGTGGAGATCAACGGCATTCCGACGGCCAGAAAGGCCGTGATGACCAATGAGGACGACAACAGCCAGACATCCATGGAAATCACGGAAATCGAATACAATATCGACCTGAGCGATGATCTGTTTACGGAAAGGGGGATGAGACAATGATGCGGCGGCTGGTGATTGATCTTCAAACCATCCGCCTCAGACGGATGGTTCCCGACCGGAAAACAAATCGGCACATGCGTGCCTGTGCGCCTCAAGCGCACCGCTGCCTGCGGCGGCGGGTATTTGCTGCAGCAGTTCTTTTTCTCACATCAGCCCTGTCTGGCCAGAATGCGGTGAATATCTTCGGCTATTTTGAAAGTCAAATGATGGGGGCTGACATTCAAAACACGTTTTATCATATCCAGACCAATAAACTGAGGGTGGATCTCAAGTACAGTCCGTCGCATCATGTGACATTCCTGGCAAATTACAATGGCATCACCTATCACGGGAAGACGCAATGGGACGTACTTGATTTCCTGCCGGACGGCCTTGTGTCGGAAATACCCGAATCACTGGCCGGTTTTTATGTAATCCCTTTTGAAGATCAGTATGTCCTGGACAACGCAAACCTGCGGTTGACCTTTTCCCGTTTTGATCTGACGGTCGGCAAACAGCAGATTTCCCTGGGATCGGGATATGTGTGGAACCCCGTTGATGTCTTCAATGTCAAGGATGTGCTGGATCCGACTTATGAGCAGCCCGGGCACAATGCAGTGAGGCTGGATGTTCAGCTGGGAAAATCCTTCAGCCTGTCGGCACTCTACGCTCCGGAAGATACCTGGAGCCGTTCAGGCAAGCTGGTGCAGCTGAAGGGCCGGATCCCCCGTTTCGATATCGCCCTTCTGGCCATTGAAACAACATGGCATTTTCATGATTACACATCCTTTGACTATGCAACCTATCAATTTCAGGATTTCCCCGAAACGCGCAGGGTACTGGGTGCCAGCACCGAAGGTGAATGTCTGGGACTGGGCCTGTATGCGGAATACGGATACAATCTGATGGAGCGGTCCCCGGATTTTCAGGAGTGGGTGGCGGGAATGAATTATACCTTTGATTCTCAGACATTTGTGATGCTGGAATTTTATCGGAATACAATGGCCAAAGCAGATTACCATGATTATAACATCAACGACTGGATGCGGTTTCTGGCATCGGAGCAGAAAACGGTAGCGAGGGATCAATTGTATATGTTCATCCAGCAGCCGGCAACGGATTTTATCGATATCGGAATGTCGGGGATATGGTGTGTTTCCGACGGCAGCATTGCCCTCGTGCCGACCCTGACGTGGAGTCTGCTTGAAAATGTGGATGTGATGGCTTATGCCAATGTGAATTTCGGAGCCGGGGGAACCGCGTATTCGAGATTGATGGGTAACGGCGGCCTGGTTCGGGCTCGCGTCTATTTCTAAAAACAGGAGGGGCGTCGCTATGAGAGAACGGATTCTGATCATGCTTGCCGGGATACATGCAAATCGTCCCTGGCGCATGCTTGTGATTGTTGCTGTGATTACCGTTATGATGGGAACACTCGCGAGTCGCCTCTCTGTGACCATGCGAATGCAGGACCTGCTTCCAGAAAGAGATCCGCGGGTTGAGGCGTTCAATACCATCGTGGACGAGTTTTCTTCCGCCACCAGTCTTTTTGTCGTGGTCCAGGGGGATGAAAAACAGATCAAGAGTTTTGCCGATGAACTGGCTCCCCGTATTCTGGCCCTTCGGGACAGCAGCCAGAATAATACTTTCCGGACGCAGATCCGGGTTTTAAGGCACCGGTTGTCCGGACTGAGGGAAAAGGGCGCCGGGGAAGAAGAGGTCGCCGGGCTGGTTTCGGAGCTTGCCTATCTGGAAAGCCGTATTGATAAAAGACTGTTCGACCGCGTCGAATATAAGATGGATATCAATTTTCTCCGGAATCATGCGTTGATGCTTGTGGAAGCGGAGGACCTGGAGAATACCCGGGATCTGTTCACCGATCCCAATCTCCTTGAGCTGATCACCCATATCAACAATGCCATGGAAAAAGAATATGTGGGCCGGGAAGAATCATTATCCACGCGTGAAAAGGAAGATGGTGCGGTGGGTTTCCTCGACGGCATTCAAAGCCTGGTGGCAGGCATGAATCAGGCTGCGGAAGGCAGGGATATCGGGCGGGAAGAGATTGAATCGGTGGCTGACAGGTTTTTACTGGGCGAGCCCTATTTTCTGTCCTATGATAAACGCGTATTGATGATGAACGCGGTTCCCACCTTTACGATCATGGACCGGGATCTTTTAATGGTGGGGACCGGGCGGGTTCAGGCACTGCTTGATACACTGCTTGCCGGTTATCCGGATGTCCGGGCCGGTCTCAGCGGTGACATCGCGCGGGAACATGATGAACAGATTGCATCCGCCGAAAGCCTTGGCTTCTCGACGATCCTGGCCTTTGCCGCCATTCTGATCTTGCTGATGATCGCCTTCCGGATGTGGGCGGCGCCGGTGCTCGCAATGGTCAATCTGGTGGTCGGATTGATATGGGGAATGGGTGCGGCATATCTGGCCGTGGGTCAGCTAAATATGATGACGGCCATGCTGTCGGTGGTTCTGCTGGGACTGGGCATCGATTTTTCCATCCATCTGATTTCCGGCTTTACGGAGCAGCGGGCTTTGGGGGCACCGATTCAGGTATCCCTGCAGACGACTTTTCAAAAAAGCGGCAAAGGCATCATTACGGGCGGACTGACCACGGCGTGCGCTTTTCTGGCGCTGCTGGTCAGCCAGTCCCGCGGGATGAAAGAAATGGGCCTGGTCACGGCGGCCGGTCTTCTCTCGGTGCTGCTGGCCACCTTTTTGTTCCTGCCCGCCCTTCTTGTGCTGCGTGAGCGGCGGATCGAACGGCGCAGGGAAATGCGGGGAGAGAAGACGGTCCGGCGGGATATTTCCTTCAAACCGCTCGGCCGGACAGGCGGCTTTCTGGGCCGGCATTACGGATGGACACTTCTCGGAGCCGTGCTGATCAGCGCGCTGTTGATAGGAGCCGCGTTCCGGATCCGTTACAATCAGAACTGGATGGATATGGAACCCGAAGGGCTGACATCGATCTCCCTGATGGACACGGTGGTCAATAAATTCGATCTGAGTATGGAATATGTCCTGTGTCTGGCCGGCAGTGTTGAAGAATCACGGCATCTGGCAGAAGCCTTCCGGGAGCACGGTTCCGTGGCCATGGTCAATGATATCTCGCTTTATTTTCCGTCACCCGGGGAACAAGGAGAACGAATACCCTATGTGGAGGAGATCAGGCGGCGCATGAGTGCGGCTGCCGTGCGGCAGGCTTTTGGGCGGGATGAACTCCCGGCCCTGGCTGATGAACTCGGGCGGCTTGAGATGAACATCATGGAAATGCAGGACATGGCCTTTCTCGGGGGCCAGGACAAGGTGGATGAAAAGTGCCGGTCCATTGTGGGAGACCCGGTCAACACGAACACGTCCGGTCCCATCCGGGATTTGATCGCCGTTCTGAAAAAATCATCCGGTCAGACGGTCCGGGGACTTTCCCGCTTTCAGAAGGTTTTTGCCCCCTATTTCAGGGCCAGTGTCATCACCATGTGTTCCACAGATGCGATCGGTCTGCATGATCTTCCTGCCTCGGTTCTGAACGAATTCAGCAATGATGACCGGGATCTGTTCATGATCACCGTCTATCCCAACAGCCACCTGTTTGAAGACAATGTGGTGCTCAATCGCTTTGTGGATGATATGGAACAGATCAGTCCTGCGGTAACAGGTAGCCCGCCGGTGATGGTGGCCTGGATGCGGATCGCGGCCAGGGACGGACGGAACGCCATTCTTTTGACACTGGCGGTTGTATTCGCCCTTCTCTGGCTCGATTTCGGGCGGCCCTTGTTTGCCGCGCTGGCCATGATACCCCTGGCACTGGGCGCATTCTGGATGGTGGGCATCATGCAGCTGACCGGGCAGATGCTGAATTTCATGACAATGATGGGACTGCCCCTCATTATCGGCATCGGGATTGATGACGGTGTGCATGTGATTCACCGGTGGCAGAATGAGGGCAAAGGCAGGCTGGTTACGGTTTTCTCAAGTACAGGCAAGGCCATTCTGCTGACATCGCTGACCACGATACTGGCTTTCGGCTCCATGGCTTTTTCGGTGTTCCCCGTGTGGGTGTGGTTCGGCACGTCCCTTTCGATTGGCGTGGGGGCGTGTTTTCTGACCACTGTGATTGTTCTTTCCGGTACATTGGGGTGGATGGACCGGACCGGGGGAAAACGCAAATCGTGACAGCTGCTGTTTGCCTGCAGGAAGACATGAATCACTCTCTCCGGTCTCCAGCCGGGGAGAGTTTTTTTTGGGAGAGGTGCGGTCCCGCAGGCAGGTGAGATGCAGTTGACCGTTTCAATCGCGAAACAGGCGTACATAAACGGCACATCATCGGAGTGTGTGACGCCACATGTGTTTGTTTTATTTTCAAATTCGCCTTGGGCGGATTATTGGTTTTAACGGGAATATGGCGGACTTGCAGCCCAAACCGATCGCCACATACATACCTTTGCGCCTGAGCAGACACTGCCACCTCCGGTGGCGGATGCTGACTGTCATATTGAACAAACGATTTTACCGGCAATCTAGCGATTGAAAAAGTATTCCTGCAGCTTGTCTATGGACGCCGCTCCGGCTGGATTGTCCATGAAAATTTGCCCTTGTTCGAGCAGAACAATTCGTGTGGACAGATTCAATACCGGTTCGAGGATATTGCTTGATATGATCATGGTGGCACCTGTTTTTGTGTGTGCCTGCTTCAGTATTCCGGACAGTTTGATTTTCGATGATGGATCGATGATGCTGAAGGGTTCGTCGAGAATGATAAATTCCGGCTCATGCAGCAATGCCGCTGCGATACCGACTTTTTGCTGATTGCCCGCAGAGAGGTCACGGATGTATTTATGGGTTTTGAGTACCTGCCCGTTAAAAAAATCTTCAAATTCCTCCAGTTTTTTAAAGACAGCTTTTTTATTTAAGCCATAGAGAGCGCCGCTAAACAGCAAGTATTCTTCGGGAGTCAGAAAGTCGATGAGAAACGAGCGGTCCAGAAAAGCGCCGGTGTACGCTTTCCATTTTTCGCTTTTGGCAACAGGAGAATCACCGATTTGAATCATACCGCTGTCTGCTTTGATAAGATCCAGTATGAGCCGGAACAACGTTGTCTTGCCTGCGCCGTTATTGCCGAGGAAAGTGGCGAACTCCCGATTTTCGACAACCAGCTTTTCTATTTTCAATGCGTTTTTGTTCTGATACTTTTTGGTGATACCGCTGATTTCAATTCTCATTTTCAGCTGTCCCCCGCCGTAAACCGGGATAGGATTTGATATCTTCGATTATGGATACTCCTGATAATCAGCAAGATCCATACTCTGTGTGTAACGATTATAAAGAGGGATAAGAAGATAAAAATGGCATCTGCAGCATGACCCCGGATAATGGTTCTCATTGCATGATATGTGATTACAGGGATAACCACATTGATCCACATGACCAGGCTTTGAATGAATCCCCAGCCTTCAGAGTTCAGAAAAGCGCCTTTTGAAAGATTTACTCTGGCAATATTGCGGGATGCAGAAAAGAGTATGATGACAGAACCGGCACCGGCATTGTACAGGGCCGTTATAAACAAAATCCGCTGATTAAACTGGATGGACAGCCCTATCGGAAGAAAAATCAAATAGGACAGCAGAACGCTGGCTGCAAGAATGAGATATTTATAAAGGAATATTTTATAAAGCGATACAGGTCTGGTGGTCAGGTACGAATAGAAGGAACTCATGAATGACAGGGAAAGTAGTGAGTTCGATGAGTAAACGAAGCATCCGGTCAGGAGTACCGAATAGAATGTCATCGCCCATTCTCCCGTCATGACAAGCGTATGATAGCTTTGCCGGCCTG
>Ga0272442_10006272_pt1 | contig 15700 bp, 10 predicted proteins | sample SSMForm2O_FD_200262 | JGI IMG/M metagenome (GOLD analysis project Ga0272442, IMG submission 200262) | Marine sediment archaeal communities from Little Sippewissett salt marsh, Falmouth, MA, United States - SSM-Form-2O | ecosystem: Environmental > Aquatic > Marine > Wetlands > Sediment ...
TATCAGCAATGGAGGGACAGGACCCGGTTACTATACCGATCGCCGTACTGTCTTACAACGATCATTGATCTTATAACGGGGTATGTTGAAACAATAAGTCCGATGACCAGCTCGAACATCATCGATCAGATGTTCAGAACTCCGGATAATTTCAGAAGAGATAGTAATCTCTGGTATTCTATCGTGAAAAGAAGATCTTCGGGAATTCCATTTGCAGACAAGGATGCCATCCATAATATCTACACACTTCTGACCCTGGACCCTATCAGAAATACCATTCGAAATGAGCTTGAAATATACAGGGGATCTGTTCTGCCAGCAGACCTTATATCGTTTGTGATGAGAAAAACATCCAAGGTTCCGGTAGCAAGTATGCCGACCTGGACCTCGAGAACTCGAAAATGGATCAATAATAATATTCCCGGGTTCCTGATGAAATGGATATACAAACCTCCCGAGAAACAGACAATGAATTTTTTCAGATTGGCATTGAGATGTTATATGATTGCAAAGCTTGAAAAAATATTTGAAGAAGACAGCAAACTTTTTGAGATGAGCCCCTTGAACGATTTTTCGGATGAATGAATAATAATAATAACTAGGCTCTTTTTCGGATTTTATAATCATGTCCATTATCTGGAATAATTTTAAATGGAAAAAGGAACCTCATATCTCCAAGGGTTATTCCCTATCAAAAAGAGGTCCACCATGTCAAAGATCTTGATGATGGTCACAAAAAATGGTCGATTGAATTATCAGGAAATGATGGAAAGAATAGCTGAAAGGGTGAACCCGGATAATATCAAACCAAAACCGACATTTTTTCGGAGATTTGATAACGGCTTTTTCGCGGTATTCAATCCGAATGAAATGGTCACAATTGTTGAAAACAACATACACACTGGCGGACTTGTTTCAATGCACGATACGTGGTGGAAAGTGCAGAGTGAAAAACCTGAAGGTTCATATGCCATTATAAGAAACAACGGGGAAAAAATTGAGGCTATAACCGATCTTTGTGGTTCGAGACCGATCTGGTACTACCTCGATGATGAGAAATTCGCCATTTCAACCTCACAAAGAGCCATTTTCCCCATTATCGGCGATTTCAAGATCGACCCCCTGGCGGTATCCTGGTTCTTGTCGGCAGGGCAGATGGGACCAGGATATTCATGGGACCCAAGGGTCAAAATGATGCCTCCTAACTCAATACTGCTATTTGATTTACGAAAATGGAATATTTCATTAAACCGGGACATCAACACCTTTGCGATCGATACAAATAATAAATTTGAAAAGAGACTCCCCGACGAGATCGATCGTACATTTCGATCCATGAACCTCAAACTTCACAAATGTGTGGTTAACCTTTCCGGTGGTTATGACAGCCGGGGATTACTTCTTTTCTCGAGGAGATATGGACAACCCTCAGCCATGACCAGAGCTCTGAAAGCTACCTCTGATGAAAAAGGAACCGACGCCTTCGTAGCACAAGATCTAACCAAGAAATTAAAATTGAAACACCATATTTATTTGTTGGATGAAAGGGAAGAGGATCTTCCCCTAACGATTGATAGATTCATAAAGACAGGCGAGGGCAGGATCGATCATGTAAACCATTATATGGATGGAATTTATCACTACAAGGACCTGTTCGAAAGAGGATATATTGGGATTTTCAGAGGAGAGGAATCATTCGGTAATTCCCTTACTCCGAGATATTACAATAATGATAAGGATGTTAGAAGGGTAATGGGTGCGTTATTATTTGAGGATTACAGGAACATCGATCTTGGTAGCTATGGTTTCATTAAACCGTTCTGGCCAGATCATCTTAAGCAAAGACCTGGTGAAACATTCCCACAATGGAGGGACAGAACGCACGTAGAATACAGGATACCCTACTGTTTATCATCTTTCAATTGTCTGATCTCGACATATCTTGAGGTCATCAGTCCACTTTCCAGCAGCAATATCCTGAAACTGATGTTCAAGGTTCCGGATGTTCAAAGGAATGACAGAAGATTGTGGAAAAAGATCATACAAAAGATGAGCCCTTCTCTATGTTATTCGAAAAAGGACTCCATTCCAAATATAATGGAACTAGTTAGCTCGGATCCATTTAGAAGGTTTATAAGGAATGAACTTGAAAAATATCATGGAGGGATATTGACCAGGGAATTCATAGAAAAAATTATCGATGAAACATCATCTCCCCCGCCAGAAATAAAATTTAAGTTCATTCAAGGCATAAGATCCTGGTTGAACGAACTTGTACCGGGGTTCATAAAATTACTGTTTCACAAGCACCCGGGGGAGCAAACCATGAACTACTACAGATTGGCATTCAGATGCTACATTATCGCCAGGATCGAAGAGATATTCAAGGAAGACTCTCTTCTTTTTTCGGAATAAGATATAATGAATAAAATAGGAAAAGGTTTCTTTCCTGACCAAGGTAGGTGAAATTGAGAAGATATAACGTGCTCCTCATTGTCGTCGATACCTTGAGAAAGGACCACAGCGAGCCCCTCTGGGATATACTGAAAGAAAAGGGTTTCATCCGTTACGATAATGTCTACTCGACATCTTCCTGGACAGTGCCATCTCATGCTTCAATCTTCACGGGATTGTATCCCTGCTTTCACGGGGCCCACGAGACAGCCGAAAGGAAAGGACTCGACGTGATACTTGAGAGGCATCATGAGACGATAACATCGGTCCTGAAGAAAAATGGTTACGAAACCCTTCTGTACACCGCAAATCCCCATATCATGCCCAAGTACGGATTTGACGATTTCGACCGTTTCGAGGAGATAGATTACATACCGGTAAAATGGACCAATCCCGATAAAGAAACAGCTTTCGTTAAAGAACTCGGGAAGAAGGTCAAGCACAAAAATGCCATAACAAGGATTTTGACCAAATTTTCAAACCCCAGATACATTAGATACCAATTGCGCTCCGTCATACGCAGTATCTATTTGATACACCATGAGAAAAAATCGGGCTGGCCGCTCATGAAAGGTGGAAGGGAGATCATAAAGAGATCACTCCTGGCATTGGAACAGAGGTCCGGGAAGAACCCCTTTTTCATGTTCCTCAATCTGATGGAAATGCACAATCCATATTACATGGGGGAGGAAGGTAACCTTCCACTTTACTGGAGCTTTTTAAAAAATGGACCTTTGGACCCCGATATGGACAGATCGAGGACCGCATACGAAAATGAGGTGGGGATCTCGGTTGAACTCATCAAGAGCTTATTGAGGGATATGGAAAAGGTAATGAAAAACACATTGATGATCATCGCCAGTGATCATGGCCAACTCTTCGGTGAGAACGGGAGGTACAACCACGGAACCTTTCTGGAAAATGAGCTTCTGGAAGTCCCGCTCTTTGTGAGATATCCCTTTGAAGGAATGAAAAAGGAGAATAAAGGCATCATCAGTCTGGTGAACATCAAGAAATTCGTGGAGGATATCGTCCTGAAAGGGTCGAGGTCCGACTCATCACTGTATTCGGAAACGGTCTTTTCCGAGACATATGGTATCCATCAGGAAATCGGGCTCCACATGGAGAAATTGGACCAAGAAAAAGTGAATGATGCGGATAGATGGAAGATACTGATCAGAACCGGCAAACTGGCGGGCCTTTTCGTGGTTGATGAGGAAAAATTCGAAAGGATCAGGAAGATTGACGGAACAGTGGTTGAAGAGGAGATCGTGGAGATGTTCCTGAGGTCCGGGATAGACCGTTTCATAAATATGCGGACAGGAAGAATTTTTAAGGAGATCGCGGAGAAGGGCAATATTCAATGAAATTTTCGATCCAGACCGGCTCACTTTTCAATGGTTAACCTTGTGGTTTCCACCCAGTCGTCGAAAAGGTTCCTTCCTTCCTTGATATTTTTAATGAACTCCTGCAACTCCTCCCTGTGCCCCTTCTCCGTTTTGAGCCTATCCTTGAAGGTTTTGACCTTGCCGCCGGTGCTGATATTCAGCTCCCGGAAATCCTTCACCTTCACAAGGGAGTTCCCGGAATAGATCTCTATGTATTCCTTGGAAGTTTTCGGGTCTGCTATTGTGTTGTAGATTATGGATGCAGTCGACCCGTCTTCGAACCTGAGGGACATCACAACATTTTCGAGGCTCCTCTTCCTGCTCAGAGATGGATGATCCGTTGTGAAGAAATGATGATCTTCTATCCCGGTACCCACCACGAATTTGCAGAAATCAACGAAATGGCAAAGCTCCGTGATGAACCTGCTGCCACCTTCCCTGTCCTCGTAAACCCAGTGATTGTCCGGAAGGTGCTCCGCATTCACCCGGTACATGATCATCATGGGCCCCTGCCTCGACCTGAAAAAGTCCTTTACCTTCGAAGTGATCGGAGCAAACCTCCGGTTGAAACCAACCTGGATGATGCTCTCCGGGAACTGTTCGTGGGTCTTTACCAGGGAGTCGAGCTCATCTTTAGAGATCGCAAGAGGCTTTTCCACAAAAACGTGCTTACCGTATTCCATGGCTTCGATGGTTATTGGAGCGTGCAGGGAATTCCTGGTCGCTATGATCAACGCATCGATCCTTTCGTCTTCAAGGAGTTTCTTGTAATTGGTCGTGGCATATTCGAAGCCGTAGGTCTCTCCGGCCGATCTTGAACTTATTCCCGAAGCTGCGGCCAGACCGATGAGTTTTACCCCGTCAATGCTTTTCAACGAATTCAGGAGAACGGAGGTTGCAAAGGCGCCTGCCCCTATCATGCCGATACCGATCTCGCCCTCCATCTTTTTCGTGCTTTCTTTCAGTATGACACTGTCGTCCAGCTTTTTCTTCTTCGGATATCTCAGAACCACTCCCAGATAGGGCTCCTTGACCTCTCCTTTAATTATGTCGTATGCTCTGGACGCCTTCCTGATCTCGAACTCATGGGTTGTTATTTCCGTGAGGTCGACCTTTTTTGCGGAAAGAAGGTCAAGGAATGCTTCCATGTTGCGTTTTTCCGTCCACCTGACATATCCTATCGGATAATCCTGACCGAGCTCCTCGTAATTGTTATCATAGCGTCCCGGCCCGTACGAGCATGATACGATGAATTGAAGCTCCTTCATGTAGTAATCGTCCCTTGGTATCTCCATACCGACAACGCCTACGAGCACCACCCTTGCCCTCTTTCTCGCGATCCTTCCGGAGAAGTGCAGCGGATCGGTTGAAGATGTTGCTGCGGTTATCAGGATCGAGTCCGCTCCGTTCCCGCCCGTGAAGGAACGGATCTGTTCCTCGATTGTGGATCGTGATCTGACTGATCCTGCATCCATCCCCATCTTCTTTCCCATCTCCACCTTTTTTTCATCAACGTCCACACCGAACACACGGCATCCGGCAGCTTTGAGGATCTGAACCGTCAGGAGCCCGATGAGCCCAAGACCGATAACAACAACTGTTTCCCCGATCTTCACATCGGCGTTCCTCACCCCCTGCAGTGCAATGGAACCCAGCGTTGTGTATGCCGCGTCCCTCAGGTCAACGTTATCAGGGACCTTTACCGCCAGATTCGTGCCGACGAAGATCACATCCGCATGGTTTGCAAACTGGGACCCACCACATGCCACCCGGTCTCCGACCTTGAAAGGAACCCCCTCGGCAACCTCGCTCACGATCCCGGCGGTAGAATATCCCAGTGGCAGAGGTTTGTTCAATGTACCCTTCACAGCTGTGTATGCGGTCAGGGGGCCTTGTTTTCTGGCAACATCCAGGACCTTCATGAAGAGATCCGGCTTCATCTTCGCTTTCCCCAGATACGAAGATTGAGCAAGCCGTATGGTGGAGAGCTCCGTGCCACCGCTGATCACGCTGTAATGGTTCTCCACCAGAATTCCCCCGGATCTCAATGCCGGCGGGGGAACTTGCTTTGTTATTATCTCTCCGGTCTTCATGTCAAGGAATATCTGGTTCAAGTCCGAACACATCCTGTTACGCCGGTTTTGTTATCCTGAACATGATATTAATCCCCTTCTGTCATTTTTATCCCGTTCAATAATCTGGTCTTGAGATGATCAGAAGATCCTTCTGAAAACAAGTTCGACCTCATTTTCACCGGGCTCCAGATATACACCGGAAAGAGCATGGTAGACGAGGTGAAGGTCTCGCTCCTCACCTTCAACGTAAACCTGCCAGTTCGGATAGTGTGTCTGACCGATGACAAGGAACCCCGGATTTATTGTCTGCGCACGGATCTTCAGGTTGGTATTGGTCTCTTCCAGAACATCCACCCTATTCTCCCCGTGGGAGGTTTCATTCTCCTGCCGAACGAAAATATGATCCGGTTCCTCCGAAAGCAGCACCGATATCCGAGGGTCGAAACCGGGTGATCGGATCCTTTCCAGCACCCCGTCATCCGGAATGACAGTGTAATTCTCGATGAAGAAAGCTTTCTGTAAGACCCGCGGATTCTCGTAGATGCAGACGGGAACGCTGTTATCCTGGTATGCCAGATCAAAACCGCTGTCGTTGAGCCTGGTGTGAGAGATAATGTACCTGACATTCAACAGATCCAGAACAGGGTGTTGTTGGTTATTGGATAGGTTTCTTATTGATTCGAAAAGCTCCTCATAGTTCTTGAGATGCAGTGGATTGTATCCCTTCACCGTATGGAGTCCGTACATTATCTGGAAATTGTCCTTTATCAGCTCCACGTCGGAGGGGGTTGAGTCGTATATTCTGTATCCGTTTGAATTCTGCTGCAGGAACCTGATGTATTCGGGGGGGGAATAAATATCATCCGGGTCCTTCGAATCGATGTACAGGTTGTGGTAATACCCCAGATTGACCACGATCAGAGCTATGACACCCCATTGAAAAAATTTTATCTGCTGTTTTTTCTTCACCCTCCATACGAGCAGGATGGAGGAAAGTCCCAGGAAAACCGCAAAGACGATGATGTCGAGGATCATCATCGAGAGCTCGTCCGATAGGTCGCTTGCATCCGGATAGATGTTCACGGCGACGTTCGTTGCAGTACCCATCAGACGGTCCTGGAACAGGTAGACGATGAGAGATCCCGATAGAATGATCAGGGAGATCCATACGAGAACTTTCACCTTCTTGTTGATCTTTTTCATCTGATCCGCTGTCAATCCCTTCTGAAGATGATCAAAACCGAAACCTGCCAGGATCGAAAGGGAGAAAATGAATAACACAACGAACCTTGCCGGACCTCTCAAAAGGTCAAAACCGGGAATGAGTTTGTAAAATATCCAGTAAACCGGAGTGCTGCCTCCCATCGCCAGGATGATCGACAAAATCCCCATTCCAGCAAAGAACCTCACATGGCTGTTCTTGCGGTAATGGATGGCAAATGGAAAAAATATCAGAGTTATGATTCCCATGTACATGGATAATTCCCAATGCGACCATGCCCCCCAGTAGGTTCCATTCAGAGGTTGACCCATGATATTCGGAGTGAAAAGCATTATCAGATTGGCCGGGGGAAGTGAATAACTGGTTGCATAGGAATAACCCACACCCCCGCTCCTCGTGGTCAGCGAGGTGTATTGATATGATGGTATGAACTGAATAACCGTGACCAGTATTGAAAGGAGTGCTGCCACCGCTGAAATACCGGTCAGCTTGAGCTTATTTTTGTAAGTTGTCGTTTTCCATGTGATGATCATATGATAAACGAAGTAGGAAACCAGTACAAACCCCGTCATGAGTGTTATTTGAATGTGGCCGGCCAGAAATTGGCATCCCACGAGTATGCCCGTTGCCAATGCGAATTTCCAGCTGTTTCTTCTCAATGCCGTGTCAAACAAAAGGAAGATCGCAGGTATCAGGGAGGCGGAGCATGTTTGCGGATAATGGGCGGCAAATACATGTCCCATGAAATAACCGCTGAACACAAAGGTCATTCCGATGAAAAGGGAACTCACCCTGCTGAGTTCAAGCCTCCTTCCGAGGAAGTACATGGAGGAGCTGGCAATGAACAGATGCAGGATGAAACCGTATCCGAATGCCAGATGATCCGGAAATATCGTGAACAATATGATATTGGGAGGATAGAAATATGCCAGCTGCGGGTTTGCAAGGAGGGGCTCTCCCCCGAAGGTGTATGGATTCCAGAGGGGAAGCAGGCCGGACTCGGAAGCCGCCACCCTCCACGGATAGAACTGCGTAACCGTATCGGATCTGATCGAGAAGATCATGTTCTGGGGGTAGAGGATCACTTTCCAGAAGAAGATGCATATGACGAGAAGGATCAGACCGATGTAAACAAGGTCCTTTCTCGTCTCCTGTGATAACTTTGTGTCGATCCAGGCCCCCGTTCTCCCCTTGATGGAGGGTTTCTCAGGATCGGTTGCCCCATTATCATCATATCTTTCTTCCACAATTCGACCCCTTTGAAATTACAGGTAGATCAGATCGTTCCTCCATATTACACGGGTAATTCCTTATATTGGTTTCTTCGAAAATACCGCATATCATAAATTGGGTCCGAAAATGATCGAATGTTCACCCATACATCGGGACAATGGAAATACAATACAATGGACAGAGCTATGGCTGACTAGCTGGCGAATGGGAACAAAAATCATTTAAGATCCGGGAAGTTGAGTGTCGGCCAGGGTCAGGATCGGACTGAAGGGCCCTCGCTACCGATCTGCTCTGGTGTGGCAAGGATCCGGGCTTGCGAGGGCCCTTGATCGATCTCGAGTTCAGTCCAGGATATCTACGATCCTTTTGATGATCAATACGATCTGTTCATCCTTCAGGTCGGGATAGATGGGCAGGCAGAGAACCCTCCTCGATATATCCTCCGTTACCTCGAGATGAGTGTCGTATTTCAGGATCTCCCGGTAGTAATGCGTCTCATGGACGGGGTGGAAGTATACCTTCGTGGAGATACCCCCCTTCACAAGTCGATCCTGGAGATGGCCCCGGCTTTTCGTGTCCCTCAGGATCACCGGAAACATCTGATAGACATTTCTTGAGTCGATCCTCTCGGGAAGTATCTCGATCCCCCGTATGTTTGAGAGGCCTTTCGTATACATATCCGCGATCCTTCTTCTTCTCTCGATGATACCTTCGACCTTTTCTAGCTGGGATATACCGAGAGCTGCGCAGATCGTCGGCATCCTGTAATTGTAACCCAGTGAGATATAATCCATGTACTTTATTGAGCTGAAATAGTCTTCTGTCTCGTTCCTTCCGTGGGACCTCAGGAGTTTCATCTTCTCGTAGATCTCTTTCTCATCGGTGAGGATGACCCCACCTTCGCCGGTGGATATCACCTTCGTCGGGGTAAAACTTATCATTCCCGCATCTCCGATGGTCGAGACGCATCTATCGCCGGTCCGGGCCCCGAGTGATTCCGCCGCATCCTCGATAAGTAACAATCCCAGATCATCGGCGATATTCTTTATCTCCCCGATCCTGCAGGGGTACCCTCCGTAATGTACGGGCATGATCGCTTTTGTTTTATCCGTGACCTTCTCGATAATGTCTTCGGGGTCCATTCCGAAGCTCTCCGTCTCTATATCGGCAAAAACCGGTTTCCCACCTGCCATGATCACCGAATTGGATGTGGCAATGAACGTGAAGGATGGGACAATGACCTCGCTCCCCCTGATATCCAGAGATTCCAGAAGGGCATGGAGGGCCGATGTTCCGGAATTGAAGGAAAGACAGTATCTGGATCCTATGTATTCCGCCATCCTATCCTCGAATTCCCTTATCTCCGGGCCGTTGGCCCAGTACATTCCTCTTTCGATGACATCCGATACCCTCTTGATGTCGTTCTCGTCGTGATAGCTTTTAAAAAAAGGTATGGCCATGTTCAGGATCTCCCTTTGGCTCATGGATGATAATTGTAATACTGGGGCGCTTTGTAATCTATTCGGTTCTCTTCGATGAAATCCCTCATCCGCTCTATGGAAGGGACAAGTTCATTATTGGCCTGATATCCCAGAGACTCGATCCTGTCGAAGGATACACGATAGGATCTCGGGTCCTTGACCTCTTCGACCAGCTGGACGTGGGCTTCAGGAAATATCCCTTCAAGGATCTTGCCGATATCTTTCATCTGGTAGTTCTCACCGTTGAGACCCACATTGTATCTGGCGCCCTTCATTTTCTCATAATTCTCCAGTGCGAAGAGGAAGGAATTTGCAGCGTCGTCCACGTGAAGGAACGGTCTCCACTGCTGGCCACCGAAGACCATGCAGGTACCGTCCATCATCATCTTCGCTGTGAGGTAGTTTATTACAAGGTCGAACCTTACCCTGGGAGATAATCCGTAAAGGGTACTGAGACGGAGAATGACGGGTTCGAAGCCTTCATTGATGAACTGGGTGATCCCGTTCTCGGCGTAGATCTTGGTCTGAGCGTAGAGAGATTGAGGGTTGAGAGGACTGTCTTCTGTCATGAGAGTTCCATTTGCGCCGTAAACGCTGCAGGTGGAAGAAAAGATGAACTTTTCTATTCCCTTCTCCTTTGCTGCCATTGCCAGTCTGAGGGTTGATAGATAATTTGTTTCTATTGCATTATCGGCCTGAACCGTACACGCCGGATCACCAACGATGGCCGCGAGGTGTATTATGACATCTGTATCATTTAGAGCATCGTTGATGTCATCGCTCTTACGGATATCTCCCGGGAAAAGGTCGAGGTCCTTGTTGGGCATTATTTCCCTGATCGGGTCGAATCCGTAGTTCAGTGTGTCCATTATCCTGATGTGATGTCCCCGGGATAGAAGCTTCCTGGCTACTATGGAACCTATGTAGCCCGCACCGCCTGTTAAGAGAATGTTCATCCGTATTCCTCGATCGGTCAAAGTATCATTCAGTTGACCTATTGGTAAAAATGCTTTACCCCGTTTTTATCCGTTTTTATTTTTTTGGACCCTGCCTATTCATCGGTGTTAAGAATGGATGACAGTATCCTTTCCGTATGCTCCCCGAAAAGGGGACCGTTTACCATCTGATGAGGGAACAGACCCTGACCATCCAGATTCACCTCTATCATGATGATATTCTGATCTCTATCAATGGCAAAATCCCAGGATGCGAACCTGAAGTATTTCATTTCCCTGTGTAGTTCTCTTGCTTTTTCAATGATATCGCCGAACCTCGGAACATCGAAACCTGCGAACCTCTCCTTTGTTTGCGGATGCACCTCGTATGAGTTCATGTCCATATCCTTTGCAGATCTCCTCAGTCTGCCCATATTATCTATTCCGCAGATCATCCCTCCGGAACTGAAATTGTCCACATAGGAACCATTGTTCCCGAATCTCATGAAAGAGGAGAGCGCCCTTGTATCATTCCCGTCCCACATTGTCATGGTTCTGACGGTGTTCACCGATGAGGGATGGAATTTTCCCATCTCGGGATATTGCTCCATCATTCTCTCGATGACGAAGTTCTTTCCGGACCTTTCCAGAAGCTCCCCTATATCATCTTTTTTTGTCGACTTGAATATCGAATTGTGGATCTCGAAGGTCTCGATCCTCTTTCCTCCTCCGGATAACAAAGACGGTTTCAAGATGAACCTCCCTTCCCCTGATAGAATATATTCTATCGCTTTCCTCTCTGTTAGGATCTCCCCTTCCTCGTTTGTGAAGAATCCGTTCTCGGCCTTCAACACGATATCAGGGGTTTTTACCTTTGGATATAACTTCTTGTAATTGTTCTTGTCAACGTAGACCCTGAGCATGGAATGATCGATCCCGCCCCTCTCTATCCTGGTAAAAAAGAGGTCCTCCGGGATGTATCTTACATCGAACTCACCGTACACTGCCGTCAGGACCCTGTGACAGTTCATGTCCACTTTGAGACCGAATCTCTTCCAGTAGTTGTCTACCTCCCTCTTCTGGGATGGGGTCAGACCTTTTACACCCTTCCCGGTGAGTAACCGGTCCATCTTCCTGACTTTATCCCTGTAGCGATTACCAAGCCTTCTGAGCTTGTATTGCTCGTTTATACTCAATATCAACGGATATATTTTGTTCAGAGACCTCACCTTCGTTTCTTATTTTATCCATCCAAGGGCCCGATTCACCGCTTCCACTTGACCCACGATCCTGTAAAAAAGGATTGCGGGCTGAATGAGCGGCACCGATAAAAGGAAAACGAACACGATCATCAAGGATGTGAGGGGGCCGAAGGCCTTTTCCATCCAGATATCAGTAAATGACATGACGAGGAACCCGCCGAAGGTGATGAAAACGGCGGCGAACAGGAAACCCACGGTTGTTGATATTGCCGTGGACATGGCTTCTTTCCGATTGTATCAACCGGTGGTATCGAATTCTCTGCCGCAATGGGGACAAGATTCGGAACCATCCTCCACTTCCTCACCGCAGAAGGGACATTCGAACTTCAGCGTGAACTCGGCCCCGCAGTTGCTGCATCTTGTATCCATCTCACCCAGTTCCCCTCCGCATTCCGGACAGGTGTCCGGGGTGAGGTCCCCTTCAGGGGAGTTCACGTCATCCATGAGATCGTAGATATCCTGTATCTCATCCACTTCCCATTCGGATACATCCTCACTTGGTTCAGGGGTCTCCTCATCTGTGATGATCTCCGGAGGTTTTACTGTTTCCTCATCCGGGTACTGCAGCTGAACTTCGGGGTCCTCCGGGGGTTCTTCCTCCTGATCCGGTAGATCATCATGGCGTCTGGACCTGACCAGCAGCAGGATCACCAGAATGATGACAACAAGGATAACTGCAACGATGAATATCAATAAAACCGTTGTCCAAGGGGAGCTCTCTTCTTCCGTTATCTCCACCATTATTGAATCCTGGTCCCGGCCTCCTTTCCCATCCGTGACCTCCACGGTGAAGGTATACTGTCCCGATTCGAAGTCCTCCATATCCACATCAACACTGCTGCCGACCCCCAGCCAACCCGGATCGGGTTCCACAGACCACCTGAAGGAGAGACTGTTCTGGTCTGCATCGTCGGCATCCGCAACCAGTGTAAGGTCCCTGTTCTTCGGGACCTTTGAAGAGGAAGCGGTTACCTCGTGGATCACGGGGTGGTGGTTCGCGATGGTCCCGTCAAGGGGACTGCTGTCCTGTTCGTTCAGGATACCGTCGCCGTCTATATCGTCATCGTTGTTCGTGAAGACACCGTCTCCATCTATATCGAGCTCCAGGATCTCATCCGCAGAAGCCGGTACATCGTCCGTGTATCCCATCTGGGATATGACCTCCTCGACCCAGCTCGAGCTCGGCTGGTCCTGGTCGATCTCGAGGGTTTTGAAAATTATCATGTCCAGGGTGAACTGCCCCCCGCCATCGCCTTTCGCGATTATCAGGGGATCGATTATCGTATCTTCCTCGGGGACCTCGATCAAGGCAACGATGCTACCATCCGACGTTGTATATTTGAAACCGTATTCGGAGGTACGGATATCCGATCCCCTGGTCCTTCCCCCGAAAAGGATGAGACCGCCCAGATCGATGTCGAGATCGACGTTCTCACCCGAGAGCCTGTAGAAGATGAACTCGTAATCTCGGTCTATCACGAGATATGGATACGGGAAAGGGTCCACGGAATACCTCTCCGTGGAGTCCGGGTCCTCCGTCTGCTCGTCAGCAACCTTCAGATCGATCCCTTCCGTTCCCATCTTCGGTCCCGGTGTCGAGGGGGCTCTTATATCAAGCGTGATGGTGACGCTCTCGCTTATTCCGAGCAGCGAGTCGTGATCCAATGCATCGTCGATGTTTCCGGCCACGTCGTACATGGCGGACCCTCCGAAATTCCTTCCGGGGAGATCGTCCCTTGCGGAAAGCCTTGCGACGCCCGGGGAAGGGGAATGATGCTCCCATTCATGGATGAAGAGAGGGTCGTACCATTCGGTGGTCGAATTTACAATTTCGGATCCAGGGATCGTGATGTAAACGGTATCGATATCGTTGTCCTGGTCGTTGTTTGTGACCGTGAGATCAAGGCTGGCGTCCTGTGAAGCGGCGAGGATTATCAGGTCGTCCGGGAACTCCGGCAGTGACAGATGACCCTGGTTCCTTTCGATCAACGCCGTGAAATCCTCCTGGGCTATCCCTTCTCCGATCGTCCCGTGTGACCTGTCCATATAGAGGACCGCTACAAATGCGCTGAAGAAAAGAAATGCCGCAATACCCACTATTATCTTCTCTCTACCGGTGCTTGCCATATACAACATCCCCTGCTCCTAACAGGATACGGCAAGGGTATTGTAATTTTGTGATATAAACCTTTCCAATTATTTTCAATTAATTGTTCAATTATTATAGAATATTAAAAAAATGATACGAAATGCATATATTATTATAATATTGGCCGGTCTGTATTCCTGGACAATTTGTAAAGTCCAGACTGTTGATCGGGTGTTTTTTTTGTTGATCAGTATCTGCTGCTGAGGTAGCACAGAGGGCAAAGGTTGGCGAACCAGCCCGGGCCTCCCTTGAAGCTCTTTCCGCAGAACCTGCATACATTCAGATCGTTGTAGGCCATATTCCCAATCGGGAGAGTGATATATGACATCGATTATATAATTTGGCCGGATCCGGCTAGCTTCGATTTCGTTGATCGGTACAAGAATTCATACTGCTTTGGTTCCATGTTTGATGTGACTTACATCTTATAAAAGATCGACCAAGTCCTTTTGGAGACTTTTTAATTTCTTGTGGTTTGTGTAATAAGGGCAGCATCAACCAATGACAATGCTTGCAGAACCTGTCAACGCCAACTTAAAAATACCCAAAAACGCCAATTTAAATTTCCCCACTAGTATATAATACTAATCCTACTCAACCTCCTTGTTTTTCTTGTCGAATAATCCCATCTTCATTCTCTTCTTTAATCGGTAGCTATCGCCCTTGATATTCAATGTCACACTATGATGGAGAATTCTGTCGAGGATCGCAGATGATCCTTTCGAGTTCCGTTCTCTCTTCGATCCTTTTCATATACCTTCTTCGGATGACCCCTTGGTCTGCATCCTTTACAGATCCTTCGGTCCACCGGTGGTTGTTGTTCTTCGGACGGACCATCAAGTTTTCCCGGTTCATGCGAAAATAATAAACATGAAATTACGAAAATATGCGGTTTCCATCTGCGTCAAAATCTATATTACAGATGGTCTGGACCCGGCCTGGCCCACTCAACTTCTTGCACGAGCCATAATCTCACAATATCCAAATCATTCTAGATTTGAATTCATCTGGACAGGTTCCGATTCACCCTCTACCGGAAGAATTTCCTGTTGTAATAGCGCTTCTGGAGGAGTATCTCCTTCCGTTGGAAGAACTTCATCCTGTATCGGTGTTTCATCAACAGGGATATCCAATTCATTCTCCAGAGGTGGCTCAGAACCGCCTAACTCGGGATAAGATGGTTCATTTAGGTATCTTTCAGTACCGTCATTTAGCGGTTGTATGATATCAACAGGGATTTGTTCTTCTGTTTCATCTGGAAATTCTGCAGATCCTTTCTCCGTCTGTTCATAATTCTCTTCATCAGGTTTCTTTCTCAATAAGAAGAAAACAATTACTAAGATAACTGCAAGTATCAATACGATAGCACCAACGATGATCAGGATCGTTGATGATTTCATTCCTTTTTCTTCGATTCCATCTGTATCATCGTCATTTGTATCATCATCAGTATCATCGTCATCTGGAACTACTTTGGGTATGATCTCGATCTCCATTGTAG
>Ga0272442_10006273_pt1 | contig 15699 bp, 10 predicted proteins | sample SSMForm2O_FD_200262 | JGI IMG/M metagenome (GOLD analysis project Ga0272442, IMG submission 200262) | Marine sediment archaeal communities from Little Sippewissett salt marsh, Falmouth, MA, United States - SSM-Form-2O | ecosystem: Environmental > Aquatic > Marine > Wetlands > Sediment ...
CCTGTGTGTTTCTACCGATTTGGCGGATTTGCTCGAGGCCGGTACGAATAATTATCCCGTTGGCGGTTATCATCATCAGCTCGTCTTTGTCCTGAATGGCCTGGAGAGTTACTACTTCTCCGTTTCGATCGGTTGTTTTTATGTTTATCAGGCCTATACCGCCCCGGCTTTGTGTTCTGTAATCATCAAGACTGGTTCGCTTGCCGTAACCGTTTTCACAGACCGTAAGCAATGACGAGTTTTCCTCAGTTATCACCATAGCAACGACACTGTCTTTTCCGCGAAGCTTTATACCTTTTACGCCTCGTGAGACCCTGCCCATCGAGCGTGCCTGTTTTTCCTCGAAGCGTATGGCCATGCCCTGGCGTGTGCCGAGCACAATGTGGTCCGTGCCCGTTGTCAATGCAACCTCGATAAGGTCGTCATTAGGATCGAGCTTGATTGCAATTACGCCTACCGTCCGCGGGTTAGCGTAAGCTGAAAGTCTGGTCTTTTTTATAAGGCCTTTTTTCGTAGCCATAACAAGCTGGCGTGGTTTTCCTTCGTCGGCGGTGTCGTCATCAAATTTGCTCACGTTGATTATGGATGCTATTTTCTGGCCGCCCAGATTTAACAGGTTGACAACATTTCTGCCCTTGCTCTGCCTTGACATACTCGGGACATCGTAGACCTTCAGCCAGTAGCATTTTCCGCGATTGGTAAAGATGAGCAGGTAGTCATGCGTCGATGCTATGAAAAGATGCTCAATAAAATCACCTTCCCTGGTATCTGAGCCGATGATACCTCTGCCTCCCCTGGCCTGTTTGCGATATGTATCTACCGGCATTCTCTTTATATAGCCGGCATGGCTTATGGTTACTATCACTTCCTCATCGGCTATCAGATCTTCAATGTCAAGCTCTTCGGCCTGGGCGGCAAGTTTTGTTCGCCGCTTGTCGCCGTATTTTTCCCTTATCTCGTGGATATCCTCACGAATGATATCCAACAGGACCTGCTCATTGGCCAGTATTGCCTCGTAGCCTTCTATCTGCTCGGTAAGTTCGGCGTATTCTTTTGCCAGTTTTTCTATTTCCAGACCTGTTAATTTCTGCAGCTGCATCGTTAAAATCGCATCGGCCTGCGGGCCCGTGAGGAACTGGTCAGATCCTCTACTTTGGCTGACAAAGGCTTCGGGCAGAAGTTTTTTAAGGGTTGTCGAGACAGCCAAACGCAGAGGCTTTTTCATCAGGTTCAGTTTTGCCGTCGGCGCATCGGGTGATTTTTTTATCAGTTCGATAATCTCATCGATGTCGCTGACCGCCAGGATGAGGCCTTCGAGAATATGGGCCCTGTTTCTGCATCTTTTCAACAGATACGTGCTTCGCCTGCGTATGACATCCTTGCGATGGTCGATAAAGCAGAGCAGAGTCTGCTTAATGTTGAGTGTCTCAGGCCTGTTATTAACCAAAGCGATATTGGCAATAGCGAATGTGGTTTGCAGAGGCGTGTAGCGGTAGAGCTTATTCAGTACGACTTGTTCGTCGGCGTCTTTTTTTAAGTCTACGACAACCCGCATTCCATGGCGGTCTGATTCGTCTCTTACATCGGAAATTTCCGTGATCTGTCCATCCTGAACGCAGCTTGCAATCTTGGAAACTATAGTGGTCTTGACCACCATATAGGGTATTTCGGTTATTACGATTCTCACCCTGCCCTTTTTGGTCGTCTCAACATCCACCTTGCCGCGGATTCTCAAATGCCCCCTGCCGGTAGTATAGGCATCCATAATGCCCTTTTTTCCGCAAATGATACCGCCTGTCGGAAAGTCCGGGCCTGGAAGTTTTTTGATAATATCCTTGAATCCGCAATTCGGATCTTCAATAACCAGCAGCAACGCGTCACAAACCTCAGTAACGTTATGCGGCGGGATATTGGTAGCCATGCCAACGGCAATTCCTGTCGAGCCATTGACCAGCAGGTTCGGGAATTTGGCGGGCAGGATAGTTGGCTCAGAGCGGGTTTCGTCATAGTTGGGCACGAAATCAACACAGTCGGTTTTTATGTCGGCGAGCATTTCCATGGCCGGGGCAGTTATTCTCGCTTCGGTATATCTCATAGCAGCAGGGGGGTCGGCATCAATACTGCCGAAGTTGCCCTGGGGATCAATCAGCGGATACCGCATATTCCACTGCTGGCTCATCCTCACCAATGTTCCGTATGTAGCCTGGTCGCCATGAGGGTGGTAGTTACCACCGGTATCACCGACTATCTTGGAACATTTTCGGTGTTTGCTCCGCGGGCCAAGATTCAAATCATTCATCGCAACGAGGATCCGCCTTTGTGAGGGCTTCAGGCCGTCACGAACATCCGGCAAAGCACGCGAGACAATAACACTCATCGCGTAGTTGAGATACGAGTTCTTAAGCTCGTCGAGGATGCGCATATTCTCAAAGCGTTCTTCTGTTTGTCTGGTCTCTTTCATATATTTTCCGTTGTCCTTATAAGGCGAAATTTGACAACAAATAGATTAGCCTTAATCGGCGCAGAAGTCAAGAATTGAGGTTTAATTTTGCTTTGATAAAAATACCCCCCGGGTCTGTAGTTTTTTCCTGTGAGTCACCAGCCTGGACTACTCTGAGCCGCCATATATCAAACGTATATCGCCGACGTTGGGAATAAAGGCGATTGGGAATTTATCAAACGGTTTGAAGCCGCCAGGCCAATACACAACAAAAGCCTTGCCCACAAGATATTCCCGAGGCACTATGCCCTGGCGATAAGACAAGCCGTTATTTCCAATCCCCGAGCTATGCCACCATCTGCCGTCAGCGCTGTTGGGGCTGTTATCGCCGAGCACGAAAAACTGGTCTTCGGCGAGCGTCAGAGGGTTTCCTTCTGTAGCCATACCTGATTTAGAGCTGTTGACAAATGGTTTTGAGGTATAGTGAATATCCCTGAAAATTGCTATGTGCGAAAGTGTCAGTTTACCGGAGCCGAAAATCCCGACCTGCGGCTCAATATCCGTTTCTCTCGGGCCTGCATCTTCGGGCAGGGGTCCTAAATCGTAAGTTAATTTTTCATCGCCGAATTGAAAAATCAATTGGTGGTCGACATTGGCAAATTTAACCTGCGTTGGTTTATCCGCTGAGGATAATTCAACCTGCCTGCTATCCAATATCGTTTTACTGCCCTGCGAGACTTCTGTGATAATCATTCGGCCGGTAAAATCGATAGTGGCGTTGTAGCGTCTGCGGTATTTAGTTAACGCTATGCCGACACTGCCTTGGCCTCCGCTTCGCTGGAGGTGGAAACGCACCATAAGGTCGCTGCAATACGGCATATACTCATACCTGGTAACATCGCTATAGGCGTAAGTGGCTTTGAAATTATTTCCAATGGAAGTATCATAAATTAATGAATTAATTTGGTCAGCGGCGCTGTTGAGGCGGAAAATACATGGGCTATCCTTATAAGTTGTCCACTTTGAGCCCTGGATATTTTTGAATGGCTGCTGCCAGTTGTGTCCATTAAACAGGCCTTCCCGCGGCCGGGCAGGGTGATAGTCGTTATCAAATACCGGCATCCACAACTCGTTTTGTACCTTAGCCGGCTTTCTGCTGATCTGCCCGTCGATGTAGATATCGCCATCAATTATTTCCACCGTTTGGCCGGGCCGGCCTATCAGTCGTTTAATATAATTTTCCGAAGGGTCGAGCGGATTTTTGAATACCACTACGTCCCATTGCTCAGGCTCGAAAAACTGATAGATACATTTTAAGACAAGTATTCTGTCGCCACTGGTTATTGGCATCCTTCCGCCTGTCATCTGGTAATAGCCGCAGCTTGGACAACGCGAAGACATCGACTCGAGACGCCTGCGAGGATTGGCGTCGCCGGCTTGTCTGTAATTTCCCAGGTCATAGTCATATTCATATCCACACTGCTGACACGCCAGGCGAAGATGGTCACCTTTGAGTGTTTCTGCCATGCTGCCGGTAGGGATGCGAAATGGCTCTATTACGATGGAGCGGATGACGAAGGCTAATATGAAGGCGGTTATCAGATATTCAAAGGTATTTGCAATTTCAGCAGCTCTGTCTTTTCGAGCGGATCTCTCGGAACGTTTCTTTTCGGGTTTATCTGAAAACATAAATCCCTGGCCTTACATTTACAATTACTGTTGATCCCGCATTATAAACGGTTTGGCGATATCAAAATAGTAATAAAACATATAATTATGCAGACAAATCCTTAATTGGTCAATAAACTATAATGAACTATCCGGTTTTTTGTTCTGTTTTAATAACTCACTTGCCGGGAACTTTTATGGATAAGCTTGATCGCCGAATACTGAAGGCCCTTCAAAATGATTTCCCTCTGTGTCAAAGGCCTTACGATATTATAGCCGATAAACTAAATATTCCCTGCCGGCGGCTTTGGGACAAAATCCAGAAATTAACAGCCGAAGGGCTGATTCGCCGGATAGGAGCAAGTCTTAATTCCGGTAAGCTCGGCTTTTGCAGTACCTTAGCCGCTGTAAGTGTTCCCTCAGGCGCAGTCGAGCGGGCAGCTGAGCTGATAAACAGCTTTTCCGAGGTTACTCACTGCTATCTCCGCAAAGACCGCTTTAATATCTGGTTCACTATAATCGCAGCCAACCATGAGAGGATAGATGATATTCTTGGCCAGATACGTTCTGGGTTGTCACTTGAAAGCTCACAGGTACTTAATGTGCCGGGGAAACGTCTTTTCAAACTCGATACCAGATTTACCCTGCCTGTTTAATGACAAGCTGTCATATTGCATAGCTGTGCAACGCGGAAAATATCAGGATTGCTGCTATCGGCGCCCACATTAAGGCAGTTTTGAGTTTCTCGTCTGGTTGAGATTGCCGCGTCGCTGCACTGCTGGTTACGACATTACGGTTTTTTATCTGTTGGTCCTATGTATTTTTCTTTAGCCAATCGAGCAGTTTAAGCCCTTCGTCTCGGCTTTTTGTATTGACATCGTAAACAAGCAACTCGGGTTTGAATCGGCCATGCACAGCCTTAATCTCTTCGGCGGTGCCGTAAATTATTATTGATTTGTTTGCCGCCTGGATTCTATGCACCACTTCCGGCCATTTAAATACTTCCTCCTTATCGCCGGCTCCGGCTCCGGGAACCCACTGGATCGCATCAAGTGAATCAATTGCCAAAAGGTCGTCAAGATGTTTCAGGGCATCGGGGCCATCAAGATGAAAACAACTATAATCGAGGTAGTCGGCTTCTTCCCGCAATGCAGGTAAGACAAAGCGGCGAAACATATCAGGACTGAGCAGACAAATGAAATCAGCCTGGATACGATTGTATCTGGCACGGCTGTAAAGATGAAGCTCGGCAGAAGTGCCCAATTGTTTTTTGCTGCCGTAAACCTGGAATTTCTCGTAAATCTGTTTATAAATCGGGCGGACCTGATTCATTGCTTCCATTATTACATCCGGATAGTCAATCATATCAAAAAGGAGCTTTTGCGCGCCGCGCAGCCCTTCGAGTGTGTCGATATTGGAGTGAGTGTCTATCTCATACAACAGGCACTTTCCCTTAAAATGTTTTTCAGCAGCTTCGTGAAATTCTATCATTCTCTGCCAACACTTATTATCTTCATCGATTTTCAGCGGCCCAAAGGCCTGCCAATCATCTACAATTTTCTGCGACCAGCTTGTCTCGCTGCTGTCCGGGCTTATAACAATGGGTGCACCGAGGAAACCAGCCATTTGATCGGGGCCGAAGCCGGGCCGAAATCCAGGCATACATTCACCCATAAATGAATGTGTCTGAAGGTATCTGTCAAACTGCTCGAAGCTTTTCTCGAAGTCAGCCATTATCGGCTGTAATCTGAAAGGACGCCCCGGATTGTTCGCTATCTCTGCTCTGATTATAGTACAGGGCCTGTCTATTATTTCGTGGGCCCAGAATGCGTCCCAGTACTGCTGCGCCCGTTCAAAATCCGGCTTGTACTTCAGAGTTGCTCCATTATTTGACATATTCTTTCTTTTTCAAATGCTTATTAAAAAACTCAAAGGCTTCATTTCCCGCAAATTTATGGTCTCCGTCAAAAACATCAACCTCATAATTTCCTGATGCCCCTGCGGCCTGGTAAATCTTTGCCACCTCTGTGCTGCAGCTAAAAGCCTCCTCGGCATAGAAAACTTTATCATGAACGCCGATTTCCGCCAGGAGCGGCCTTGGCGCGATAAGTCCGTGCAAATCCGGAATGTCGCACAAATCAAAAATGCCGGCAAACATCTGAGAGCCGCAGAATTGGCCTCTGTCAACAGCGAAACTTTCGAATCGGCAGCTATAGCATATAATATCTGCTGCTTTTACACGCTGGTCCATCAGGGTAATCCAGGTTGTCATTGTACCTCCAAAGCTAAGCCCCATTGCCCCGATACGTTCAGAGTCCACACAATCAAGCCCGCACAAATAGTCAATACACCGCATGCCATCGAAGATATCCAGTGCCAGGAGATTTATGTTCATAATGGAGCCGCGTATAAAGTGGACGTTGCACTTATCCCTGTCCGGATAGGGATTTCCGCCATCGCTTCGCTCGCCGAATCCCCGCCAGTCGATGGCCATCGTAACATATCCCCTCTTTGCCATTTGCAAGCCATAGTCACAATTATAGGTTTCAATCTCAGCATTACGTGCAGGCTCATTGGCCGAACGTATGCCCATGATAGAATCTTTGCCGTAATCGCCATGGCCGTGGTTGCAGAGGATAGCCGGCTTAACTTTCGACCCGGATTTGGGGATAAACACTAATGCCGCAGCCGACATGTGCTCTTCGAGGTCAATGATTACTCTCCGCTTGATAATTCCATCCTGCTCTATTTCCCAGACAACCTGCGGATTTAAGTCAGCCGGTTCAGGCATTGGTCCGAGGGCTTCTTTGAGTTCGCCAAGAAGTTTGTCCTTCCAGATATCGAAATCTGCACGGGTTTTGCCTTTGAACCTGTACTTTGGCTTTTGCGTTCCGGCTCGCAGCTTAAGATATTCTATCATTGAGAAATTGCGACTCTTATTCATAAACTATTCTCTTGCGCCCGTTGCAGGAACGGTATTTTCTTTATTTATTTTTTCTCCGCCTGCTTATCGAGCATTCCTCTAAGCATTGTACCCATCAAGGCGTCAGTTGTCCCGGATGCCGAGCCGCCGACCATTACTTCCGGTGTAATCCTGATTCCGCCAGCCTCGACCAGTTTCATAATCTCGATAAGAGCGGCATTGTCCGGACCGATGACCTCTGATATTTTCTTATATGCTTCGGCCTGGGCCACAGCAATCAGCTTTACCCGCTCAGCTTCAGCCTGGGCTTCGATAATTTTTCTCTGCTTATCTTCACTGGCAACCTTTACGCCATAGACCGCCATTGCAAGCCGTTTCTCTTCTTCTGCCTCCTGGGTGGTCTTTGTTAAAGCCTTTTGTTTCTCCGCCGCTCGCTGCTGTTCCTCAAACGTTGTTTGTTCCTGCAGCGCTATTTCCCTGTCTGTCTGAGTTTTCAGTAGTGTCCCGAGACTCTTTTCGTCACCGACATCGCCGATGCTTATCTCCAGAATCGTTACTCCATACTTGGCCAATTCCTCTTTTAGCATTGCTGCGCTCTGCTGGCCCTGTATCGACCTGTTCTGAACATAATCCAAAGCCTTTACCTTTTCGGCATTATCCCTGAAGGTAGACCTTACTCTTGGCGTAACCAGTTTAGAAAGCACCAGTTCGTCATCGCCTACCATTGCGACAACACGCGGAGCATTTTCACGGTCAATTCGGTAGGTTATGCGAACATCCACGGGGAAAGTGAATCCGTCCGCACTTCGGACCGTTATTGGCCGAATCGGCTGCGTATCCCTTCTTTCTCCCAGCTCTCTTTCGACGGTATAGCTTACTTTCGTCTGACGAATACTGATTATTGTAACTTCATAAGCCTTTGTGTTGAGGTAATACTGGCCCTCGCCGAGGGGCTTGTTCCATATGCCCCTCTGGTCTACCTCAACAAGCCGGTCCTTGGAATCTACCACTTCGCCGACATTACTTTTTATTACCGCCACATTTCCCACTCTGACGTTTGTTACAGGAGCAGTCGTTACTGTAAATAGTCTGGTATTCAGACGATACTTACCGGGCTTAAGAACTGAAAGCTGCGGACCTTTGAACCCGTTACCCTCGGAGAGGAAGTATTCGGCATTTATCATCTTGTCGGGATCTTCCCACTCGGGCGCATAAATGGTATCGGCAGGCAGGCTCCTGCCATCCGATGCCTGAACAAGGCCTACGAAGCCTTCTTTAATCTCGATCATCTCTTTTTTGGTAATACTGTACTGCCATGGCCAGTAAAAAAGGTGCCATCCCGGTGCCAGAAGCTGGGCCTGGATGCCGTTTTCTCCTTTTACCGCCAGAATCCTTCCTTTCGGCAGATCTCCGCCGCCGAGCTTCTTTTCCACGATTCCGACCTGATTGCCGTCAATTTTCACGAGTGAACTGACAACGGCGATAGCAGCGATGATAAGAATCACAAAGATTATTGTCAGAATCGGCCCAAGCCTTCGCATCTGCCCAGGCACCGTTTCCCATGTAGATTCCATAATAGCTCCCTTCAAAGCAATGGTTAATAAACCTTTTTCTGACTCAATTGTGATTATAGAGACCAAAGCGGTCTTTGGGAAGCCCTAAATTAAAGAATGCTGCTTTGGCTCAGCTTGGTTTTGCCACTCATCGTGCCGATGCATACCGATATTCCGTCGCTGCCATATACTGGTCCATGTGCAGAACGCGATTGCCTGCCCTATCCCTTTGACAGCCTGCATTGTGCAGACGTTTAAGCATCTGCGAGAGTTTCTTGAAATACTTGAATCCCTGAAGGTCGCTTTGTTTTATTTTTTCTTTTTTCCTGCTCATAAAGAGCAGTTAAACACAAGCGCGCACATCGCGCCAGTTTAAATATAGGTAATTTGTGAAAATTTTTTCCTCCTCAAATCAGAATGCAACTGTCGTGCCGGACAGAATTGTAAATTTTATGAATTTCTTATAATTTTTTTGTGATTTTTAACCTTTTTTAACTATCCCCTGCGTATTTGATTGAACTTTCTACCAGAAATCAGGGATTATTTCTTGGCAGGTTTTTTTGATGGCTTTGAGTTTTTCGATCGCTCTACTTTTCGGCTTTTAGGTTGATTTGGCTCCCGACTAACATCCCCCAACTCTTTGCCTAAATCCTCCAGCTTGTTTGCCTCTTCGGGGCTTACACGCGTCGATTTAAGGTCGGAAATGAATTTTTCCATCATTTCGGTGCTTTTTTCGTCAACATTTTCTGCATCCTCGATCTTGGCTCGCATATTCTGCAAATCTTCCATGAACTGGTGCATCCTCGCGGCATCTTCTGCAAGGCCTGAGCTACGATCCCCTTTAATATCGACCTGTAGGTCTCTGCCGGTATCTGCTTTGGGTTCATCCAAACCTAAATCAGGACTCTGCGGAGACTCCAAAGTAGGCGTGGAACCGGTTTCGCTGCCGAGGTCTCCTTTAAGAAGACTTCTTTTCGGGGGCCTTTCAGCTATGAGCTGTTCTGTTCTTTGGCCGTCTCTGACAACTATGAGACCGTCCTTTACCTGCTCGATAATTAAATGTCCTACCTCGCTTGATTGTTTGACCCAGCGATAGCCTTTGCCTGGCTGGTCAATCAATGCCAGAGACAATTGCGGATTCTGCGCATAATAGCATGTTCCGACAAGCTTGAACTTGGCTGAAACTTGCGTAGGTTTAGGAACAGCCTCTATACGCTTCTTATGCGGGCCTGGCGGCGTCTTCGGTTTTGGCCGTTCGGGCGGATTCAAATACAGGGCAAATGCTTCTGCCTGTTTTACCAGCGGTGAGGTTTGATCCTGTTGGCTTTGGGGGTTATCACCTCTGGATTCTTTGAACTTTTCTATAGCACCAGCCAAACTTAGAATTTCAGCCGGCTCATCACCACCAAACCCCCAAACCGCAGCAGAAACAATAACACCGGCTGCCAGAACCGCCGTCATAATACTCGTTATTCGCAATGTTTTTATCATAATAGCCTTTGGACTGTCTCTATATATTTTGACATCGTCCGGAGCGGTTGGTTCCCTCCAGTAAATTATTTTTTTGCTCAAACCGGCCGAGCTGGACTTGTCTGACTAATTTAATAGTATAGGAAATTGTATTTGTGGACAAGCCCCTCATGTAAAATGAGGAGATCAAGCATAACTGATTTTATTTGGCCAAACTATCCCCCGACTTTATGTCGTGGGCTGGTAAGTCCCGCCGAAGGCGGTTAATTTAATTACTCAAACTGACCGATGGTCAGTTTGAGTTAATTAGTTTTTTGGGAGCAGATCAATGCTGTTGTTATTGTTATTTTCGCCCATGTATTCGGGGACCAGCTCTTTGACTTTGCTGACAATTTGGCTGCGATCTTGAGTTTTGGCAATATCTATCAGTTCACTTATACCGGCAAGGAGCCTGTCTCTATCCATTGGAATGTTCTTCCATATACCAATTTTGGAATGTCTTGTCGGCTGCATATTTTCGCCTTTTATTGAAAGCTCTTCAAAGAGCTTTTCGCCCGGGCGCAGTCCTGTGAAAGTTATTTCTATTTCTTCGCCGGGCCGAAAACCGCTGAGCGTAATAAGCTCTTTAGCCAGGTCCACGATTTTTACCGGCTCACCCATATCAAGGACGAATATTTCACCGCCTTTACCCATTGTCGCAGCCTGCAGGACAAGTTGACTTGCCTCCGGTATGGTCATAAAGTAACGTTTCATCCCTGGATGTGTAACAGTTACCGGGCCGCCCTGGGCTATCTGCTGTTTGAAGATAGGTACAACAGAGCCGTCCGAGCCGAGCACATTGCCGAACCTGACGGTAACAAAATCTGTGCCGCTGGTCATGTTCAGGTCCTGAATATACATTTCCGCAATACGTTTAGAGGATCCCATAAGCGAGGTCGGATTAACCGCTTTGTCGGTGCTGATCATTACGAAATTGGCGGCACCACACTTGTCAGCGGCGTTGGCAACTGTTCTTGTGCCGATGATATTGTTTTTGATGGATTCACCGGGGTTGGTCTCCATTAAGGGAACATGTTTGTGTGCGGCAGCGTGGATAACAACTTCGGGTTTGAACCTTTCAAAAACTTCTTCAACGCGTGTTTTGTCAGTAATATCACAGATAATCGCCTTCATATCGATATCGGGAAATTGTCTTCGCAACTGGCGTTCGGTATGAAAGAGGGGATTTTCAGCCTGTTCAACAAGTAGAAGCAGCTTAGGACTAAAATTACATAGCTGTCTGCACATTTCCGAGCCTATTGAGCCGCCGGCACCGGTAACAAGAATTGTCTTGTCCTTAGCAAAAGCTTCTATTAAGTCCAAATCAAGCTGGATAGCCTCTCTGCCTAATAAGTCGTTAATGTCGACATCGCGAATCTGAGAGACACTAAATTTTCCCGAAGCAATATCAGTAATTGATGGTACAGTGCGAAACCTGATTTTAGTTCCTTCGCATACCTGGACGACACGGCGGAGCTGATGGTGCGTCGCTGAAGGCATCGCGATAGCAATTTCCTCGATATTTCGCTCTTTGCAGATTTCAGGTAGTTGTTGTACAGAACCGAGTACCTGTATTCCGTGAATGTCAATTCCCTGTTTTATTGTGTCGTCGTCGACAAAACCAATAACCTCATATTCAACGACAGCCATTCGGTGAATTTCCCTCAGCAGTGCTTCACCGGCATCGCCGGCACCGATTATGAGCAGCCGCTTCAATCGGCCGCTTTCGACAGATCTAAATTCCTCGTAGTACAGCCGTACTAACATTCGCAGTCCGCCGAGCAGTAGAAATGTTGCGAACAGGTCGGCCATAAGTACGCCCTGGCCGATATCCGCCAAAGCCTGCAGTCTCTGACGAATCGGGTCTGTTTGAAGAAACGCGTACCATAAACCCACGATTATCAGGGTACTGACAAGCGAAGCCCTGAGTATCCCGAAAAGGTCGGAAATTCCGACATACCGCCACCATCCGCGATATTGCTTGAAAAGTCCGAATACTATCAGCTTGACTGTGATGAAAAACAACAACAGAAAAGGATATTGTTCTACAAGCCAGAGACGTCTGAACTGCATATTATTTGCCAGCAGGAAGGAAAACATCAAAGAGGCGGCAAAACCAATAATATGGGCAAGTATGATCAGAGGTTTGCGATAATACAGCAACTTGCCGCGGGGTGCAGATACGCCGGATTGGGTTTGATCTTTTTTAAGCTGTGTATTTGTCTCGAATTCAGGCATATCCTCTTTCAGCACCATAGCTCATAATTGTTCATAATGCTAATTTTAACAATAGCTTAAGCACAGGTCAAGAGATTATCTCTCGAATCTGGGGGTTCCTCTTAGGAGTTTTAGCATAACTTTTTCTGCGGCAAATCCTTGTGAAGCGGAAAAACAAGTGTTTGCTAATTAGAAACATTCGGATATGATGCGGAATGGAGGTAAGAAAATGGAAATTAAAATTAGCAGTTCAGCTTTTGAAAACAGCGGTTCGATACCGGCAAAATACACCTGTGACGGTGAGGATATTTCTCCGCCGTTGAAGTGGGAGCAGATTCCTGATGGTACGGCAAGTATCGCTCTTATATGTGATGACCCTGATGCTCCTGTGGGCACTTTTGTGCACTGGGTTTTGTTTAATCTGCCGGCCCAGACAAGAGAATTGGCCGAAAACTTCCCCGATGATGAAACGCTGCCTGATGGAACCAGACAAGGGATCAGCGACTTTGGCAGGACCGGCTACGGCGGGCCGTGTCCTCCGAGCGGAACACACAGGTACTTTTTTAAAATCTATGCCCTTGATACAAAAATTGCCTTGGCTGCTGTTGCTGACAAGCCCCACTTGCTTAAAGCCATGGAAGGACATATCATTAGCCAGGGGCAGTTAATCGGTAAATATAAAAGGCGGTAGGTTGGAGGCTTTGGGCTTTGGGTCAGAAGTTGCGTTTGGCTGGATTTAAAAATTCTCTAATATAACGGATGTGTGAATCGAAATCAGTATAAGGTAGTCCAGGTCGCTTAGACTGTAGTGTTCGTGGTCCATGGCGTTATCGATATATAGTACGCCGAGACAGCCGGCCAAGCTCATAATAGGTGCAATCATTGCGGAGTGTATTGGCTCGGCCTGTTCGCTTTCAGCAGCTGGGATTCTTGGAAAGAGGAAAAAAAAGCCTTTATCAATGGCTTCATTGATTTTTTCACTAAGTTTTATATCGGCCAGTTCCACCGCAGTACCACCTCGCTGTTTGCCGGCATGACAGGTCATTGAGCCGGTAGGCTGATTTCTCAAAGCACACCAAACATGGAACGGACTTAGCTGTTTTACCGCAATGTTCAGTAAAACATGAAGCACTTCATCGAGAGCGTTGCTTTTGCAGATTGCATCGGTGGCTTCCATAAATTCCCTTACCCTTTTGGCCGGCAATTTCAAGTCTGGTGCATGCTTGGAATCTATCCTTCTGACGATAACCTGCCCCAGGCCCAAAGTCCCCGACATTGTGTCTTCCAGACCATGAGAGCTTGTTGTAAGCGTATCTTCCAGGTTGATAGGTCTTTGGCCCTTCGCACCGATATTATCTTCGAGATTGATTTCAATAGTAAAATCACCTATAAGCAAACTATCTCCGGTTTTAAGCTCGGTTTTGTGAATTGCCCGGTCGTTGAGATATGTCTTGTTGGTTGAGTCGAGGTCTTCGACCATCCATTTGCCGTCGTTGGTGCTAAAGATTACCGCATGATGTCTTGAGATAGCTCTGTCGGAGAGGAAAATCTGGCTGTCTGCGTGCCTGCCGATATGAACAGGACCAGCAGTGAATTGAAATTCATTGATGGTGCTGTCAGCCTGTTTCACAATTAAATGCATCGGTTTTTCTCCCTGCAATTGGCGACCGAAGCTTTAATTTCATTATTCCTGATCCGGTACAATTTGTCAAGTAAACAATTTACCCGAATGAGCCAATAAGTTATTGCAAGACTAATTATGAGTGGTTATAGTAATTATCGGTTTATAATTAAGTGTATCTGGCTTTAGTATTGGGATTGAAGGGACCGAGGAATGAAAGTATTTCGTTCACCGCATAACCCAATAATTAAACCAGAAGACGTCAAACCTTCCGGTGATGATTTTGAGGTTGTCGGGGTATTTAATGCCGGCGTTGTTCGTTTCAAAAATGAAGTTTTACTCCTGCTTCGAGTGGCGGAAAGGCCGATCAGCAAACACCCTGAAATCGTCTTAGCCGCTTTTTACGACGTTACCTGCCGTGAAATTGTCCTTAAAGAATTCTCTAAAAACAACCCTGACATAGATTTTTCCGACCCAAGATTCGTGATAACCCCAACAGAACGATATTTGACCTCCATTTCACATCTAAGGCTTGCACGCAGCAGCGAAGGTACCAATTTCAGGATTGAAAAGTCTGCTGCTCTTGCTGCGGAAAACCAGTACGAAGCTTTCGGCATTGAAGATTCCAGAATCACCGTTATCGGAGATACTTACTACATCACATACGTTGCGGTCAGCCCTTTCGGCGTTACAACCTGCCTGGCTTCAACAAAGGACTTCAACTCTTTCAAACGCCATGGAGTTATCTTCTGCCCTGAAAACAAAGATGTAGTTTTCTTTCCTGAAAAAATCAACGGCAGTTTTTACGCCCTTCACCGGCCTACAAATCCTCTGTTTGATAAACAGGAAGTCTGGCTTGCCCAATCGGCCGATCTTATTTGCTGGGGAAATCACCGCCGGCTTATGGGCACCCAGGACGGACTCTGGGATGAAATCAAGATCGGCCCAGGTGCACCCCCATTCAAAATAGATGCCGGCTGGCTGGAAATCTATCATGGAGCCGACCGAAACAACCGCTATTGTCTTGGAGCTGTCCTGCTGGATGCCAAAAAGCCGTGGAAAGTTATTGCCAGAACAAAAAAACCGATACTCGAACCGCAGACAGATTATGAGACAAAAGGTTTCTTTGGAAATGTTGTATTCAGCTGCGGCCTGCTGTATGAAGAAAACAACCTCAAAATTTATTACGGCGTCTCCGACACTTCAATTGCTTACGCTCAGTTGCCCCTGCAGGATGTTTTAGAGAGTTTAAATTTGTCCCTTGTGTCTTAACATGACTGAATATTTTTGCTTGTCTTTGCAGGAATAGCCGGGTTACCCAGCTGTTCAATTAACATAAGACACAAGGAAAAATGAAGATTAAGGTAAAAAAAGGACAGTTATTGTACCACCAGCGACGATGTTGTCATCGCTGTTATAGAGCACCAGTTTCTGGCCGGGAGTGGGGGCAAATAGAGATTGGTCGAACTCGACGGTTATGTCAGTTTCTGTTGTACTAATAAGTTTACAGGTCCGAGGGTCGCCATAAGAACGGATTTTTCCGAATAGTCGGCTGCCGGCAACAAGCTCTTCGGGTATGAGGGTGTTGATCTGATTTGCCTTGATAGTACAACAGCCCACCTCTTCTCTGGTACCGAGCGCAATGGTGTTTGTCCGGGCATCTATTTTGCCCACATAAAGAGGCTTTCCGCCGGCAAACCCAATACCCCTTCTCTGACCAAGTGTATAATTGGCAATGCCTTTGTGCGTACCTATTTTTTTGCCCTGC
>Ga0272442_10006276_pt1 | contig 15686 bp, 13 predicted proteins | sample SSMForm2O_FD_200262 | JGI IMG/M metagenome (GOLD analysis project Ga0272442, IMG submission 200262) | Marine sediment archaeal communities from Little Sippewissett salt marsh, Falmouth, MA, United States - SSM-Form-2O | ecosystem: Environmental > Aquatic > Marine > Wetlands > Sediment ...
CGATAAACGGAACTATAATGTAGTAAAGAATCGGATTTTTGTATAAGTCTTTCATGTGGTTTTCTCGCTCACTTTTTTGGGTTTCAGCGTTATATGGAAATTCTCGCGTCCGGCTGTGAATCCGTAATTTTGTTGTACAATATCCAGACCGCCTTTTCTCAACGCATCGAACAGCGTCTGCCGGTTCTGCCGGCTGGAGACGTCGGCGGTGACGATGATGTTTTCGTCTGTAATGGTCAGTGAGCTAATCTTCAGGTCCGTCTCTTTGGCGCATGTGTTGAACGCCGTTAAGACCAGCGTCAAATTGGACGATATCGATTTTTGACCCGGATCCAGGCCCATTTTTTCGGCTTTGATGCGCCTCAGCAAACTACCGAGGTTGCTAACCGCCTTCTTGACTGAAACATCACTCGACAATCTCTCCAATGTAACGTCCCCGTAATCCCGGGCGAATTTGCTGTGCAATCTGTCTCTCTGTTTATTCATACTGAAAAGCTGTGTTTGGAAATACAATCCGACGGCAAGCAGAAGAACGATCACGGAGACGGCGGCGAATTTCAGCGCTTGTTGAAGTTTGAGACGTTTGCCCAGAAAAGGACTGAAATCATCACGAAAATCGACCTTATGCCCTTTCTCCGAATGTGTCAGGGCGGTTCCATAGGCGATGGCGATCTCAATCGGATTGGCGTTTTCATCCATCTCTTGCAGTTTCTCTCCGTCGGCCTGGCACAGGTCGATCATATCGACTTCCATACCCAGCTTCTCGCGAAGCGGCTGCGGTTCTACCATGCCGGCCGAATCGAACACTTTCAGCACGCGAGAGTGTTCGGTCTCCTGCGTCAAGGCTTGGGTGACGAGCACCTCTCTGGCGAGTAATGTGGCCCTGCCCTGCTTTTCCCCGACAAGGAATGTCCTGAAAATAGCGGCTTTCCGGGATTCGTCCCCTTCTGGGGCGGCGGGGATCATCAGATAGCCGCAGTGCCGGGATAAAAGTGCAAACGGAGCGTGCGGTTGTGTCGCATCCGAGTTTCCTTTATTGTGGATGAACCGTGTCAGACCCATAATATCCGGTTCGATCGTCATCGGATCGAGATGGTGTTGCTGCAACGCGGTGAGGGTATCGGACAAGATCTTCCGCTCGGCGGTGAAGACCGTCAGTTCCGCGCCTGTTTCGTCGCTGGAGATGATTTCAAACGCTAACGCGACGCTGGTGATATCCGTTGCGAGGGCCTCCTCCGTATCGAATTTGACGGTCGCGGCAATCTTTTTCGGTTCGCGAAATTCGCTGTGGACGCTGTGCTGCATAAACAGGGTGCAGTCCAGCGCCACCGAGACGTCGGTGAACTTCCATTTTCTTTCGGCGCAGCCCTGTGCAATAAGTCCCGCCAGGAGCTGCATATTCGTTTGTTCCTGCGCTTCGCCCTTCTCGACGCAGACGCTAAAGCAATCTGCCCCGTTTCCATTCTTGCTCTGTGAGGCGAGGAAGACCGCCGTAGCAGTATCTTTGCTGATATAAATACCCAAACTGTTTTGAGATTCCACTCTCGATAAACTCCTAAATCGTTGTTGGTATTCTGCCGTTGACGGCGGCGATTCGCTCGACTTTGTTCCCCTCTTTCCGGACGGCGATGAGGGTCGAGGCTTGGGCCGATCCGCTCGTTGCGGTTATGCGAATAGTAAAAACCTGGCTTTCGGTGATGAGGTATTGTTCGCACTTATCGATGGAGTCCGAATACCGAGGCAGGGCCGTCTTCAGATCCGAAATATTCGCAAAGGGCTCTTCTCGTCTGAGCTGGATGATCTGTTCGGCGATCGCCACTTCATTGCCGCCAAAGATCAGGGCCGCTTCCAGGACATGCCGAGGGGCCGTATTAATATTGACGTTCCGCGAACCCCACAGCCCCATGTATTTCAAGGCGGATTCCTGTCTGGCCTCGCCGACGATCGTCGGCAGAGCGAGCGTTTCAGTATCGAGAAGCGAGCTGTGAAAGAGCCGTGCAAAATGTTCTGTTTGCTCGGTGGCCTGTTCCGCGGCGGGAACGACCTTCCTTTGAATGGTGCGGCGGGGGGTTCTTGTCGTCCGGTTTCCACTTTGACCGGCTGGTGTTTTCACCGTATTCGTCACCGTCTTCGTGATCGGTTTAAAGTCTGTTTTGAAGGATTTGAGGGTGCCGATTTCCATAAGTTCTTGCGTCAATGCATCGATTTGCTGGGCGTCGAGGCCCGCCATTTCACAGAACGTCACGAATCCGGCCTCGGCTTCGCGTAAGACGTTCCGATCATCCAGCAGCGCCCAGCCGAGGGGATATTTTGCGTTTTCATCTTCAATTTCAATTCGGACCTTCGCTGGGCCGATCTCCAAGTCCACGGGTTCGGTGACAAGCGGCCAGGCGGGACCATAAGGCCCCCGAATCACGGGAGACGTGGGATCGCCCATGCCGAAAAACCCCTCCGGGCCGAGCCCGATTGTGCCAAAATCGCCCGTGCTATTCATATCGTCCATAGAGGAATCAGGGTTTAATTCTGTTGGTTGAGGTTCCATGCCCCACTGCGCGAGAAGCGCCTGATAGCCGGCCTCGTCAAGGGCAAACAAATCGGAAAAGTCCGGCTCGTTCGGACGCTCGATCAGTTGTGGATTCAGCTCTTCCATGGTGGCCAGGGCGTACTTCACCGCCGAGTCGCAGGCATAGCGGGATTGGTTATAATCCATCATGTATTGGTTCCGATGACGTCGAGCGGCCACCCGGCTGGTCAGCGTGTAACCCAGCGTGGCGAGCACGACCAGCAACATCAGTGTCACCAGTAAGACAACGCCCGCCCGGCGTTGAGAAATGGTTCGGTTGTCCCGGTTTGTAGCCATTATTTTCGCTTTTCAATCGGTTGTGTCGTTTTCGGCTTTTCAGGCTTGATCGGTGGATCGCCGGACAGGTCGGTCCCCTTTGTTTCACCTTGCTCCTTGCCGGCCGGACTTGCGGCTCCGGCGATATCGAATCTGATTTTTCGGGTTCGGTCGATGGCGATGGTTCGCGTAATTTTTTCCTCTTCCGGCACGTCGTAGGTGCCATCGATGTTTTTATACGGCTCGGCGAATGAGAGGGTCACGACAATACCGGTCGGCGGCGTGCCGTCCCATCTCTCGACAAGGTCGTTGCCGGATGTCGCGCTGATGTTGAAAAATGTCACGCCACTGCAGATCGGCACGAAAAGCTCTCTTTCCCAGTCGAATTTATTCTCCTGGAGCACCTTGTCTTCCAGGTTGATCCCGCTATGGCTGCGGTAGAGCACCAGGCCCTCGGCGAGGCTTTCGATGGTATAGCTGCTCTGCCAGATAATCTCCTCAAAGATGTGCTCTTTACTGCGGGCGTCGGTGATCGTTCGTGTAAAGGTCAGCCGGGCGGCGGGGATCAATTGGCCGCTGGCCGTGCTCTCCATTTTATTCAGGATGGTGATTTTCGCATCCGAGCCTGAGGAGATCATGCGGTCGAGGTCTTCGGCAATGTATTGGAAAACCTCACGGGGCAGTTGAGACTCGTCCAGCTTTTGTATCGCAGCGCTGGCCGAATGTTCGGCACGATGGTATATGGCCAGGATCGCCACGATGACCATCGCGCCGATGGTCATGGCCGCGAGGATTTCCGCCAGCGAGAAGCCCGGCGCCTCGGCGGAGGGGCCGAACGTTGTATTCCTCTTATGATGGACTTTTTTAGACGTCATGGCGTCTTGAATACTCCTGTCGTTACCGGTTCTGCATGAGGCGCCATATTTCAGCAAAATCCATTTGTTTGAGCTCATCATACGTAAGCCCCGTTTGCGGATCGATGGCACCCTTGCCACCGGCCTGACCGCCGTTCCCCTGGCCTGTCGGGTCTCTGAGCTCCGCTTTGGATTGGATCTGTTTTTTCCTGTTCTCTTCGCTCGGATTCCCGTTGTTTTGTTTATAAAGATCGAGGTTGCTTTTGATAAAAGAGCCGTCTTCGGCCGTGAGCAATCCGTTCTCCAGCCACTGTTCGATGGTTTCCACCTCGACGCCGGCATACTCGGCGGCCTCCTCGACACTTTCGAGAAGCTGCTCGGCGATGTCGGTTTGCCCTTCGTCGTCTTGTTTCATCATTTCAAGCAATTGCTCTTTCGACAGATCCGTCAGCCAGTGCGTCAATTCGACAGATTGCTCGTTCCCGTTGGGGTCGCTGTATTGCGCCGAGCAGACGCCCCGGAGCCACATTCTCTCCGTGATCGGCTCGTAGAACGTCTCGACGACTGTCTGCCATGTGATGGTAGGATAGGTATCGCTCTCACCATACTCCACACTTTCTTTGACCGAGGGGGAGGCCAGGAGCATTTCCATGTTTTCACGGGCGACCTCGAAGGCCTGCATTTTCAGGGCCGAGGCGGCCGCCGAGGCGACGCAGCGGTCGATCACGATCAGCACGCTCGAGCTCGTCAGCGCGAGAACGGCCAGAGCCATGAGGATCTCGACCAGGCTAAAGCCTTTGTTTCCCGTTTCGTATGGCTTAAAATAGCAGTTCATCTTTGCGTTTCGGCTCCAGGAGCTGGATATCGCCTGCCTCTAATGTCACCATTCGATTGAGCGCGTTGACGACGATCGAATAAGACTGCTCCTTTTCGTCATGGAGGACGATCTTTCCACCGTTTTGCCAGCCGACCGGTCCGACGCGGAACCAGGCCTTCGTATTCGTATCCACCCCGTCGTCAAACCACACATAAACGAGCCGGCAGTTTTCCGTAAGATTATTTTGTGCAATGATTTCGCCGGGCGTTTCTTCCGGTCGATCCACGTATATTTCAGAGCTGGTAATATGTTTGAGCTCGTAACTCTGCTGTATCAGATCGATCGTAATTTCATAGCGTCTGCCGGTCTCGGCGGCGGCCCGGGCCGCCATTTGCATCGTCGAGACGAGCTCCTGCGTTTGCGCTTTGAAGGTGTTTTTTCTCAGCAGCCCGAAAAGATGGATTTGCGTCAACATCACGAACAGCGAGATCACGGCGAGCACGACCAGCAATTCGGCCAGGGTAAAACCCGAATCAGCGTTCAGCGTAAAGCGTTTAGCGTATCGTTTCCTTTTTCTATCCGCTATCCGCTCTTCGCTATCCGCTATGTTAGTAGGCATCCGTGCTGAGCAGATCATCCTCGGTACCCTCTTCGCTGTCAGGACCGGCACTCCGGATCGCAAATTGCTTGCCGCTTTCCGGGTAGAGCTCATAAATAAAATCGTTTCCCCACCCGTCTTTGGGCAGGTCCGTCGTCTCCAGATAACCACCCGGCTCCCAGACGCCCTGGGCGTCCGGCGGCTCCTCGACCAATTCATACAATCCCTGGTCCTCGGTCGGGAATCGGCCGACGTCCATCTTGAATTGATTGACCGCCGAATGAAGAATCTTGAGATTGGCCTTGGTCGTCGTGACGCGCGCCTGGTCGATCTTGCTGGCGACTTTCGTCACCACCATGGTCGCCAGCAGGCCGATGATAATCAGCATCGCCATCAGCTCAACCATCGTAAAACCTGTTCTGTTTCGTTTCTTTCGCTTGTTGTACGTCATTTTGATCTCCTGAGGGGGGGCTAAAAGTTTCCCGCCGAGACTTCCAGAATCGGCAAGATTGTCGCATAAGCAATGACGCCGATCACCCCGGCCATCACAATGATGATGACCGGTTCGACCGCCGCACTGAGTCGTTCGATCACAATATCGGTGGAGGCTTCGAGATTGTCGCTGATACTTTTGAGCATCGTCTCGAGCTCGCCGCTTTTTTCGCCGACGGCGACCATATGGGCGATGGCCGGATCGATCACACCGCTGTCGCGCAGGGGCGTCGCGATGTCCGCGCCCGCCAGAATCCTCTCACGCGATTGCTGGACGGCGCGTTTCATCAGGACGTTGCCGGTGACCTCGGCGACGACTCGCAGGGACTCGGCCATGGCGAGCCCGGAGCCGAGGAGCGTCGAGAGCGTCGAGGCGAAACGCGCGACCACCCGCTGCTTGATCAGGGGACCGAACATCGGCAGAGACAACATGAGTTTGTCACGCAGATAAGCCCCTCGGTTGGTTCTCAAAAACAGTTTGATACTCCAAATGATCCCAATGCCGCCCGCGATCACGACGAGCAGCCACCAGGTGGTGAGCACATAGCCGACGTCCATGAGTCGTTTGGTAATCCAGGGCAGCTCCTGTCCCGATCGTTGAATCTGATCGCCGATCTTGGGGATGACCAGGGTGGTCAGAACGATAATCGCAAAGAGACAAAAGATGACCAGCACGATCGGATAGATCATCGCCGTCATGACTTTCGACTCGACGCGCCGCCGTTTTTCCATAAAGCTGGCGATGGTGGCAAGGCTCCCACCCAGCGAGCCGGTCACCTCACCGACCCGGACCATGCTGACGTAGATGACGTCGAAATAATCACTGTAATCTTTAAGGGCATCGGTGAACGACTCTCCGGTCACGACGCGGTCGCGAATTTCGACCAGGGCGTGCCGGAAGCGCGGATCGGACGTCTGGAGGGTGAGGACCGAAAGGGCTTCGGTCAGCTTGATCCCCGACGTCAGCAGTGTGGCCATCTGTTTGGTGAAGTCAATGATCTGGGTTTTATTGCGTTTAACAAAAATTGAGGACAGGGCGCTTCGGCTTTCGGTTCGGGAGCGAACCTCCGTGATCGATGACGGGTGAATACGCCGCATCCGGAGCTGTTTTCGCGCGGCGTAGGGACTTTCCGCCGTAATCGCGCCTTTGACTTTCTTGCCGCTCGTTGCAATTGCGATGTAGTGATATCTGGGCATATTCAATTACATAACATCTGATTGGGTGACTCTTAAAACCTCGGCGACGGTCGTTATCCCGGCCAACACCTTCCGGGCGCCGTCCATTCGCAGGGTCTGAAGACCCGCGTTGAGGGCTACCCGTTTTATTGTACCGGCACTTTCTCTTTTGTATATCAGGTTTTGGGTCTCTTCGTCGATCATCATCATTTCGTAGATGCCCGTTCGACCACGATACCCGGTCTGAAAGCATTTTTCGCAGCCGGCGCCGACGAAGAAATTCTCGCTATGTTCGGCCCCGTCGCCCAAGCCGAGCTCTCGCAGCTCGTGCGCCGACGGCTGGACGTGCTCTTTGCAGTCCGGACAGACTTTTCGCACCAGTCGCTGGGCGATGATGGCAATGAGCGACGAGCTGACCAGGTACGGCTCGACCCCCAGGTCCAGCAGCCGGCTGACGGCGCCCGCCGAGTCGTTCGTATGCAGCGTGCTGAAGACCAGGTGGCCGGTCAGAGAGGACTGGATCGCCATGCGGGCCGTTTCAATGTCTCGGACTTCACCGACCATAATCACATCCGGATCTTGCCGGAGCACGTGGCGTAGTGACGTCGCAAACGTCATTCCCTTTTTGCTGGCGACCTGAATCTGACTGATGCCTTCGAGCTGATACTCGATCGGGTCCTCGATCGTGATGACGTTTTTCTCGGCGGAGTTGATACGATTCAGACAGGCGTAGAGGGTTGTGCTTTTTCCACTGCCCGTCGGGCCCGTCACGAAGATCACCCCATGCGATCGATTGAGGAGCGAATCGAACTTGTTCAAATCGACTTTGCACAGGCCCAGCTCATCCAGCTCGAACAGTCCGGTGCTCTTGTCCAGCAGCCTTAAGACGCTGCGTTCGCCGAAGCTGGTCGGCACGGTGCTGATTCGCAGATCGACTTCCCGCTGGCCCAGCCGGACGCTGCACCGGCCGTCCTGGGGAAGCCGGCGCTCGGCAATGTCCATGCCCGCCATCACTTTAATACGGGAAACGATCAACGGAAGCACGTTCCGGTTCAGGCTCAGCGCATCGTATAAGATACCGTCGATCCGGTAACGAATTTGAATCTTGGACTCATAGGGGTGAACGTGAATATCGCTGGCGCGCAGTTGCAGCGCGCGGAAGAGCATGTCGTTCACGAGCCGGATGACCGGCGGGCGATTGACGACGTCCAGCAGGTCATCCGAGGTGGACACCTCATCGACGAGCTGGTCGAGGTTTTGCGAATCCAGCTCTTCCGCCACTTCCTCGATAACCGTCGAACGTTGCTCGTAGGCCACGTCGATCACGCTCGTCACGGCGGCGCGGGTGGATACGGCCGCCCGGACCGGCATGCCCGTCATCTTCGAGACGTTGTCCAGCGCGTTGGCGTCCAGCGGCTTGGAGAGAACCACCGTCAGCTCGCCGTTATCGACGTCGGGTTTGATCCCGATCAGATAATGGTGCTGAGCGTACAAGGCCGGAACGGCTTCAATGAATTCCGGGGGCACGGCCTTGGCGGAGATTTCCGGAAGATACTCCAGGCCCAGCGCTTCGGCAAAGAGCTTCAACACGATATCTTCCGTAAAATACGGGCAATTGAGTAACGTATCGTCCACGCGCCCATGTCCGGGGTTTTCGTCAAGGTATCTGGCCAACTGCTCGGCGTCCACCAGACCCGTCTGCTTGGCGGTTTGTATGAGAAGATCTTTCATGGCTATTGTGCATCAAGGACGTTGATCGGTTCCATGGGTTTCGGTTTGATACCGGGCCAGTCGTGATACGTTTGAAATTCTTCTTCATGTTCTTCAAATGCCTCTCGGTTTCTATCAGAGATGTCATTCAGGCGATCGTCTGCCTGAGCGAAATCCTTCTCTGGGGGCCGGATGATCTCCGCCTTGACGAATACATAAAGATTACGTTGGGTATCTTTACTGTTCGTGCTTCTGAACAATCCGCCGATAATGGGAATATCACCGAGGATCGGAATTTTTGCCCCCCCTTTGCTTTGGTCAAGTTTTAGCAGACCTCCCAGGATGATCGTGCTACTGTCGGGGACGGTGACGATTGTTTCGATGTTACTCTCCGTGGTGTTAGGCGGTTTCGTTAAATTTTGTATATCCTGGTCGAAGTCCGAGCGTTCTAATGTAATGTCCAGACGGAGAAAATCACCCCGGCTGATATGAGGGACAATCGATAGGGTTATACCGGCGGGATAGTCCTGATAATCGACAGCCGTCTCGATAAGATTTGTTTGTTGTCCCGCGGTTCCCGAAGCGACCGGAATCGAGGACCTCTTCTCCACATACGTGCGATCAGTCGTACTGATCGTACCGGCTTCGTTATCATTGACAAGAATCTTGGGTTTAGCCAAAACTCTCCCATATTTCTTTTCTTTCATGGCGGTCAGTAGAAGGTTAATGTGCTTGTCACCGTAGAATGCTTTTCCCCTTTCAGTCGATACATCGCTGCCCGGATTGGACTGAAAATCAATGAAGCGATCACGACCAATACCGACGAGCGTTGATATTGGACTCGTCACCCCTGATGTCTCAACTAAATCCGGGAAACTTGAGACGATATTCAGATCATAATTAAAAGCATCTTCTTTATTGATCTGCACTAATGTCACATCGATCAGGACCTGAGGTCTCCTTTGGTCCAATTGTTCGATCAATTTTCCAATCCATTCCTGGTTCTTTTTGCTGGCATACACAATCAGTGAAAACGTGTTCGGATCGGCCACGATTTCGATCTGATCGTCTTCCTGCTTCTTCTTGACCTCTTGCACCGCCTTGCCTTCCTTATCCATAATCGTCTCCTCGATCAGGGGGCGCAGGATTTCTTCCAGGTGGGTTGGCGACTGGTTTTCGAGGGGATAGATCTCCACGGGCATCTGGTCTTCGTCCGTCTCCCGGTCCACGTATTCCTTAATCTTCAAAATCTTGACGTGTTGCTCTTCGGTGGCGTTCACCAGAAGCGAATTGATTTGCGATATCACCACGACCTGCGGCTCATCCAAAGGGGTTTCCATCATCTCATCTTGTCGCATTCTCATGGCTGTCGTGGGTCGGGCCGCTGTGGTCCGGGCCGCCGTTGTTGAGGTTGTTGGAGACTTGGTATCACCGGTTAGTCGCGAGCCGTAATCGTAAGGGCTCATCATTCTTGGGGTGATGATGCCGAGCTCTTCCAGTTTGATCCTCACCTCTTCGGCGTCCACGTGCTCGATCTTATATAATTCCAAACTCCGCAGGTCCTGTTGGGCCACGTCAAGGGTATCGATCAGTTCTTCCACCTCGTCCAACTGCTTGTCAAGCCCGATCATCAAAATCCGGTTCGTTCTCTCATCGGCATCCAAAAAAACCGTTGGCGTGGTCGACTCTTGTTGGCTTGTCGAGGATGTTCGGGAGGCTGCACTTCGCGCCCTTGTTTGTTCTGCGCTCCACGCGCGAACGCGTTGAGTATATTGGGTCGTGGACTCCCCCGGTTTCCTCGTTGGACGTGGAGTGGACTGCGGCGCTGCATCTTCGGTGGCGATGGTAATGGAGATGGTTCCTAATTGTTCGGCCAGCGCCTGGAGCTTCGGGGCAAGCGTTTGGGCCATCGTAAATTGCAACGGTCTGAACCTGAATTTTTTCAACTCGCCCGGTTTATCGACGATATTCAAGAGGGATTGTATCCGCGGCATACGGTATGCGTAGGCGGTTATAATGAGCGTTTTCGTTTCCGGGACCTCCGTCAGATTCGTCGTGAGCTTCATGCCTTCGAGAAAGTCCTTGGCGGTGCCTGTCTCGATATGGTTGAGCTGGAAAATGCGCTGGATGATTCCGTCGCCGCGCTCGATGGTGCTTTTATCATCGTCAACCAATGTCGGATCGATGTCTAAGGCGTTGGCCACCGGCGCGATCGTGACAAGATTGCCGCCACTGCGCGTCATCGCAAGATTGGCTTTTTTTAGCACGGCCTCGAGCAAGGTATATAAATCCTTGACCTTGATGGGGCCCGCGTATTTGCCGTGGGGGTTGATCGTGATTTCCTGGTCGATGTCTTTTTCCGTGTACAAAAAGTCCAGTTGCAAATACGGCCCCACCAGACCCAGCAGCTCGATAATGGTCAGCTTCTGGCGTTCACCCAGGGCCAGGTTTACAACCTGCTCTCCGTTGGCCAGGGGGGGCAGTTGATAGGAGGAGTTGGCAGAATCTGCCTGAGGGGCCTCGGCTTCCGGGGCCTCCTCAACGGCGTTTGGCTCAGTCTCGACGTCACCGTTTGCCGACAAGAGGAATCTCGCTTCACTGGGCTCGATGAGTCCAGAGGCCTCTCGTTCGACCCGGACAAAAGGTTTGTCTTGTGTTCCCGGCTTGTCCGGCTCGATGGAATCCCCGGATCCCGGGGATGGCCCGACCGCAGCGACGATCTGGTCCATGAGGCTGGGGGGGGCAATGGCTATCACAGCGTCATGATGGATATCGATAATGGCCCTGATTTTGGCATCTTGAGAGGGGGGGGTGGAGAAGCTCCCGATGGACACGCCCCGGGTCAGGCTCGGGCTGAGCCTGGCCGCAATCTGTTCGTTCGAGGGGATGTTTCTGGCCGCTGTGACGGGTAGAATCGCTTTGATGACGATTTGGCCCGGCTCATCGACGAGATCGAGAAGGATTTTGGCCTTAGCCAGCTCACGCGGCGAGGCCGTGACCAGCAGCGAGGAGGAACCGGGGAAATGCGAGACCGTCCCCTGGATGACCTCGGCGAGATATTGTTTGCCTTGCGCGATGGAGATATGTTTCAGGGAGAAAATCTCGAATTTCGCGTCCTCCGGTGGGCCGGCCTGTGAGTCCCCCAAGACACAACGACCGGCGAACAAGAAAGTGCAAATCAAAGCAAGAATCCCGATGTGTCCCCCACCCAGAAAACGTTTTTTTTCCGTCATAAAAACACCCCTTCATCCGATAAGTTACGAAATATCTCATGTCTCCATTACTGTTATTGGACGTTGTTATTCGTCAGCTATTCATATAACTCTTTTCTTTTGAAGCGTTTACGCATAAAGTGTCATCCACTGGTTCTGTTAGCAGTCAAGTACCAGACATTTAATCAGACAGAGGAAAAAGCCGAAAGTTCCCGTTATCAGTTAAAAAACCGGCAATTTTCCCGGTCTAAAGCAAGACACGTTGATCCAATTTTTGGGGGTTTTTTAGGATAAAAAAGTCATAGGCATGTGGTAAAATAGAAAAAAATAACAACCTTTTGAATCGTTCATCGTAGTATAATCCTAATGTTTGTGAAAGATTGACGGAGTTCAAAATAAGGGTCTAACATGCAAAACAGGAATATCGCCTCGCTCGTTATCGGATTGATATTGTTTGCCTTGTTGGTGTCGGGCGTCTATTGGACGAAGACTTCACGGAATGAACAAGGTCTGAAACCTACCGTTCTCGATCCTGCTGTTGTCGAGAATGTGGCCAACGGATCGATCGTATTGCCTGAAGCGATTACTGAGTTTGCCGCCGACGGGCCGGACGGGCTTGTTTCTGTAGGGCTTGCCAACGGCGTCGGGCAATTGCCGGTCGGCGAATACCTTGTGGGGGCATGGCAGGCCGAACGCAAAGATGAACAGGATAATACCTGGACGCTCATAGGGCGTCAATACAGTGCCAAAGGGGCCTTTGAGGTTATCGAAGGGAGCCGAACAAATCTGGATGTGGGTGAGCCGTTTATCGCCGTCGTGCACGGCAACAGAATCGGCCCGAATTATTATTCCTTCGGTCAATCGCTTCAAGGCCGGCTTGACGAGCAAATCACCCTCGTTCGCAACGGAGCCCGACCGGGGGCTCCAAAACTGCGCATCAAAAATAATGACGGATCGTATGACCGGACTTTTGCCTTTCAATATGGGTGAGGCGGCACGTGTTCGCTCTCGTGGCGAGAGCCTGAAAACGTAGCCGGACCGTTCACCGCGACCCTTGTTCTTCCAGGTCCCTTCAAAGTCGAGGACAGACCCTACACCATCGGCATGTAAACTAAAAGGAAGGACCCCTGCTTGCCGAGGTGAGGGAAATAACCTTAGACGGCAGGGGCCCAAAAAGCCATCATCTACTATTCAAAGAATAATATTCTCCTATCATATCAGGGAGGGGATGCGTTCCGCTATTGTGGTAACTACGTATTTTTTCAGAAAAAATAACACCGCAAATAACGGAAGAAAAAGGGATTATTCCGGCTGAATTTTTGGAGGCTCAATAGTCCTTGAGGCTTCTCATCCATTCCGGCCAGTCGCTGGATTCGACGCCGCCGGCCTTCGTCCAGGGGCCGTGAATATCGAAGTTTCTATGCCAGTTCAGCGTCCATAATTCCTTGAGGCCGACCTTTCTGACGGACCAGTCCAAAAAGGCGCTGTTGACTGCACCGCCGTGACGGTTCAGGCAGACCCGACGCATTTCATTACTGCCGGCAAGGTTCTCCGTCGCGCCGTCATAGACCGGAGGTTGGTTGTTATCAAACGGCCAGACATCATACCAGAAACAATCCGTAAAAAGCGGTATTCGGTCCGGGGGCCTGACGTTGACGTGTTTGTAATAATTGTCGGGATTGCTGCCCCCGGTGCGGTTGCACAGCCACTCATTAAAGCCGTAGCTGCCGTAGGAGCCGTCGTTAAAAATGCCCCATGCCGCAAACGGATTCAGGCCGCCCTCGGAGAGCGGCTTTGTGGCCATCGGACACAGACGCATGTCCAGATCGCGATACTCCGTGCGCATCACGACCGGCCATCGGCCCTCGCTCGTTTGGCTTTCTCCGCCGAGGCCCTGGTGAAAATAGCCGTCCCGGTCCGTGGTGAACATCGACCAGATCAGCGTCCATTGGTGCAAGCTCGCCTGGCAGGCCACCGTCCGCGCCTGTTTCTTGACTTTTTGCAGGGTCGGCATCAGGATGGATAGCAGCAGGGCGATAATGGCGATAACAACTAAAAGCTCGATAAGTGTAAAACCTTTTCTTGGATACATGATGATCCTCCCGTTCGCAGAGTTTTAAAATTCCTCTTTCATGACGATACTTACTTCCCTGCCACCTTGCCGGCCTTCAGGCTGCTCTTGCGGATAGTTCCGTCCAGCCTGTCTTCCCGTCTCAGGCGATAGCCTCTGGACTTCATGCAGCCGCGAAAGATATTCTCCCGGTGGCTCGTTCCCAAATTCGTCGATTCCCAAAGAGGCCTTAAGTCTATGCGCTCCTCGTCTTCACTACGTGTTGAAGAATAAGGCGCTTCACGCATTTCATAGGGCCGTCGGTTATAATATTCAAGCGTTGCGTCATCGGTGGCCTGTTCGACCGCTTCATCGTAACACTCCCGGCAGTCCTGACGGGCCTCGCTCAGCGACTTTTCCGGATTGTACCAGTAATAATGGGGATTCGAACATCCGCTCAAAAAAAATCCAGTGAATACAAGTATCGAAGTAATAGTCCTCATTCTATTTCCTTCCGATACGTTCATAAAAGATTTCGACACTCCTCGATTCGTTTTAATCTTCTATCATTGTAACAATCGCACTCCCATAAGTCCAGTAAAAGAACCATTCCTAGGCGTCGGGCCACCAGATCTACAGGATTTTGGTGAATATATTCAGTTCTTTTAAGGCTGATATACGATTTCGATGCGATGCGCCGGACCGGCTACCTCGAAGAGGTTGATCGTTCGGAACGTAAAGCGATGGCGGATTCGTGTATCGAGCGAAAGCTCCATCTGCTCATCGCAATCGCGCCAGGTGCCATCGGCGGCCATCTTTTGGAAGCTTCGAAAATTAGGTGTGCACGAACTGAGAAACACGCGGGCCGAGTCGCCCTCGATGGTTACCTTTGAGGTGATAACATTGGGCGTCCATTCGATCCAATCCCGCCGGGTCGTCGCGATGAGGTAGGGCGTGTGATAGGCCCAGTGGGGCTTGCCGTCCCGATACCACGTATGACTGCGGAAGATCTCATCCTCCAGCATGACGAGCGTGGAGGTGGGTCTGGCCGGGAACGTGGTGAAGCGATTGGTATTCGTCTCCCAGCTACACCAGCGATAGGTGTCCGGCCGCGTCTCCCATTTGCCGGTTTTCGGGTCCGGCCGCATCGGCCTTCGGTCGGGCCCGACCACGCGTACGACCGACGTGGCTCCATCCCGCCAAACCTCGTCCCGGATGTCCAAAGCTGACAGCGGCACGCCATTTTTCTCGAAATGGGCGTCGTACTTGGCATCGATCAGCACCCACTTGCTGTATTTATTGACCCAGACCTCGTTGACGCCGTGGTGGCCGCCGTCGTCCTTCAGCCCCGGCCCACAACCTAATCGGCGAGTGACGTAACCGAAACTGTTGAGTACGGCGTGCTGCACGATGCTAAAATGCGTGCAATGGAACTTCCCTCCCTTGAGCGCCGCATCGAGAATGGCGAACGTATCGCCTCGCGTTTGCGTGGGATTATGATTGTCGATTTCGATATTCGACCTGATCCAGTGGCGAAGCAGCAAAATCCGCTTCCACTCGTCCGTTTCTCCCGCGACAACGTCATCAAGTCCGTACCGCGAACGTAATTCACGGACGCGTGGGCTGTAAAAATTCTCGAACGCCCGAAACAGCTCATTGCCACAATACCGCGGATTCTCAACTGGCACGACAACAAACTTGCCGCTTTCGTCCGCAACCGCCCCCGGTAGCATTGAAATCAAGATAAACGAAACGCCGACCATAACTGTCCGTTTGGTGCTCATTATTATTCCTTGCTAAGAGAAACTTACTTTACTTACCGGGCTAACTTGTCGCCAAGTCCAGCATTTGTTTCACGGACGGATTCGGCGATTCGATATCCTTCGCCGAACGGATCGTGACAGTGGGAATGGCCCCGTGTTCCAAATGCATCTTCAT
>Ga0272442_10006280_pt1 | contig 15678 bp, 9 predicted proteins | sample SSMForm2O_FD_200262 | JGI IMG/M metagenome (GOLD analysis project Ga0272442, IMG submission 200262) | Marine sediment archaeal communities from Little Sippewissett salt marsh, Falmouth, MA, United States - SSM-Form-2O | ecosystem: Environmental > Aquatic > Marine > Wetlands > Sediment ...
ATCGCCTCTCTGATCGCGGAACCCAGGGTTTGACCCTCACCCTGCCGTTTCTTGAGTTCCTCCGCGACATATTGCCTCCGCTGCTCGTTGAGGTGCTGGATTCTGGTTTGCATCTCTCCTCGCTGCTTAGCCTGCCCCTGAATGTAGGCCGTGCGTTCGTCGGCGCTCATCGTCCGCATGTTCTCAGGCAGATCCTCGGGCTTGACTTCCTCCAAATCGACCTGCCCGGCCTGGACAGCGTCAACCAAATCCCACGCCGTGTTGACGTAGTTGGCTGACGATTTGGTCACGGCCCGCTGCACCACGGCCTGGGCAGAAGCGTGCATGGCATTGCCGTCCTGTTCGACCTGCCTTTCCTGTGCGGCAGCGCCCTCGCGGCCGTAGGCAATGTACGTTTGGTTTAGTCGGGCACCGAGCTCGGCGATTTCCTTGTCCTGGGGCGCGGCGACATGCACCACTTGTCGGTTGTGGTCGATGTTGAGATACCGGCCGTCGGCAACGACCGCGCCGTCCTTCCATTTGCCATCGATTCCGTGCTGGTCCGGACCGCAATGAATCGTGTTGACGATGATCCCTTTGCCAATGGCCTTGCCACAAGCTTCTTTGTAGTCCACGGGACCTTGTGTGAAGGGCTCATTGCCGGCGATGAAGATCACCTTCAGATCATCGTCCGAATCGCTCCACTGAAGGCCGTTGGTTGCCTCCTGGATGACCCACCCGCAGTACTCGGCCCCGCCGTTAGTGGTCAGCGCGAAGAGCTCTTCGGAGATCTTGTCCAAGTCTGTCGTCAGGGGCACGATCTGGCGGATGTAGCCCTTCTTCTGGGGCAAGCTGCTCTTGCCGTATTCGTAGAGCGCCACGTGGATTTCGGGCTGTTGGCCGTTCCTCTGGGCGAAGATGAACTCGTTGACAATCGACCAGAGTTCCGTCCGTGCCTGGTCGATGAGCCCGGACATGCTGCCACTGGTATCCAGCAAGATCGCCATCTGCACCACCGGCCTATCACCTTCCGGTTGGACTTCCACCACCGGTACCACCTCAACGGCTGACTCCGTACGTTCTGCCGCGAATGCACCGGCAAGGACCATGATTGTAGACACACACGTGATTGCGATTGTTCTTCTCATTGCTCTCGCCCCTTTCTGAATAATGCTGATGTCTAGTTGCGGCTTGGCGCCTCGATCAGGACCGACTGGCCATCCACTTCCAGGAGGATGTCGCCTCTCATGGCGATACTGCCTTGCCGATTCTCACGCGCCAGTCTCTGCGCCAGGTCGAAGAACTCCCTGGATCCGAAGGCAATGACGCGCGTGGGCCGGGCCTGCTGGTCCTGCCCCACCAGGTTGCTGTCGATCCATCGGCCCTGGCGGTTGTAGTATGCCTTGTCGTTGATCTGCTGGACCGTGCTGATGGCCACTTCATTGAGCTGTTGATCGTAGAATCGGTTGCGATAGTTCAGTTCGCTTTGGCCTTTCTGCCGCACGCTGTTGAGGCTCTGGTTGACGGCGCCCATGCCGGAACGCGTCTCCATCGCACGGCTTGACAGCACCCCTTCGGCCTCGCGTCGCATCCGACGTGCATCGCCAAGGTCCGTTCCCTCGCGTGCCAGGAAGGCCGTATACTCTGTCAGAATTCCGAACTGTGTGGAAAGTCGAACGATCTCGTCGACCAGCTCCTTGACCTTGGGGTCATGGGTCGAGGCAGAGGGATCAGCACCCATCTGCCGGACCGTGTCGATGAGTTCGGCAATCTTTCGGCTGGCCCACAACCGCGGCACGAAGCCGTTCTTCTTGCTCGCCTTGTCGAAATCGAAGGTGAACTTGAATGCGCGTTTCTTTCCACGGTAGTTTCCCGTGAGTTTGAATGTGATCGGTTCGGCACCAACGTATTGGCCGAGCAGCACCAGACGGTCTCCTTCGAAAAGGTCGGGCAGCTTCTGCGGGAGAATGTCACGCGTGCGTCCCAGGGCGGGGCCGCCGTTTGGGCCGACAAGACGAAGTTCCGCGTCTGCGAGAATCGGCCCGGTGAGTTGCTGGAACACTTTGCCCACTTTTGCCTCAACATCTTCCTTCGGCAGAACAAACTCGGCGCGTCCCCGCGACTCGGACGCGACCTTTTCCAGCAGCGGCGCGTTGACATCGAAGCCGACACCGAATGTGAAGACACGTCGTTTGTGAGGATTCGTTTTGACGACCAGCTCGCGGATAGCCAGTTCGGACGTTTGCCCCACAGTTGGAAGACCGTCGGTGAGAAAGAGGATGATGGGGAGCATTCCTTCCGTCGGTGCCTGGCCCAGGGCAGCCGCCAGCGCCCCGTGAATATTGGTGCCCCCCGTGGCGGTCATACCTTCGATGTAACGCCGGGCAGCGTTCTGGGTCTCAGCGGTCTTGATCACAGGCGTTTCCGAGAACCACTGAACGGTGTTGTTGTAAATGATGATGTTGAAGGCCTCATCCGCCTGCAGTCCGGCGATGATCTGCAAAGCCGCTTCCTTGACCTGCTCGATCTTCTCGTTTCGCATGCTCCCGGAACGGTCGATGACGAGGGTCACTTCGCGCTTGATGGCGGGGCCCTCAGTATTGGAACTCTGGGGAGGCAGGCCGCCCAGCAGCAGGAAATAGCCCCCGCCCACGCTCTGGTCTGGATAGGCCAGCAGAGACGCCGTGACTCCGTCTTCCTCGAGCAGATACGCGAGGCGGAACGGGCCGGGTTCCTGCATGGCCTTGGTTTGGATTTCCAGGGCCAGCTTTCTGTCATTGATCCGCTCGATCTGAAGTTTGTGGCTGGGTGAGTAGACCGTCGATATAGCCTGCTTGGCCTTGATCGTCGCCGTGACCTTCCATGGGACCGCGTATTCCAGCGACTCGGTGCGCGGCAAGATGTAGTCCACCCTGGCCCCATCCGTTTCCAGCAAGTGCTCGTACGTCAGGCGGATCTTCTGTTTGCCGTGAGCCTCGACCGGGAAGACACTCGAACGAATCAGATTGTAGCCGATGAACTCCACCAGGGCCGGGTCACGTATTTTGGCCACCAGGGACTCGTAGATTCTCTTGGCTTCGTCGCGGGGCAGGACCTTGGCGGTGATCTGGCCGTTGGGCCCATCGTAGGCGAAGCCGCGCACCACGGCGCCATCGGGTACCGGGACAACGAGTTCCGCTTCCTGTCTTCGATTTGTCTTGTTCGCCAGGCGCATTTCGATCGTGGTCGTGGCCACGGTCTCGACGATGTCGATGCGCACCTGCACATCGGTGATCGCGATGGCCTGGCGGTGTTCCGGCGCGAACGCCCACGCGCGACTCTGCGGGACGATGACGTTGGACGCAACCGGCCGGACACCGATGTGACGTATCTGCGCCCGGCCAGACTGACACCACCCCCAAGACATGATGGCCACCACAAGAACCGCTATCCGCTTCCGTTTGTTCATCTCGACACCTCCAATCTCTCAGTCGATCATTTGGCCGCCTTCCTATACATACTATACCGCATAGAGAAGGTCCGGTTTTGTAAATAGAATGTAAAAGGGAAGACGCATCAGAAGTGTGAGACGAAACGTAAAAAGCATGTAAAAGCATCAACACCGAAGCGACGCGCACGCGAGGTAGTGACATCGTGATAGCGGACTTACAGCGTGGCAGGTCGGTCGCGATCAGATAGGTGGGCGTGATTCGACGCTACAGGTCAGATATGTGCACTACCCTCTCGGCGTCGTGAGGCTGACCCGGAAGATGGCCCCCTGCGGATGGGCCGAGAGAATCTCCACGAATCCACCGTGGGCTTCAGCGAATCTTCGCACCAGAGCCAGTCCAAGCCCTGTGCCCGTGACCTGAGTGCCCTGCTCGGCCGCCTCGGGCGTGCAGCGATAGAATTGCTCGAAGACGCGCTTGTGCTGACGGTGCGGAACTCCCGGACCGTGATCCTCTACTTCGATGACCGCGAAGCCCTCTGAGTCCCGCGTACGCACCACGAGGGTCTTGTCCTCCGCGGATCGGGCGTACTTGATGGCATTGTCGAGCAGGTTCACCACGATCTGCGCCACCGCATCCTTGTCGAAGCTGATCGGTGTGAGCTGCCCGAGGTCCGTCTCAATGGCGAACCCATGCTCGGCCGCATAGGGCCCCATCATGGCCACCACCTCGGCCACAGACGCGTTCATGTCCCCAAGATGGAAATCGTAACGCTTGCCTCCTCTCTGGAGCCGAGAGAAATCCAGCACGTTTTCAATCAATCGCGTGAGACGTTCGCTCTCCTGGCGCATGTTTCGGTAGTACTCGCCGGCTTTCTCCTTCGATGTCAGCCAGTTGTTCTCCAGCATCTCAATGTACATGCGAATCGACGTCAACGGCGTGCGCAGCTCGTGTGACACCGCCGAGATGAATTCATCCTTCTTCTGCGCCAGCAGGATCTGGGCCCGAGTCGTGCGCCAGAGGCTTGCCAGAGCCAGCATGACGGCCACTCCAACCACCGCGACGATACCCAGGTAGACGTGTTGCAGTTCGCCGATGCGTTGCGTGATCCAGCCGGGATCTATTTCCCTGAGGTTCAGCAGGAGATCGCCGAAACCGAAATCCAGAATGGCTGTGTAGGCGATGGGCTCGGGCGCCGAATCAAGCATATTCGCCACCCGATTCGTCTGCGGCAGCTCGAACGCCATGCCTTCTCGCATGAGCCGCTCGGTCGATTCCTCAACTTCGCGGACGAGCTGCGCCTCGTTCAACTGAAAACCCTGGAGGAATCCTCGGTCCTCAATCTGAACGTGTCGCAGGAGGAACACTTGTCCACCGAAAGTGGAGTCCTGGCGACGCCGGTCCGACACCACGACAGGCACAAACGGCTCGATGCGAATCTGGACGAGGTCGGAGTCCTCCGAATCAGTCGCGGTCTCTTCCTCAACGGGCGCCACGGCAATCTGGGCCTGCTGTTTGGTCTGCAACGATTCGGGTTCCACTTGCGCCGAGGACGACTGCGGACGCCTCCGTTGGGAGCTTACCCTTTGGGAATATGCCTCGGCGGCTCGATCATCGACCGTGAGCGCCTGCTGGTCAGCTGCGGCGGTCGAAGGCTCGGCCAATTGCTGGGGTCGCGGCGCGATGACCCGATTCGAGGCCGCGATCGAGCGCCCCTGCGTGACGACCCGCGACTCTTGGGCCTGCTGCTGCAGACTTTCAATGGCGTACGCCTTGCTGCGCGAAGGCGCGCCTTTGACTTGTTGCGACGGATCACTCTGCCCTTCCCCGGATGCGCCAAGATCTCGCTCCTTCGTTGCATTGCCTTCCTGCACGTCAGACGGCAAGGAGGACGCCCGTGCGAGAGCTTCGCGCCTTGCGCCGGCGATGGGCAAGACGTTCTGTCGGACATTCAGCAGATGCTCCTGAATGTCACGGGCCAATGCACCGGAACTGGCCTGGCCGGCCTGCCCACGCTGGTAGTAGGGCGTAACGACCTCGTTGTCCGGTTCGATCTGAAAATAGCCATACGCGAAGCTGTTCGTGAACTGATCAGCGAGCGGGGACCGAAGGCGGGGCATGGACTGCTCGTTGCCAACGACACTGTCCGGCACGTAGTAGTAGAGATAATCGGTGTAGGGACGTGCCTGCTCGGTCTGGATGAAGTCATCCAGCTTTCGCTTGACATCCTGACGAATCTGCTCGGCCACCTCGGCGAATTCGCCCAATCGGGTGCCTTCAAGACCCTGGGCCCACTTGGCCACGGCGTGATAGCCCAGGCACGTCAGCGCGACGAGTGCCGCCAACACAATCACCGACAATATGACCAGTCGCTTGTACACAGCGCACCTACTCTCCGTCAGGGAACGTACCTGTAGCCCGCCCCGCGAACGGTCTGAATGATTTTTGGGTTGCTGCTGTCAACCTCGATTCGCGCCCGGAGTTTGGCGATGTGCATGTCTACCGTCCGGGTGCCCAGATCGGTTAGCGTGTCGTTCCAGACCTGTCGGTAGAGTTCTTCCCGACCGATGACGCGGTCCGGATTCGCGGCGAAGTGCTGAATGATACCGGCTTCCCGGCTACTGATCTCGATCACTTGCCCCTCGCGCGTGACCTTCAGGGCCTGAACATCGACCTCCAGATCGCCGAATCGGAACGTTTGCCCCACGGCCCGGGCCGGATCGGTACGTCGCAGGACCGCTCGGATGCGAGCCCGCATCTCCTCCAGGGAAAACGGCTTGGTAATGTAGTCGTCGGCCCCCAGATCCAGGCCGCAGATCTTCTCCTTCTCCTGGCCCTTCGCCGTCACCATGATGATAGGCGTCTGCAGGCCTTCCTGACGCCACGTGGAGCAAAGTCTCTCTCCGGTAATCTCGGGCAGCATCAAGTCGAGCAGGATCAGGTCAAATGCCTGACCGGCGACAAGCTGCTTCGCCTCCAGGCCGTCGGCCGCCTCACTCACCTGAAATCGGTGATATTCCAGAAAATCCCTCAGCGCCGACCGAATCATCGGCTCGTCCTCTACAATCAAAATGTGCGTGCCATCGTTCATCGTTCACCTGTCTATTATAATTATAGACTGTAGGAAAGGCTGTGTTTGTAAAACGTCTGTAAAAAAGAGCGGCGGGTGAGGCGCGACTGTCGGGATATCGGAGTATACGCGGTGTCTCTATCAGGCGAATATACCCAACCTAACCTCGAGACAAAGGTTCAGTTCCCCAGTGACGTGTTCCAGGAAGGTCTCCCTGTGACCTGCCCCCGAATCACATACCAGCCGTTAACTGGCGGTTTCCAATCTTCCCGAGCTCACGGGTCTGCTACGGCTTTCCTTTGCGTAGCATGATCTGACAGCGGGGGTGGGTGCCTGAATCAAGAAACGTGGCGCTCACTGTGTGGTAAATGCCACCGAAGGTGAGAAGGATTTCGCCCTTGCGTGGTTCCTTTCCACTGTCCCTTTCACGTTCGCGGTTGCCAGCTTGTCATACGATGTCAATCTCGTTCGACATGCTGCTCTCTCACCCGCGACCACCGCAACGTCCGAATCCGACGCTCCCGCTCAGTCGTCCTTCATCCCGCTTTCCCGGTGAATCCTGTCACGCAGGGTCTTGGGATCGTATGAATTGCAGATCGCCGTGTCGTATGTGATCTCCCCCGCCTCGTACAATGACAAGAGTGAGTCGTCCATGGTGTGCATGCCCTGCCTGCCCCCGGTCTGAATCACGTTGACCAGCAGATGCATTTGTCGATCGCGAATATGCTTGCGGGCCGGAGGGTTCATGATCAAGAGTTCCGTGGCGAGTCTCCTCTCCTTCTTGCCAACGGCGGGAACCAATCGCTGGGCGACGATGCCCTGGAGACTATTCGCCAATTGTGTGAAGACCTGGGGCTGCTTGTTCTCGGGAAAGATAGATACGATGCGCTCAACGGTCTGGAGGGTGTTGGAAGTGTGGCAGGTGGCAATGACCAAGTGACCCGTCTCGGCCGCCGTCAGGGCTGTTTCCGTTGTCTCGAGATCGCGCATCTCGCCTGCGCATATGACGTCGGGATCTTGACGCAGCACGGGATGAGGGCTTTGGAGAATGTCTTCACGTCGGCATGGAGTTCCTGCTGGACGATAACGGCCTTCTTCTGCTTGCGAATGTATTCGACAGGATCCTCAATCGCGATGATCTTGCAGCGCTGTTCGCTGTTGATCAGGTCGATCATGTAGTTCATCGTGGTCGTCTTTCCGCTTCCGGTCGGACCTGTCAGGAGAATCAGGCCGTTCGGCAAACGAGTGAAATCTTCAATCTCGGGAGGAAGGGAGCCAGGTTGGGCAAGTACTAGGATTGCAGCCTTGATGTGGTCGGGTATCTCGTGCCACGCTGTTGTGATTTCGGCCAACTTGGCGTCTTGAGCGGGGTCCGGGACGGTGAACGAAATTACCGTGGGGTCGGTATCGCCGAGCAGGATTTCCCACTCGCCGCCCTGGAGCTTGCACTGGAAGGAACAGGTGGCCTTGTCAACTTCAACACGCAAATCAATCTCATTCGCAGACGGCAAGTCTGCCTCAGCGATCCGGGTCACCTCGCGGCGTTGGGCGATTTGCCTACGAGCGGCACGCGCTGTCCCGGCAGAAGACCGACTGGCCAGTCATCGTCCGTCCATGTGACCGGTAGTAGGAACGTTTCGCGTCCCATAGGAGAACGACCCTGCATGGGTCCGCCACGGGAACTGCGGGAACACGCTTCGGCTTGATGAAGCGTATTCCTATCGTCTTTATCACGACCGACAATGGCGGAAAAGGCAGACGCAAAGTGACAAGGGCAAGATGACAGAGGTCGCACCCTCCGGCTCGTGGTCCGTGACCCATAACACGCAAGAGGGCCGCATCCAGTCGGCCAAGCACAGCCTGCGTTTTAGCCCTGCCGTGGGAGGACCGCAAACGTTTACTGTTGAGCGGACGTCGCGACATCGATATAATCGTGAATGTGTGTGGAGCCCAGTCAACGCTTTGTTCAAGATCAGGAGAGGCAGTCATGAAGACGCGCAACAGGTCTGTCGTCGTTTTAATCGGTTTGGCATGTCTGGTCAGTTGGGGCGTGAGTCAACCCGTATGGGGTAGTGGTTTCACGGCGAACATGACCGGACAGATACTCAACCACAATGTCACGGGCAAGATCTACGTGACGGATAATCAGTATCGCACGGAGCTTCGGCCGCAGGATGAGCAAGGCGGCGGAGACGTCTTGATCGTCATTGTGAAGCGGCAAGAGGGACGGACGCTGCTGCTGAATTCTCAGAAGAAAACCTGTGACGACATTGCGAGTTTCACCGTCGGCGCCTTCATGGCAGACCCCTTCCAGACCATCGCACATATCGAGAAAACCTCGCAAAAGAAGACGGTGGGGGCTGAAACCGTAGCTGGTTATCCTTGCGCGCACGAAGCGTTTTACGATCAGGACTTCAAACTGGCAGACGCTTGGTTCGCCCCCGATCTCCAGCGTTTTCCCGTCAAGATGCATGTTGTCAGCGGCCGGCACGACGGCGGCATTCGGGTCCAAAGCCCTTTGGGCGACACCCGATTGGAGTTGAGTAACATTCAACGAGGGCCGATCGATGCGGCCTTGTTCACCGTGCCTGAGGGGTATACCAGGAGCACGTCTTCGGAGAACGCCTCTCAGCCGATTGTTGCTTCCGGCCAATACAAAGGGGTCGCCCCCTGGGGCCGTCGTATCCGCAAAGGGCAAGACCTGCAGGTGAAGGTAAATCCTCAGAGGCCGGTCAAAATCGTGCTGCGCAATTTGACCGACACCTCCAGTGGCACCTATACCGCTTCGGGCGAAGGTGCTTCTCCGGACACGATTGAACCGAAATCGTTTGACCTGTCGAAGAAGGGCATGCGCAAAGTGGTTTCCATCCCAAAGAACAAGAAGACACGACAGGTGTCCATCCACGTGGAGCAAGGGTTTGTCTATGCGGTTGTGAGCAACGAAAGAGATCCCTTCGACTTCGACCGATACAAACTCCTGGATGGCTATCTCATCGCCAAGGAAGGGCAGGGTTTTGCTGCTGATCCAGCCAGAACACTCGTCATTACCGTCACGGGTGACAGCCAGGATACCCCAACATCCGAGATAGCGGTGATCTGTTATCAGCAACAGTACCAGGACAAGGTCTTTGAGAAGGCGCTGCGCATTGCCAATGGTCACACGGAAACATGGGCGTTTGTGCCGGAAAAGAAGATCCGGAGCTGTGAGGTCCTTGTCAAGGAGACCGGTGGCGTCAAATTCCGGTTTGAACAGCCCCCGCTGGCCAAGCCGGGCGCAGGTAGTCCACGGACTGGCGCTGTCGGCGGCACCGGCGATACCGGACCCCGGATTGTGCGAACTACTCCGATTAGGCCGCCGGGCTCCACGGAGAAGACCACTGCCAAGAAGACTTCTGCCAGTCTCACGAAAGCAGAGACTTCAGCTATCTTGAAGGCGCTCAGCAGCGGCGATGTCGCGGCGGTTCAGGCCTTTCTTGATAAGGGCATCGCTCCCGACGTTCCGGTTTATGGCATGCCGCTGCTCCAGAAGGCGGCCAACGTCAGTTCGGCCGAGATGGTGAAAATGATTATCGCCCGGGGCGGGGATCTGACATACAAGGACCGTTCCGGCAACAACGCTTTGGCGCAGGCACAGAGCAACACCAAGCACTGGCAGGCGATCATTGCCGTACTGCTGGAGGCCGGCATCGAGGTCAACCGCGACACGCCTGTCTGGAAGATCGCCTTCAAGACCCAGAACGGCAAGTTCAAGCCGGGTGTCAAGGAGACGTTAGAGTCACTTCTGGCGAAAGGGGCGAATGTCAACACGCCGATCAGCAAGACCGGCAATACCCTGTTGATGTTCGCGGCCAAGATGGCCTGGCTGGAACCGGTAGAATTCTATTTGGCCCATGGCGCCGATGTGAATGCCAAAGACAAGGATGGCCGAACCGCACTGAGTTGGGCCAAGACCGAAAAACGCGGCGAGCCCTTGATCCTGCAGCAAAACCGTAAGGCGATTATCGAACTGTTGGAATCCAAGAAAGCGAAGTGAATTAGATGATTGAGCCTATGCGTACGACACCCTGCTCTCCATCTGTTCTGTGGCCGTGGGTGGCGCTGTTCGTGGTTTGTCTCATGATTGACGTGCCTGTGGCCCAAGCGGGCCGATTGACGGTGGCCGAGCATGGCTGGCGAGGCAATTCCATCAATTCCAGCGACTGGATCTACGCCACATTACAGTTGACTGACAACTCCGGCCGGCCTGTTACCGGTCGGAGTCTGGACGATTTCACGATCACCGAATCCATGGTCTTGCTGCCCGATGGGCAACTGATCGACGGGCCGGCGGAGGTCGATGTTGGTCACAGTGGCGACGGTCATTTCCACGAGGAGACCCTTGGGGACAGCCGGATCGACGTCGTCGTGCTGGTGGATGACTCCGGTTCCATGGGGCCGAATGCGGCCCACATTCGCGGCCAGTTGCATGCGCTGGTCGACCGACTGATCGCCGGGCATCACGATTTCCGCTTTGCCTTTTCCACGTTTGACAACACGCCAGGGGTCAGACAAGAACTGGCCATGCTGGGCGTGGGAGAGCAGAAGCTGATTCACGGGGCTATCGACAGTTGGACGAACACGGGTGAGTGGCACTTGCCGAGCCAAGCCTATTATGCCCTTCTCTGGACGGACTATCTGTACTTGCGTCCTGCGGCACGCAAGGTTTGTGTCATCATCACGGATGTCATTCCGCAGACGCCCTACGGGACGTTCTGGTATGAGCCCGGTGGCAACAGTGCCGACACGCTGTCCGGGGTGGCTGAATACCTGAGCCGCCATCCGGATCTGGAAGTCTATTTGGCTTACGATTGCGACTACAAACACAGCGGCCTGGGTCGGTACATCGATCCGAACATCAATCCCACGGCGGGCGATACCGTGAGCGGATGGAGCGCGCTGGAAGCCCGGGGCTTGATCACGGCCCTGCGTCCGGCTCCCGGCCGGAAGCCCTGGCCGTTCGACCAATCTCTGATCCCGATCGATCCTGTCCCGGCAACGCAATCACATTATGGTCTGGTCTGGGATCAGTCTCTGAACTGGGATTGGCGGGCGGGTCGGCAGGAGGGTCGCTACAAGGCCGTCATCGAAACCGAAGATCCCGATACGCCTGGTCAGATATTGTCGGTGGAGTTGTTGTACCCCGTCGAGCAGTCTGCGATGCGGCCGAGTGTGGTGGTCCAGGCGACCGATGAGGAGGGAACGCCGCAACTTGACGAATACTGGGGATATCTCTTCAAGTACGTGGGGACGCATAGAATCAATACGCACTGGCAGGTATGGTCTCGTGCGGGGGGCACAATGACCTTTGGCTCCGTCGAGCCAGGCACGTATCTGATGGCGATCGTCGATAGCGGGCTGCACGGATCCAGTTATGCCAACCTCAACGCGTCCTACTATCAGGTCATTACCCAGACCGCTGAAGGGCTGAATTTGCAGGTGCGGGTGCCGACCGGCAACCACGATGGGGTGATGAGCCGTACTCTGGGCCTGGTGCGCGATCTGCGCAACTGGGATGTCCCAGGCGATCCGTTCCGCCAGTTCTGCGATGAGGCGGAGCAGTGGCTGCTGGGGTTGGAGGCCGACGGCCTTTCTTGGGTGGAGATGGAAAATGTCAAACGCTTCTACCTGGCCCTGTCGGGATATGCCAACCTAAGTGAATACGCCCGCATGGAGATCGACCAGTCGCAAGAGATCTTTGCCGCGATGGTCCGGGATATCGCCGAGATGGTGCGGCAAGTACAGGGATTGCAGTCGACCACGGACGAAGCCTGGCGCGAAGCGGTGAATAAGGTACTCGATGTCATTTATGGGATCGCCGATGCGATTGTGACCAAGGGGCAGATTACGATCAAGAAGCAAATTGTCGAGCAGTCGTTAGAGTCGTTGCTCGAATATGCGGCCCAGGAACTGGTTCCGGAGATCAAGGATGCGATTATTGACGAGATGCCTGTGGGCGACTGGAACGGGCTGGTCAAGGCGATCGTTCAACATCTGATCGATCGAGAGTTTGACAACTGGGACGACGTGGTCGAAGCGGCCCAGCAGGTGGCCATTCGCCAGGCGGTCAACGAGGTCGGCGACCGATTGGCGGACACATTCGCTCACGAGATTTGTCAGGGGATCGGCGCCAGTGATGCGCAACAGAAAGCGCTCGCCCCTCTGGTGGAACGACTCATCGACGCCTTCTGCAGCGCGGATACGGCGTCCGGCGATGAGGGGTTCGAGCGGGTTGCCGATGCGCTGGAGGCGTTTGCCCGGGACCTAGTCAGCCAGCTTGGCGCCGACACCGTCGAGACACGTCGGGCTCAGGTGAAGGATTGGATCGATCAGTTGTTTCGCGAAGCGAAGGCCCAGGCTTCGGATGATCTGCCGGGTACGGTGGTGCAGTTCCTGCTGCAGATGGTTCAGGATCTGGCCGGCGAGGCCGTCGCGTCGGTGAACGTGCAGACGGGCGAATGTGAGCTGAGCAGCGAGCGCGTCACCGATATTCTCATGCACAACGCGTTCTATTTTGTCGCCCTCAAGAACTTCTACGTGGATGAAGCCCGCCTGGGACTGGAGACAACATTGGCCCGGGCCAGAAGGTGGCAACCGCCAAGCACAAAGCGGGTCGATATGATGCATGGACTGAACGCCGACATGCAGGCGGCTCGGGGCGTGGTGCGCTACCTTCAGGACGACGCGTGGAGCGCCATGAAGACCCAGGCGGAGGTGGCCAACTGGATTGCGGCGCTCAAACTGCTGGGGCGCATTCTTGAACCGCTGGGCGATGGTCTGAAATTCTTCGCCACGTTCTATCCGAACCTCCAGGATGTCGCCGACGCGGTCAAGGATTTCGGTGTTGTTGTCAACGGATTGCAGATCACCACCCAGGCGGTCGAGTTGGGACTGCGCATGGACTGCCTGGATGATTTCGGGGGCCAAACCCAAAAGATCTATCCGGCGGTCTATCCAAACACCGATACAGAGCTGGGTCCCATCACAGTCACGGCCACGCAGGCCACGGCCACCGAAGGCAAGCGCGGCGACGCCATTGTCTTTGCCCTCAATCTGGCAAATCCGTTGCCCATTCCTCTGGTGGTCAGTTACACGATGGGCGGAAATGCTGAAAACGGCATCGATTATTATCCCTTGCCGGGCTCGATCTTCGTGCCCAATGGAACCACCTCGCTGCCCGTGATCGTGCGACCTGTAGCAGATCGCCTGAGTGAGACCAATGAGTCCGTCACCTTGACGTTGCTGGAGGGCAACTACACAGTCGGCACCTCATCAACGGCCACGGCGACGATACGTGATGAGCCTCTGCCGGGAGTCAGTATCGAAGCCCGGCAGGCGATCGGGAAGGAGCCGGTCAGCGATGGAGCCTCCATGGAACCCGGCTCGTCGCTGATCTTCACATTTGCGCGCACCAGCGGCACTCGAGGTGCCTTGGAGGTCAACTTCTCCCTTTGGGGAACCGCCAAGCCGGGTGTTGATTACACGGCGGTGGGAAACAGCTTTACAATCCCAGCCGGCCAGGCGTCGGCCAATCTGGAAATCGTCCCCAGGCTGGACGATGATCGTTGGGAGGGCAGCGAGACAGTGGTCTTGGTGCTCGCACCCGGCGACTATGCTATGGCATCACCGACCAGAGCTTCAGGCGTGTTCTGCGACGGGCAATCCAATCTGGTCTGGATCGAGGCGACCGATTCCATCGCAACCGAAAACGATTCATCCAATACGGGAGCATTCACCATTTTCCGCCGAGTTGCCACCGAGGAACCCCTGACGGTTCACTACCGGCTCGAAGGCCAGGCCAGTAACGGCAACGACTATGAGCGACTCGACACCAAGGCGGTGATTCCGGCGAGCCAGACACGCGTGACACTGGTTTTCAGGGCCCGAAGTGACGGACGTGAGGAGGCCAGGGAATCCGTTCTGTTGACCTTGGAACCCCTCAACCGACTGCCTGAAAACGCGCAGGATGACTATGTGATAGGGGAGCCGTCGACAGCGACCGTCTACATCTCAGACACCGCGCCGACGCAGGTCGGTCCCCCCCGGAAACCAGAGCAATAGAGACAGACATCTCTGCGTCTAGATAGAGGTATTCTGTGCAACCAGCGAGTCGCTTACCTCATGCCTCAAACAGTCTCATCGAAGTGGCGGTCTCCACCCAATCTACCCTGTTGGAGGCTTCCAGCTTCCGCTCTATGTTTCCACGATGCACTTCGATGGTCCTGGGCGAGCGGTGGATACGTCGGCGTGATTGACGACACCGACTTTTGGTATTCCGACAACCATGGGCTCCGAGTTACCAAGTAGCTGAAGAAGCTCGCCCTTCTCTCCATCAAGACTCACTACTAGCACGCGGCAGGGCCTGACACGGAGTGCTTCCCAGCACCGTCCAGCCGTCCTCCCATCGGACCGGCCACGGCACTGGCATTCTCGATCACCCCTTCGTTGAAGCCGCCTTCCTTGATGCTCGACAGATCCGGTTCCAGCTCGACGAGTCGAAGGTTACCGCCGCCGTAGAGCATGTAGACCCGCCCGTCGTCATCAAAGAACAAGGAATGGTCGTGCAGGGAGGGGGCAAACGACGTCGCTTTCCAATCGCCCTTTTCAATGTCCTTGGTCGTGTAGATGTGGGTCCGGCTGCGGGTGCTGGAAACCGTCGACACATAGAAGACGCCGTCGCGATAGCGCAGGCAGCTGGCCCAGGACCCTCGCCCGTAGCGGTTCCTGCCGTTCTCCAGGTTCATGGCATCGTTTTCGACCAGTCGATCGTAGGCATAGCCAAGCATCTCTCAGTTGACGAGATCCTTGGACTTCATGATGGGCAGTCCCGGACTCATGTACATCGTGGCACTGCTCATGTAACTAGGTATCACCCACGCGAATGACCGCGACATCCGGCACATCGGCCCAGATGACTGGATTGCGCGCCGGCTCGGCCTGTACCGGCGTCGGGGTCAAGAGGCTCAACACTGTCGCAACGATGTATGACCGCTGCCTCTTCATGATGACTTCTCTGCTAGGCTATCGATCGACACGAAAAACCGTCAATGAGTTCGCTGGCGCGGCATAAGCAAATACCGATTTGGGAGACTCGGCTGACACTTCCGGCTTGATCACCGGTGCCTTTCCGTTTTCGTTCACAGCATCGGCGTCTGGACCGGTCAG
>Ga0272442_10006281_pt1 | contig 15675 bp, 13 predicted proteins | sample SSMForm2O_FD_200262 | JGI IMG/M metagenome (GOLD analysis project Ga0272442, IMG submission 200262) | Marine sediment archaeal communities from Little Sippewissett salt marsh, Falmouth, MA, United States - SSM-Form-2O | ecosystem: Environmental > Aquatic > Marine > Wetlands > Sediment ...
TGGCTGTCAGCTTCGCCCCGGAGCGGCCCGGACACGTGTCTGTGATGCGTCATACGCTGCTTCGAATCAGGCGGAACCGCGTAGGTTCTTCGGCATCGCCGTACGGATCTGGGCTCGCGCGTCGTCGCCCCTCAGGAAGCGTCACCGCTCCTCTCGCAATTTGGCGCGAAACCCGGCCCGACTGCGGATCCGCTCGCGCGACAGGTGTCCCGACACGTGTCTCTTCCATTGACGCCTTGTAGCTTGCACGGCGGCATGCTATCGTGATTCGACGCGTGCCTGTGGGAATGGCACGGAGCGAAGGAGGTGGATGATGCCCATCACAATCACGATCACTAGCGGGATGCTGCTCGCCTTCTTCTGGGCGTTTTGGATCTTCGCATTCGCTGGCTGGTGGTGTGGCGGGAGCTGCTAGCTGTTCTGCAAGCCTCTCCCCGGCATCAGAAACCGAGTGAACCGGACGAGTCGAGCAAGGAGGATACTTGTGGTCTCCTCCTTGCTTCTTCTTTGGATCGCTACGCTTTCAACGGGTGAAACGCGGGATCGCTTTGCGCAGGAAACGGGTCTCGATGTCGACCTGATTAACGTCATCAAACTCGACGTCGGCGACACCGAACTCACAATCGTTTTCGTCTTCATCAACGAGCGGACGTTCTCGAGCGACATCTCCGAGCGCCTTCGGCAGGTGCTTCTCCCGTACGTGGGTCGCAACGCGATCTATGTCAACCCGAGCATTCAAGCGGTGCTCGCGGAGTTCGACGTTGCGCCGCTCGATCTCATCGCGATTCAAGACAATGCGGTGATTGCGCCCACGGCAGATGCATGGATCGAGATCACGCCCGGCTTTGTGGGCGGTCGATTTGAGGTTAATCCGAGCGGTCCCGGTCAGGGCTCCGGAAGTGAAGGGATCGTCGTTCTCGAAGATGCGATTGACTCCGCACGCCCCTTCAAACTCTCCTACCAGGGGCAGGCCGTGACGTTCGACATCGGCAGCGCGGCGACCGCCGCGGTCGTCACGGGACCGGCCACCGGCAATGTGGCGCCCGACGTTCCACCTCTCGATACGATTGCCACGCTCGAGGACATCCTGACGCAGGATGAATTCTCCGATGCATCGATGGCAGGGTTGTTCGGGCTGGATCCGGCCCTCGTGCGAACCATTCATCTCTCCCAGCATGGAGAAGATCTCCGCCTGCTCTTCGTGCGAATCGAAGAAGGCGTGCGGGAGAGCGCGTTGGGAGATGAGCTACTCGGTACACTGGAGCCGTTTGTTGGAACCGGGGCGGTGATGGTGTGGGCGTTTACAGGAACGGGTGCGACGTTCTCTCCGTGGCATCTCTATGTGAATCAAGGTACCAACTGGCCGGTCGGCCTCTTCTCGAATCCGTTCATCGAACTGACGGAGGGGTTTAGCCGTTCAGTGATTCTCGAAGCAGGCAAGCTGGTCGCCGGACTCTTCCAGCTGCCAAGCAAGGTCGATGCGAGTCAATCATTTGCGATCTACTACGGAACGTCGAAGGTTACGTACCCCTAGGCGCTCAGCGGTCTGGCAACGACACTCCGGAGGCGGCATGCGGTTGATCCTTGCATCGGAATCCCCTCGGCGGAAGGAATACCTCGCTCTGCTGATATCCGACTTCGATGTCGTGGGGAGTGACGCGCCGGAGACGGATGAAGGGACTCCTGAGGAGCGAGTGAAGGCAAACGCGAGAGCGAAGGCGACCGCGGTAGCCATGGTGCACGATGGAGTGGTTGTCGGGGCAGACACGGTTGTAGAGATCGATGGCGATGTGCTGGGTAAGCCGACATCGGCTGAGGATGCTCGACGGATGCTTCACCGACTGAGCGGGCGTGCGCACCGCGTTCTGACCGGACTCTGTGTTGTGAATACGCAAACGGAAGCGGAGCGCTCGGCCGTCGAGGAGACGATTGTAAGGTTCCGTAATCTCACGGATGCCGAGATCGAGGGCTATCTGGAGACCGGGGATCCTTGGGACAAGGCGGGCGCCTACGGAATCCAGGGCCGTGCGGCGCCTTTCGTTGAGGGGATTCTCGGCGACTACTACAATGTGGTCGGACTGCCCTTGTGCCGGTTGAGCCTCCTGCTGCGAGAGGTCGGGTTCGCCGGCGTGGGCGACGGTGCACAGCAGGCTGGATCAGCCGAAGGAGGGTCTCGTTGACGGACAAGAAGAAGCACAGCATCCACACGCTGCAGAAGATGAAGGACGCGGGAGAGAAGGTCGCCTGGCTCACGGCCTATGACTATCCGACGGCGGAGTTCGCGGAAGCCGCGGGAATGGACATGCTGCTCGTCGGCGATTCGCTGGGGATGTGCGTCTATGGCTATGAAGGCACGGTTCCCGTAACCATGGATCAGTGCATCGTGCATTGCGAAGCGGTCCGCCGCGCTGCGCCGAACACGTTCGTTATCGGCGACATGCCTTTCATGAGCTATCAGGTGAGCGACGAGGAGGCCGTGCGCAACGCGGGGCGCTTCTTGAAGGAAGCGGGTGTCGATGCAGTCAAACTCGAGGGTGGGCTGCGCGTGCTGTCGCGGATTCGAGCGATTCTCGACGCGGGAATCGTGGTCTGCGGACACATCGGACTGACGCCGCAAAGCTCCGGCCAGCTCGGGGGGCACAAGGCACAAGGGCGAACGATCGCCTCCGCGCGTGCACTGATCGAAGATGCACTTGCCATCGAGGAGACAGGCGCGCAGCTGCTGCTGTTGGAGGCGGTGCCGCCGGAGGTCGCCGGCTTCATCGCGCAGAAGCTGTCGATTCCGGTGTTCTCGATCGGGGCAGGACCCGAATGCGATGGGCAGCTCTTGATCGTCTCCGACCTGATCGGCCAGTTCCAGGCATTCACTCCCAAGTTCGTCAAGAAGTACTGCAACGTCGCGCAGGTCGTCACCGACGCCATGCGCGAGTATGTATCAGATGTCAAGGCCGGCATCTTCCCGGCGGACGAGCACTGCTACCACATGCTGAAGGACGAAGTCGGCGGATTCGAGGATCTGACAAAGGAATTCGAGTAGGACTCCGACCCGAATACCCAAGGAGGGGCACATGAGCGACCTGCGACAGCAGCTGGCAATCGACGAGGCGCACGTGCGGCGCGTCAACGACTTCCTGCTCGATCCAGGTTCCGAGGTGATCAACGAATTCCTGGAGATCGTCGAAAAGCATGGCGGTCCCGAGGCCATCAATCGGAAAGCGGAGGAGGCGCGAAAGCTGCAGAACCTCATGGGGCGTTTGAAGGATGCGGGATCGAGCTATCACAAGGATCTCGAATGGCTGATTGCCGAGCGTGATCGTGGCGCATTCATCAGCATCGCCGACTATCGGCGAAAGGTACTCGGTGCCGAAGCGGACGGCAAGCAGTTCGACGAATCCCGGCCGGTCACGCTCGAGCTCAGCGCGCTTCAGTTCTTCCCGTGGCTGATCCGCGAAGCGGAACAGGCGGTCGAGAAGGGCGAGCTCCTGGCGGGACGATACATTCGCGTGCGCAACATGGCCGAGCAGAGAGCGGACAACGGAGACACGCTGGCCGTGGCCGCGGCGATGCAGATCATCGGAGCAAGTTACGTCGAAACCCTCGATACGAAGGGGACGGATGGGTCGAACATCCATCTGGGGGGGCCGGAGACGATCACCGGCTATTTCGGCGGTGTCGGACAACCGAACGACCACGCGCTGCGCTGGGTCGACGAGTTCCTCGGATACTACACGGAGTACGGCATCCGGCAAGTCCTGAATATCAACCCGGGAACCGTGCTGCTCGGATATCTGCTGCACAAGCTCGGAATCGACATCGAGTTCAAGATCTCCGTCTACATGGGGAACGACAATCCGTACGCCGCGTTGTGGACGCTCGTCGGCGCGCTGCTCTTCTCGCGCGCGGACGGGACGACCTCCCTCATCGGGTTCAACTGGGCGAACTCGGTTAATAACGAGACGATCGAAAAGGGAGCTGCGATTCGCGAGGCACTCGGCCTTGAGGAGAATGTGCGGTTCGAGCACCACATCACCGAGACACAGAAATCGATTGTCATCCAACCATACGATCGAACCGACGAGCTGGTCGAACTGGCCGCACGCGTCGCGAACGTTTCGGCGAAGCACGAAGGCGGGATTCCGGAGATCGACGCCGGACGGGATCACCCGTCGGACATTCTGGAGTACTTCTTGCCGAAGGCCGAGATCGAAGCGCAAGGACTGATGCCGTCGCTAGAACGAAACTACCTCGACAAGCACGTCGCGTTGAACCGGACTGCGGCGGAGCTGATCAAAGCGGGGCGTTCCTTCATCGCAGCGACACACCTACATAAGTAGCCTGGTTGAAGAGTTGCCGGCCTGAGGGCGCTGGGATACCCTTGGGCCCCCAACTCCAGCTTGAAAGGGCGCACATGAGCGTTTTCGCCGAGTTGCAGCGTCGAATCGAAGAGGAGGAAATCGGCTCTGTCGATTTCCGAGTCACCGACCTAACAGGGAGGTTCCGGCACATCACGATTCCTGCGTCGCGCTTCACCGAGCGTTTCATCGCCGAGGGAATCGGGTTCGACGGCTCAAACTACGGCTATCGCAGCGTCGCCGGAAGCGACATGATCCTCCGTCCAGATCTTTCCACCGCGTACGTGGAGACGCGGAACGGAGAGCGCCTTCTCGTACTCATCGCCGACATCCGTGATGCGGAGACGGGACATCCGGCGAAGATCGATCCGAGAGGAATCGCGGGCGCAGCTGTGGAGTATCTGCAGGATCAGGGGGTCGCAGATGACGTCCTGGTCAGCCCGGAGTTCGAGTTCTACGTCTTCGAGAAGATGTCTTACCAGAACGACCGTGGTTACACGGGCGTCGAGATTCTGGCCGCCGAAGGGAATGGACATCGGGCGGGACCCGGCCTTGGCAGCGCGATCCACTCTGCGTACCACGCGCCGCTTCCCGCGGACCGCTTGTTCGGCCTTCGGTGCGAAATCGTGCGCCAGATCGAAGATGCCGGCATTCCGGTCAAGTATCACCATCACGAAGTCGGGACGTTCGGGCAGCAGGAGATCGAACTTGGCTTCGATTCATTGGTTCGAATGGCGGATGTCTCGCTCATCGTGAAGTCCATCGTCCACAACACGGCGGCCGACTGCGGCTTGGAGGCCACGTTCCTTCCCAAGCCGATTCACGGAGAGGCTGGAAACGGCTTCCACCTACACCAGTATCTCGTCAAGCAAGGAACGAATCTCTTCAGCGGTGGGGACGCTCTGACCGATCTCGCACGATGTTACGTGGGCGGCCTACTGACTCACGGTCGCAGCCTGATGGCGTGGACAAACCCATCGACGAACTCGTACCGACGCTTGGTCCCCGGCTTCGAAGCGCCGGTGAACCTCGTGTACGGGGCAGCTAACCGTAGCGCCGCCGTCCGTGTGCCGACGTATGCGAAGGGTGAGGCGATGCGGATCGAGCTACGCACAATGGACTCGACGTGCAATCCGTATCTCGCGTTCGCGGCCATTGCGATGGCGGGAGCCGACGGAATCCGCAGGGGGCTCGACGCTCGGGAGTTGGGTCTGGGGCCCTTTGACACGAACCTGTATGGGGCTGAACCAGGTGTTGAGACGGATGGCGGCACGCTCGCGCCTCGGAGCCTGGATGAGGCGCTGGCCGCGCTCGAGCAGGATCATGCGTTTCTACTTGCAGGGGGCGTATTCAGCGAGGAAGGGATCGAGCACTGGATTCGCGCCAAGCAAGACGAGGCCGATGCAGTCTCGCTGCGCCCTCATCCGTACGAATTCGCGCTCTACGCGGATCTGTAACGTGTATCTTGCTCAGGAACAATAGACCGGCACGAACTCGGATCGCTCATGCGTCAAAGCGCGATCCATTCATGGACGGCGACTACTTCTGCTTCTCCTCACGATCGAGGTACTGCAGGATGGCTTCGACGACCAGGTAATTGATGGATCGATCGACCTTCTTCGCCAGTCGATCCAGACGTTCGATGGGCTTCCGGTCAAGCTTGCTCTTCGGGATGTAGATCGAGAGTGTCGTCACTTCGCTCTTGCGGACCATCATACTCACCTCCTCTCCTACTCCTTGAGGTCTTTGAATTCACTTTGAGCCTACAGCAAACAATCGAGAGCGTGCAAGTCAAGCGTCTTGCGTCGACAAAGCAACAGGCGGGACCCATGGGCCCCGCCTGTTCTCATCAATCTCTTCTACTATCTAGCGAATGACGAAGCGGAAGGTGTAGTAGACGACTTCGCGATCCCGGTACATGTCAGCGACTGCAATCCTCTGCAGTAGCTCGGAGGTGACGGCGGGTTGGATCGTCTCTTCGCAACCGGTCGCTGTCTGCCTCGCGCGCAGTTCGCGCTGCAAGAGCGCGCGCAGCGTATCGCCACGCCGCGCCTCTCGCTCGATTGCCAGCACGAAAGCGAACGTACCTTGATCAAGCACCCCCGTCGTCACAACAGCACCGGACTCGCTCTCCAGATCGAGCTCCGTCACGGGAATCACGGCTTCGAAAAGGTCCCCCGCGGGGGCGACCGAGATCACGCTGCTCGGCGCGTAACTCGCGAGCCCCGACTCGGTTATGACATTCACCGTATTGTCCTCTGGGAGCATGATCGAGCATCGATCCCAAAGCACAATGATCGCGGAGTCAGACACATTGTGAAGCCAGAATGGCAGCCGACTCTCGACATCGGCGTCGGACAGCGAGACATCGAATGCGATCCGAATCGTATCGTCCTGGAAGACCGCCTTCTCCGAATAGATCGGGTCGAGCATCTCAAGCGTGGTTGGCGGAAGCATGCGGACTTCAGTGACGACAGGCTCCTCGCTGGTGACAACCTCCGGATTTTGCTCCGATTGAACGGGTGTAAGTAGTAGCCCGAACAGCAGTAGCGCGCCCATGATGGCGGCGATCACGCCGACTTTCCCAATATCACTCACGTTGACTCACCCCACTTCGCCGACGCACGCCGGCGGGATCGCTCCATGCTAGTCTGAGTCAACGCCATGAGATCCGGAGTTTGGCCGGTGGGGAGCGGAATTCTGTCCCCTACGTGGATAGAACGGACATGATCGATTGGAGCCGGCGAGAGGAGTCGAACCTCCGACCGATGGTTTACGAAACCATTGCTCTACCACTGAGCTACGCCGGCGCTACAGGGCGGATTATAGCTGTGCGAAAACGGGGCTTCAACGAACGCGGTGCGTATTGCATCAGCCCGTTTTTCTCGCAATGCAGACATACGGGAAATCACGTCGAAGGACAACCGACCGCATCCATTACGTGATGACATGCCGGAGATGTCGCGGATTGGCGAGGCTCGCGGCCACAACAGGGAATGCGGTACTGGCTTGGTTGCCTGACATCTTGATTCGTCAGAATCCGCCTTGTACAAGGGAGTTGTAGGTGTCCTAGAACGCTGTTCCGCGTTTGCCAGGATGGAGGGGGAGATGCAATCGGCATCGATCGGGGCGTTGGATTCGGCATTGGCTCAAACTGGGGCCAACCGGTGTGCTGACGCTACGCCGGGAGACGCATGAGTGGGCACGGACTGCCTCGAGGCGTGCAGCAGGCGGAGAACGATCGCTGCTCCGCCATCGCGCGCAAGTGGGCTGCGAGCACGTGGCCGGACTCCTCAGACGATGGGCTCTCGAAGAGCGGGTTCGCCCATCTGGTTCCGTCACTTGCTCGTGGAGTCGCAGTCACTTCGGACGGAATCGGAACCAAGGTCGAGATCGCCGAGCGGATTCGACGGTACGAGACGCTGGGGTTCGACCTTGTCGCGATGGTCGTCGACGATTTGGCGGCCGGAGGCGCTCGACCGAGCGCCATCACCAACATTCTCGATGTGGATCGCTTCGATGAGACAACTGTGGATGCGCTGATGCGCGGCCTTGCAGCTGCGGCGCGAGCCGCAGACGTCGTTGTCGCGGGTGGAGAGATCGCGCAACTTGGCGAGCGCATTTGCGGGTATGGAGAAGGGATACATTTGAATTGGTGCGCGACGGCGCTGGGAGATCCACTTCCTGTACCGGCCCGCGCGCTCCGCGAGGGCGACACTCTCATTGCGTTCGCGAGTGATGGATTTCGCAGCAACGGGTTCACGCTCGTCCGTCAGATCCTGACAACGCAATTCGGTCCGAAATGGCACGCGGCACGTGCGGCCTCCGGCAAGACGTGGGGCGAGATCTTGCTCACGCCGAGTCGTATCTATGCTCCGGCGGTGCTGGCGCTCAGAGACGCGGGCGTACCGCTCCTCGCATGCGTTCACGTGACCGGAGGCGGCCTTCCCGGGAATCTGCCGCGCGTCTTCGAAGGATCCGAGCTGCGCGCCGACCTCGCCGCTTTGCCGGCGCCTCACGAGGCGATGGAAGAGTTGATCGAACTCGGAGGCATTCGCCCGAAGGACGCCTACGAACACTGGAACATGGGAACGGGCTTCATCTGCATCGTTCCTCCCGAGTTCGGCGATCAAGCGGTGAAGCTTGCCTCAGCGCAGCGTATCAGAGCCTACGCTGCAGGGACACTCACCGCCGGCGAGGGAGTCACGATCGATGCGCGGGGCTGGAACATGGGCCGACTCACGTTCGAGGCAGAATCGTGAAGGGATCGAGGACGGTCCTCACAACGCGTCCCCGGGATACTCTGGATGATGCTGAAGCCTCGCGAATCGCCAAGTTGGTGAGTGACGCGCTCAGCATCCGGACGGGCCGTGTAACGAAGGAGACCGTCTACTCAATCTTCCCGGCGCTTCACCGGAAGACCACGGACGCAGCCATGGAAGAAGCACTGACGGACGCCGTGCTTCAGACGCTCTCCTTCGAGGAGCCGCGCCCACCCGAGCACGCCGCCCGCTTCATCGCCGTCGATCGCCTTCCCGGCGTCACCGACGATCGAGCTCTGACGCTTCGGGCAGTGCTCGCGGATTTGGGGATCCTCTCCGCAGACGACGCGTACGTGCACGTGCGTGACGTGTATTGGTTCGAGAAGGAGCTCGGCGGCTCCGTGCTTGAAGCGATCGCGCATCGCATTCTCGGGAATCCGCTCGTTCATTCCTTCCATTTCGGCCCCGCCGAGACGTATTCGGGATTCGAGGAGACGCACGCATTCGCCCACCATCCGCGGGTCGAAGCGATCCAGCTCACAGCGGAGGATCAAGGTCTTGAGAAGCTCTCCGCAGAGCGGCTTCTATCGCTGTCGTTGGCCGAGATGCGAGCGATTCGGGATCACTTCGAGGGCCCCGCCGTGCGGCGGAGCCGAGCCGCGATGGGTCTCGGCCCGGACCCAACCGACGCGGAGCTGGAGATCCTTGCGCAAACGTGGTCGGAACACTGTAAGCATAAGGAGTTCCGCGCCGTGATCGAATATCGCGATCCTACGACCGGAGACGTAGCGGAGATCGACTCGCTCTATGCAACCTACATACAAGGCGCGACACAACGCGTGACTCAGGCGCTCGAAAGCTATGGGCACCAGTGGCTGCTGAAGGTGTTCGATGACAATGCGGGTGTCGTCCGCTTTGACGCGAATCGCGTCTTCGTCTGGAAGGTCGAAACACACAATTCGCCGTCCGCGCTGGATCCGTATGGCGGAGCCATCACGGGCATTCTCGGCTGCAACCGGGATCCCTTGGGAACCGGGGTCGGGGGCGGACGCCTTCTCTTCAACACCGATGTCCTCTGTTTCGGGCGACCCGATCATCAAGGCCCGCTTCTCACCGGGCAGATGCATCCTCTGCGCGTGCTGCGCGGCGTTCGCTCCGGCATCGAGGATGGCGGCAACCAGTGCGGCGTCCCGACGGTGAACGGCGCGTTGCTGTTCGACGATCGCTATGCCGGGAAGCCTCTTGTGTTCTGCGGCAGCGGATCACTGGCGCCGGCGGAGGTCGACGGGCAGGCGTGGTGGGTAAAGCAGATCAAGCCCGGCGATCGCATTGTGATGGCCGGCGGCAGGGTCGGCAGAGACGGGATCCATGGAGCGACGTTCTCATCGGTACGATTGGATGACGCGTCGCCTCGGTCAGCGGTCCAGATCGGAAGTCCGATCACTCAGAAGATCCTTTTCGACTTCGTGGACGATGCGTGCCGTCGTGGCTGGGTTCGCTGCAGCACGGACAACGGCGCGGGAGGCCTCTCCTCCTCGGTTGGCGAGCTGGCGACGCTCGCAGGAGGTGCCGAGATTGATACAGCCCGCGTGCCTCTCAAGGTTCGAGACCTCCATCCGTGGGAGATCTTCGTGTCCGAATCTCAGGAACGAATGACTCTCGCCGTGCCACAGGAGCATCTCAACGACGTGCTCGAGCTCGCCGGCTTTTACGAGACGGAGGCAACCGACATCGGGGTCTTCAACGATTCCGGTCTACTCACCGTCCACCATGACGAGCAGCCGGTTGCCTGCTTGATACTCGATTTCCTCCATGACGGCGTACCGACGAAGCATCTCGTTGCGGAACGGCAGGCGATCGATGCGGTCGAGCCCCAGCTTCCGAAGGAATTGGATCACAACGCTCTGCTGGAGCAGCTGCTCGCGGATCTCGCGATATGCTCGCGTGAGTCGATCGTCCGGCAGTACGATCATGAGGTGCAGGGCGGGACGGTCGTCAAGCCGTTGATGGGGCCCTTTGCCGATGGACCGCAGGACGCCGCCGTGCTGCGCCCCGATGTCGACTCGGTGGCGGGTATCGCCGTGAGCAACGGCATTGCGCCTCAATACGGCGACCTGGATCCATACGCTTCCGCTGCAGGGGCGCTTGACGAGGCGGTCCGCGGAATCGTCGCTGTCGGCGGTAGGCTCCCGGGGCCCGATCACGCGCTGTTCTGGTCGATCAATGACAACTTCTGCATGCCGAACGTCGTGCATGATCGCGAAGACAATCCGGATGGTAGAGCGAAACTTGCTGCGCTCGTCCGCATGTGCCAGGCAACCTACGACGTGGCAACTGCCTATTCGGTCCCACTGACCTCCGGCAAGGACAGCATGAAGAACGATTTTCATGCCGACGGAGTGACGATCTCCGTGCCGCCGACGGTTCTGTTTTCCGCGGCGGCCGGCATCGAAGACGTCCGCTGCGCCGTCACCAGCGATTGGAAGTGCCCTGGCGATTACATCTACGTGCTGGGGCGAACGTACAACGAACTCGGGGCATCGGCGTTCTATCGACTGCTCGGTGAACTCGGCGCGAATGCGCCTGCAGTCCGGCCGGAGAAGGCGCGGGCGCTGTACGATCGTGTGGGACGAGCGACCGCGGATGGACTCGTCGCATCGTGCCACGACCTTTCCGAGGGAGGATTGATCGTGGGACTCGTCGAATCGGCGATTGGCGGGCGACTCGGGTGCAGGATCTCGCTTGACATGCTCGTCGAGGACGTGGGCGCGACGGCCGCGCTGTACGCGGAGTCGCACAGCCGCTTCGTGGCTACAGTGGCTCGCGAACACGTCGCGGCTTTCGAGTCAGTGCTCGAAGACGATGCAGTCTTCCTCGGCGAGGTCACCGACGATTCATGCATCCGGGTGGAGGCTCAAGGAATCACCCTTGTCAACCGATCGCTGGACCTGCTGATTCGCGCTTGGAAGTCCGGGCTCTCGGAGGTGCTATGAGTGCGCCACGCACGCTCGTCTTGAGCGGTCTCGGTATCAACTGCGAACGGGAGACCGCAGATGCTCTGCAACTCGCCGGCGCGCGGACGGAGATTGTGCACGTCAACGCGCTGGAACGAGATCCCGGCCGGATCGACGCGTCAGACTTGGTTGTCTTCCCGGGAGGATTCTCGTTCGGAGATCGCTTGGGGGCGGGACAAGCACTTGCAGCTCGAATTCGTCATCGCAGGAGCACGAATGGTGCCACCCTTCATTCGAGACTCGCGCGCTTCGTCCAGGAAGGCGGCTACCTGCTGGGGATCTGCAATGGGTTCCAAATCTTGGCAAAGCTTGGGTTCCTGCCCAACACCGCCGGAGATGGACGCCAAGAGGTAGCGTTGGCAGGGAATCTGAGCGGCCGATTCGAAGATCGATGGTGCCGCCTGGTCGCGGCCGCGCAAGGGCCGGCAGCCGCGTTTGCCGATCTCGGGACGATCGAGCTCCCGGTGCGCCACGGCGAGGGACGCATCGTCTTCCGCGACGATGCGGTTCGACAAGCCGTTCTCGACCGATCACTGCGTTGGCTGACCTATGTCGCGAGGGACGGATCACCGGCGACCGACTATCCGACGAACCCGAACGGTGCCGACCTCTCGTGCGCCGGGCTTGTGGATCCTTCGGGGCACGTGTTCGGGATGATGCCCCATCCGGAGGCGTACGTCTCTCTGTATACGCACTACAACTGGCCCCGGCGAGCCCGGGAGGGAGCTGAAACATCCGACGACGGCGACGGGCTGCGGCTGATCCGCAGCCTCGTCCGCATGGTTGCCGGTGCAACCGTACCGCAGCACTGAGGAGGAATCGTGAAGTGGAAGATCCGGCGCGCGCTGTTTAGCCTGTCCGATCGGAGCGGGGCGGAGGAGCTCGCAAAGACTCTCCACGATCTCGGATGCGAGATCATCGCGACGGGGGGGACCGGACGCGATCTCGAGGCCGCGGGAGTTCCGGTCACCAGCATCTCGGACATCACCGGCAACCCTGAGGCCTTTGGAGGTCGAATGAAGACGATCTCGTTCCAGTTCGAGTCGTCGCTGTTGTTCGACCGCGAGCGCGATGCCGACGAGGCTGCGTCACTGGGAATCGACGCGATCGACATGGTGGTCTGCAATCTCTACCCGTTTGACGAGCACCGTGCCAAGGGCTCGGACACCGCCACATTGGTCGAGAATATCGACATCGGAGGGCCTACGATGCTCCGGGCCGCCGCAAAGAACTACCGCTACGTAGCGGTAGTCTGCGATCCGGCGGACTACGAACCCGTCGTCGAAGAACTCCGCAACGAGTCGGGATACCTTTCCATGGAGACCCGGGCTCGGCTGATGCGCAAAGCGTTCAACCATACGGCTGACTACGACGCGATGATCGCCGAAACGCTTGACGAACGGGCCGGCCAGCCCTCGCTTCGCTTGTCCTTTCCGAAGGGACGATTGCTTAAGTCGGGTGAGAACGATCAGCAGCGGGGCTGGGTGTTCAACGCGTGCAGTGGCCCATCCCTCGCAAGTGCCGAGCAGCTTGGCGGCAAGCCGGTTGGCTACAACAACTTCGTCGACTTCCTTGGCGCGCTCGAGGCGGTCCGCGACCTTCCGAGGCAGGGCTGCGCGGTGATCAAGCACACGAATCCATGCGGCCTGTGCGATGCGGACGAGCAGCGGCGCGCAGCCGATCTAGCGTGGGCCGGCGACCCGGTCTCAGCGTTCGGCTCGGTTGTGGCGTTCAATTGCAGGCTGACGCTCCGTGCAGCACAGTTCCTTCAGCTCGACGATCCGGATCCCGCGAAGCGCAAGTTCGTTGTAGGCGTCGTCGCACCCGAATTCGAACCCGATGCTCTGGAGTACCTCCGGCAGAAAACAGCGTTGCGGATCTTGCGATTCGACCCCGAGTGGGTTCGACCGGATCGTGAGTACCGCTACCTCCCGAATGCATGTCTCGTGCAGGAGCGCGATGCGACGCTCTATGGCGAGTTACACGTGGCTACCGAGGCCCGCCCCGAGGGTGAGCTGTCTGAGGGCAGTCCATTCCGCCGCCTCTTCGACTTCGGCCAGATCGCCGTTCGGCAGGTCAAGAGCAACGCGATTGTCGTCGTCGGATCGACCGACGATGGAAGCCTCCGAGTCCTCGGCATGGGAGCGGGACAGCCGAATCGCGTGGTCTCGACGGGACTGGCAATCGATCGTGCGCGGGCGACGCTCGGGGCTGAGGCCTCATCGACGGAGGACGTCGAGCGCTTCGTGCGGGATGGTCTCTCTCGCGCTGTGATGGTGTCGGAGGCGTTCTTCCCCTTTCCAGACAGCGTCGAAGTCGCGGCCGCGGCGGGAGTCCGTACGATCGTGCAGCCGGGCGGATCGATTCGCGACGACCTCGTGATCGCACGCTGCAACGAACTGGGCGTCGCGATGATCACGACCGGCACACGGCACTTCAAACACTAGGAGGCGCTCCTCATGCATCCGATGACGGCGTTTGCCAGTCCACAGCTGCAGAGAATTCATCGCGGCAAAGTCCGTGAGAGCTTCCGGGTCGATCGGAGCCGGCGACTTGTGATCTCGACGGATCGCTTGAGCGCGTTTGATCGCGTGCTCGTCACGCCGATCCCCGGGAAGGGCGCGATCCTTAACTCCTTGAGTGCCTTCTGGTTCGAGCAGACGCGCGACATCGTGTCGAACCATCTCGTGCGCAGCGTGGCCGACCGAGCCATGGTTGTCGAGGAGGCCACGCCCATCCGCGTCGAAATGATCGTTCGCGCGTTCTTGACGGGCTCTGCGTGGCGCGCCTATCGCTCGGGTCGTCGGACGCTCTCCGGAGTGGATCTGCCCGACGGACTCGAGAGGAACGCTCGCTTTCGCGAGCCCATCGTCACACCGACAACCAAGGAAGCACACGATACCGAGATCTCCGCGCAGGACATCGTGGCAACGGGACTGGCAACGGAGGACTCGTATCGATGCATGGAGGCCGCGGCACAGGCGCTATTCGCCCGTGGGACGGAGCTCTTGCGGGCTCGCGGACTCCTTCTCGTTGATTCGAAATACGAGTTCGGGCTGCGTGATGGCGAGGTCATTCTGATCGATGAGCTACACACGTCTGACTCCTCGCGGTTCTGGAGCCTGGAAGCCTACGAGCGAGATCCACAGAACGTGGAGGCATGGGACAAGGAATACGTGAGGCGATGGATACTCGAGCAGGAGCAGGGCGGGCTGAGCCGTGACTCGCTACCGGAGGGCATCGTCGAGGAAACGAAGCGGCGCTATGCTGAACTCTACGAACGGGTGACGGAAAAACAGGCGCCGCCGGTCCCGGCAGATGCCATGGCGCACACGGTCTCACAACTCGTCGCTTCGGGGCTGATGCGCGACGCATGTGTGACCATCGTCATGGGCTCGCCTGCGGATCGGGAACACGCGATGAAGATCGCCGGACATCTCGACGGTCACGATATTGCCGTCCGCTTGCGCGTGGCATCTGCGCACAAGTCTCCCGCGTACGTCGAGGCGCTCGCCCGTGAGCTGAGCGATTCGGCGGAGCCGGGCGCCGTCATCGCGGTGGCCGGGCTGTCGAACGGACTCGGAGGCGCACTGGCGGCGAACACGAATCTTCCCGTCATCAACTGCCCTCCATTCGTGGATCGAACCGACATCTTGCTGAATCTCGGGTCGTCGATCATGATGCCGTCTTGCACGCCGGCCATGACGGTTCTCAAGCCTCAGAACGCCGCCGAGGCCGCGCTGCGTTGCCTGGGGCTGCCGCGATTGCGCCGCCAGATGATGGCGGAGATCGAAGAGCGTCGAGCTGAGATAGCCCGTGCTGACGACAGTCATCGGGAGATGGGCCCATGAGAGCGGCGGTGCTCGGATGCGGCGGACGAGAACATGCGCTTCAGTGGGCCTTGAACCGGGATCCTGATGTGGAGATCGTGTTTGCGCTTCCCGGCAATGGCGGCACGGACAATCGCGTGGCCATTGATCCGGGGGATTCCGACGCAGTCCGTAAGGCATGCGACGAGAAGGCGATCGATCTCCTCGTCGTCGGCCC
>Ga0272442_10006282_pt1 | contig 15673 bp, 10 predicted proteins | sample SSMForm2O_FD_200262 | JGI IMG/M metagenome (GOLD analysis project Ga0272442, IMG submission 200262) | Marine sediment archaeal communities from Little Sippewissett salt marsh, Falmouth, MA, United States - SSM-Form-2O | ecosystem: Environmental > Aquatic > Marine > Wetlands > Sediment ...
TCGCCAGCAAAGCCAGCAACCTCGTGGCCGACGACACCAACAACGACTGGGACGTCTTCGTCCACGACCGAAACACCGGCGAGACCACCCGTATAAGCGTGAGTTCTACTGGCGGGCAGGCCGACGGCGACAGCTTCGACACCAGCATCATCATGAACCAACTGGACTACATCTCGGACGACGGCCGTTACGTGGCCTTTCTTAGTGAAGCCGACAACTTGGTGGCCGACGACACCAACGGCCAGTGGGACGTCTTCGTTCACGACCGAAGTACCGGCCAGACCACCCGTGTCAGCGTCGACTCCGCTGGCGGGCAGGCCAACGCGAGCAGTTGCTACCCCAGCATCTCGGCGGACGGCCGCTTCGTGTCGTTCGCCAGCGAAGCCGACAACCTCGTTGGCGGCGATACCAACTACTGCGAAGACATCTTCGTCCACGACCGAATTACCGGCCAGACCACCCGTGTCAGCGTGGACTCCACCGGCGGACAGCCCAACGGCGACAGTTATGCCCCTAGCATGTCGGCCGACGGCCGCTACGTAGTTTTTGATAGCTGGGCCGACAACCTGGTGTCCGGTGACACCAACTTCTCGCCAGATGTTTTTGTCCGCGACCGGCAGATGCTACTGACTACCAGCGAGCCGCCGGCCGACGGTTCGCTGCCCAAGACGCAAAATAATCTCATCCTTTGCGTCTTTGACGATTGGATCGCGCTGCCTGCGTCGGGCAATCCCCTGGTCATCAAGGACATAACCAACGGCTGTGTGGACGTGAGCAACCAGTTCGTCTATGCGATCGACCCGGACGACCCCAATGGCCGCACGCTGGAGGCCCGAGAGACGGATCCGAACGACCCGAATAATCACGACGTGCTGCCCGATATGACTTGGTATCAGATCAACTCGGCTCCGGGTTGGACGATGATCGAACCCTTCCAGTTCGAGGTATACACGCTGATCGGCGACTGCACGCCGAGCGCGCGTGTAACCACGGCGGACTACAGCTGCGTGAAGGCGGCTTTGGGGCAACGCGGTGACGTGCGTGCGGATCTGAACGGCAGCGGTCGTGTAACCACGGCGGACTACAGCGTGGTCAAGGCCACGCTGGGGGACCGTGCACCGATCAAACCGGCGCTATGCCCGTGATGCCGTAGCGTCAACGCTGGTTCGAGCAGGGCCGTGCACGCCGGGCGGCCTTGTTTCTGCGCCACGACAATGAGACCGCCAACTCGCGTCACCTCTTACGCGACCCCGCCGACGGACGCCGTCTTTACGGAGTTCCCCGCAGTGCATGACCGTGGCTATCCGCGGCTCTTGCGCGTTGCACGTGCGGCGATGGTTCAACTGTGTCCCCGAAGCTGCTATACTGGGAATTGACAGGCCGGGTAAGCTGCGTGCGGAGAGATTGAGCGGCCGATAACGCGCCTTGTAGAATTGAGGTGTCGCGGTGAGGGGAATGCAGGTAGCCTCGTCAGCACAGAAAGTCTTCTTTATACTCGCCCTGCTCACGTCGGCATGCTGGGTGTGCGTCGGCGCCGAGGCTCAGACCCTCGGTCTGGCCGCCCAGTATCCCAACGACGAAGGTCTGGGCGACGACCCCGCCGTCATCTACATGCTCGACTTTAACGACCAGCAGCAGACCCAAGCCTGGTACGGCACCAAGGACGGGTACGCCTGGACGAACGACCCCAACGAGGTCGTCGCCGGCGGCGGGGCGCTGGAGATCCAACAGATCGAGGGAACCCACATCCCTTCGGAGATCTATACCTGGATCACCGAAACCGACGTCGCCTATGTTCGCTGGTATCGCAAATGGGAGCGGGGATACGACTGGACCCAGCACAAGATGTCCGGCGTATATGCATGGGCGCCCGGCGAATGCTGCGGCGGCGCGGGCGTCCCACCCGACGGATACGACAAATACTCCTGCAAACTCTTCGTCGACTGGGGACGCCATCCGCGCTTCTACACCTACCACCCCGACCAGGCCGGCATCTACGGCGATGAGCTGCTGCCCAACCTGGTCGACCCTGCCACCGTCGTGCTGCAGACTCAACGATGGTACTGCTTCGAGATGATGATCCAGGCCAACACCGTCCAGCCCGGCGGCACACCCAACTACGACGGCGAGTTGAAGATGTGGATCGACGGGCAACTGGTCGGTCATTACGACGGCATGCGCTTCCGCAATGTGGAGACGCTCAAGATCAACCAGTTTACCTACAGCGCCTATGTCGGCGGCACGTGGGTATCGCTGCGCGATCAGAAACTCTGGGACGACCAGATCGTCGTGGCCACCGAGTACATCGGCCCGCTGGTCGAGCCGCCCGTTCTCGTCTCCAGCGAACCGCCCGCCGACGGCACACTGGCCAAAACGCAGAACAACGTCATCCGACTGACCTTCGATCGGCCCATCACGCTCTATGGCCAGGGCCTCAGCATCTTCGGCGGCGGATGGGAGGAGGGCAACGCCTTCACCTATCTCGTCGAACCCGACGGTACGACGCTCAAGGCCATCGAGGAAGGCCCGATGCTCACCAACCTCACGTGGTACCACATCACCCCCGGACCGGGCCTTCACGTCGAGCCCTTCGCATTCGACCTGTGTACGCTTGCCGGCGACTGCAACAACAGCGGCCGCGTCACGACGGCTGATTACTCCGAGGTTAAAGCCTACATGGGTGAGTACACCGATGCCCCCTACGACCTCAACGGCACCGGGCGCATCACCACGGCCGATTACAGCATCGTCAAAGCCAACATGGGCAGCCGCGCGCCGACAAAGCCGTAAGTCGGCCTCGACTGCTATCTGGGACCCTACCATCACCCCCCGCTTCGCGGGACTCCGGGCGCACCGTACGGGGGACGGGCGGCACGTCGGGTTCCCCCTGCGAGCTAGCGGCCAGCGCGGTCAGCGTATGGCAGAATCCGAATGTTCAAGCTTGCTGTGCGACGGGGCAGGGCCCTTCTGGGCGAGCGCCGACCAGCTTGCCGACGGACGCCCCCTTGACGCGTAACCTCGTTTGCAGATACGCTTTAGAGAGCGGGAAGGGAAGGATTGCGCAGTGTTAGGCCATCACTCGGTGCACGGTAGGGGTTTGTCACCAGGCAGGCCGGCCCCCAAAGACAATTCAGGAGGGCTGAAATGAAACTCGCGCTAGCGTTGTTGGCGGTCTTCGTTTTCGCCGTGGTTGCTCCGGCGCGCGACATCTACGTTGCGACAACCGGCAGCGACGGGAACAGCGGAGGGATCGCCGATCCCTATGCGACGATCAGCTACGCGGTGAACATGTCGGTCAGTGGCGACACGATCCGAGTGCGGGCCGGCACGTACATCGCCCGGTGGATCACCATCAAGAGCGGCACGGAACTGGTCAGTGAAGACGGCGTTCACGCCGCCAAGCTCTACAGTCAGGACATCAGCTGTATCCGCCTGACCAATGACAACTGCGGCATCGACGGATTCGAGATCTACGCCGACTATCAAGCCGGTAGCCCCGGCGACGGGCTGGTACGCCCCTACGCGTCGAACAACACGTGGATCAAGAACTGCCGGATTCACGACGCGCAGAACGATGCCGACGTGATCAAGATCGGCGCGAACAATGTCCTGATCGAGAATTGCATCATATACAACGCGTCACCACGCGCCTCGGCGGGTACGCCGTATCAGGAGTGTGTCGACATCTACGGTGCCACACCGGTCGACGGCGTGACGTTACGTGGCTGTTGGATCTTCCACACGCCCGAACGTGGCGGCGATTACCTGGTGTACGCCAAAGGCGCCTCTCGCAATATCGTCTGGGAAAACAACGTCTTCGGGCCGGCTGAAACGCTGCCGAACGGGAACTGCTCGACGAGTTGTGGCGGGCCCAGTCCGACGTCGTTCCCGTCGTGCGAGAACTTCATCGCACGCAACAACCTGTTCGTGCATTGCGGCGGTGACGGGGCGTTCGGGTTCCTCAGCGCCAAGAACGCTCACGTCTACAACAACGTATTCTACGACTACACCGGCGCCCGCTCGGTCATCGTGTTCTATACGGTCGGTGAAATTCGGCCCAACGAGGACTGCTACGTCTTCAACAACATCTTCCTGCAAAGCAACGGCATGCCCGTTTACGAGGACCGCGGCAAGTACATCGGCTCGACCTACATTCCCACCAACTTCCAGCACGACTACAATCTGTATCACCTGGCCAACAGCGGCGGCGATATCGACATTTCGCTCGAAGCCAACAGTGTGTTCGCCGATCCGCAACTGACCGGCCCGACCATGCCGGACCGCGTTGGCGATACGTGGGCCACGGTCGTCGAGGACTTCCTGCTGACGACCGGCTCGGCCGCGATCGACGCTGCAACCGATCTGTCTGGCGGCGGCATGTACAACGTGGACACGGACGTGTACGGCACGGCCAGACCCATCGGCACCGCGTTCGACATCGGCATCCACGAATACGATGACACGGTGCCCATAGCGCCGATCATCACCGAGGTCGCGCCCGACCCCGACACTGCCACAGCTGGACTCGAATACTCCATCCAACTCACACTCGACCAAAGCTCGTCGGTGACATGGACCCTCCTCGACGGCCCGGACGACGCAGTCATCAGCTCGGCGGGCCGCGTCTCTGGCTGGACCCCCGACGGCTCCGACATCGGCACGACGGTCACCTTTGAAGCCCAGGCTACCAACGTCGCCGGCAGCGACACCGAAACGTGGCAGGTCTCCGTCGTCGCCCCGCCCGCCCCCGTCATCGACGAAGTCGTACCCGACCCTGACACCGCCACCGCCACCATCGCCTACAGCCGCCAACTTACCTTGTCCGCCGGTGACCAGGTGCCTGTGCAATGGGCTATCGTCCAGGCGCCGGCCGGCGCCAACGTCGACGGCGCGGGGCTCGTCAGCGGGTGGGCGCCCGCTGAAGGCGATGCCGGCACGATGGTGACCTTTGAGATCTCGGCGGCCAACCTTGGCGGCAGCGACACCGAGACGTGGCAGGTATACGTCGAGCCGACGCCTCCGGCCTTCATCGAGACCGGAGGGATGGTCTGTATGGAGGCTGAGCACTACGGGCAGATCTCGCCCGGCGCACCGGGCGTGACCAACTCGTGGCAACTGCAAACGGGTAATGGCTCGTCGAACGACAAGTACATGGCCGCCTTGCCATTCGATGAAAACCGTATCGACGTGAACATCGAAGCCACCTCACCGAGGCTGCGCTACATGGTCAGCGTCAGCAATCCTGATCAGTACTATCTGTGGATCCTCGGCTACGGGCCCGACGGCATGCAGGATAGTGTCCACTACGGGCTGGACAACGTGAGTCTGAGCTACGACTACCTCTCGTCGCCCAGGCTGTTCGTCGGCACCACCTTCGGCTGGACGGGCACCAACGGCAACGGCACGCCGGTAACGCTGTCGATACCCTCGCCGGGCCTCTACGCGCTGGACATCTGGATGCGCGAGAGCGGCGCGCGAATCGACAAGTTGCTGCTGGTTAGCAACCCACAGTACACGCCGTCGGCGATCGGACCGCCGGAAAGTGAGTTGACGGCCACGCCGCCGGCGCTGCTGAGCAGCACGCCACCCGTCGACGGCACGCTGGCCAAAACGCAAAACAATGTGATTACACTGACCTTTGACAGTGTGCTGCCCTGGCCCGGCGACGTCGCGCTCGACGTTGCGCCCATCGGCGGCGGCAGTAACGTCGGCGACTCGTTCCACTGTTCGGTTGAGGGCGGCGACACGCTCAAGGCGATCGAGGACGGAGCCGTGCTGACCGACCAGACCTGGTATAGGGTGACTCCCGCCGCCGGGTTCAGCGTCTCGCCGTTTGTGGTGGATCTGTGCGTCTTGCAGGGCGACGCCAACGGCACCGGCCGCGTGACGACGGCTGATTACTCCGAGGTCAAAGCCCACATGGGCGAGTACACCGACGCCCCCTACGACCTCAACGGCAGCGGGCGCATCACGACGGCGGATTACAGCATCGTCAAGGCCAACATGGCCAGCCGCGCGCCGGCCAAGCCGTAAGTTAGCCTCGACGGATATTCAGACCTGTTGAATCGACCTGTGGTTTGCGACTTCGGCCGAGCCGGCTGCCCTCTCCAGTGGGCTGCAAACCGACGATGTGCTTCGCGGGCCCCTCGCCGCCCGCCGGCCGATAGGTTGCGGGCGGACCCCGCGCCGATTACAATAAGCGTGCTCTTTCCAGGTCGGAGAGTTGGGGGACGTATTTCGTTAAGCGCGCTCGCGCGGGAGGATTTGTGATGAAAGCGGCAAGTTTTTCTTGCGTGGTGATTGGTGCTGCGCTCGTTCTGGCGCTTGGTCCACCCACAGCCATCGCCCTGGACGTTCTGATCGCCGACGACCTCTTCGATGGCTCTCTGGACTTTCTGGTGACGGCGCTGGCGGGCCACACCGTGACGCATGTGGACAACACCGACGCCAGCAACAACCCGGTACGGACGGATGATGTGAACTATCTGTCCCAATTCGACGTGGTGATCTTCTACGGATCCGGAGATGCTGACGACGGACGCGAGATCACCGCCGCCGAAGAGAGTGCTTTGGAGGCCTATATCCAGGGAGGCGGGCATCTGATTGTCACGGGCTATGACGTTCTGGGCAGTCCCGATGATCCCCGCATGGCCGATCTGGTGCGGTCCACCACCTGGGGCGACGCGACCGACACAGAAAGGTGGACTACCGGAAGCGTCAATCATTTCATTCTCAACGGACCGTTCGGCGATTACCGCGATGACGGCATCACAGCGGGCGACGACGACCACGATGCATTGCTTGCCGACACCTCGCGCGGCGCCGTGGCACTGGGAAGCCTGGACCACTCGGCCTACGACAAAATCGTCTTTACCGACGTGCCCGCGGCCGGCGGATCGGTGGGCATGTGGAATGGCAACGACTATGGGTACGACTGGGATCCGACCGTCACCACCGACGGTGACAAGGGACTGGCCATCCTGCGCAACTGGCTGGCTGGACTTGCCGGAGCCGACGCAGACGGTGACGGTGTGCTTGACTCGTCTGACAACTGTCCGTCTGTCGCCAACCTCGACCAGGCGGACGCCGACGGCGACGGGGTCGGGGATGCATGTGAGGGCCCGACCTGCTGCGGCGCAACCGGTCCGGTGACGCCGTTGGGTCTGGCGATAGGCATGCTGCTTCTTACGCGACTCAGCAGGCAATCGAGGCGAGGATAGGGTCGCTCATCTGGCGGTAGTCGTCTCAGCAAGGAGAAGATCATGCGATGCTGTGTTGGGCTTACGTCCCTGTCAGTTGTAGCCACGCTATTGGCCGGAGCAAGTCACATGAGGGCCACGACCTTTCCCATCAGCCACCCGACCCACGGCGGTCCGAGCGAACGGCTGGCCCAAGTCGATGGCTCAAACGGGGTCAGCCCTGGCCACGCTTACGCAGACGGCGAGAAAACTCCTGCCGCCGGCGACTCGGACTTCGACGGGGTCATCGACTATGACGACAACTGTCCTTCTAATCACAACCCGGACCAGGAGGACGGCGACGGCGATGGGCTCGGCGACGCGTGCGACAACTGCCCGAATACCGCGTCGGGCGATCCGGTGGACGGCTTCGGATGCTCCACCGCTGACGACGACGGCGATGGCGTTCTCAACGACCAGGACGACTGCCTGTATACGGCAACCGGCGATCCGATCGATGTCAGCGGCTGCTCCACAGCCGACGACGATGCGGACGGCGTCCTCAATGACCAGGACGACTGTCCGGGCACGGTAAGCTGCGCCACGGTCAACGCGGATGGTTGCCCCAGCGACTCGGATGGAGACGGCGTGGTTGACGGCTGCGATGAGTGTGCGGACACGCCGGAAGGTGCTGCGGTCGATGCCGGCGGCTGCCCTACCGGATGCTGCGGCTCATCCGGACCGGTGGCGCCGTTGGGTCTGGCGATCGGGATGATCTTGCTGAGTCGCTGTGCGGGCTACAGGGGCAAGGCTCGGCATCCCACTACACGTTGCAGCGGATAGACTTGCCAGAGGGCAAGTCGAGGGTGGCGCCGCAGAATCGTACAGGCTCCGGCGGCGCATCCGGCCAAGCACAAGTATTGGTTCGTGCAGCGTCCATTTCATTAGGGAAAGGAAACTGCCATGCTCAACGCCCTACCGTTCAAAAAACGATCTACGTGGAAGACGAGTGTCGTGACGGGATGCTGTCTGCTGCTGGCGGCGGGGGCCTGTGCACGCGCCCAGAGCTTCGTCTCCGGACCCGGGCTGGCCATGCCGATAAGCGACGACGCTTATCTGGGCACGCTGGCAAGCATGGACGTCGGTGTAATAACCGTGCCGCCGGGTACCGGCACGGTGGGCGAAGTAACAGTCGCCGTCTCGCTGTACCACACTCACATAGGCGATCTGGTCTTCAAGCTCCAGAGTCCGGAGGGTACCGTCGTAACACTCATGCACCGTCCGCTTCTGGCGGGCGTGCCGGACTACAACTCAGGTTGCTGCGGCGACAACGCCAGGTTCGACATCCTCTACCCCGTCTACTTTAACGATTCGGCCCCCAGCAGCATCGCAGCCGAGCAGATGGGCCTGGACATCAGCGACATCGCCGTCTTCGACATCGTCGGCGATCCGAGGAACGCCAGCCCGGACAATTACATCCCCAGCGCCGGCGACCTCGGTGGTCTGCCGGGCGCGTCGCTGTTGGATTCTCTGTCGGCCTTCAGCGGCGAACAGGCGGAAGGCATCTGGCAGTTGTATATCGGCGATTGCCGCGCCGGAAGCACTGGATTCCTGGATGCCTGGTGGCTGATCTTCGGCCCCGATGCCGACGGCGACGAGGTCGAGAACTGGAGCGACAACTGCCTGCACGACTCCAATCCGGATCAGGCCGACGGCGATGGCGATGGTGTGGGCGACGTGTGCGACAATTGCCCCCAAACAGCCAACGCCAATCAGAGAGACGCCGACCAAGACGGTTTGGGCGATGCGTGCGACCCGGAGACGATCGAACCCGACCCCCCGCCGTACGAGCCGGATGGCTGTTGCAGTTGCGGGACCACCGGACCGGTATCCGGATTCGGCTTGGTGCTCGGCATGCTGCTACTAGGCCGGTTCGCCGGATACAGAACCACACGGCGCCGTCAGTAGCACAACCGGCTAACGGATTTGCCGGCGATTCAAGAGCCGTCCACACCGGGCGGCTCTGTTCTCGCGCAGCACTGAGGCTGTGTATCCGGCCCGATCGGCACGTCGATCGCTCGACCCACCTCTTGTGCCAAAACGCGGTGCAGCACCAACTGGCGAGTTGGCGAAATGCCCCCAACGTCAGCCGTTCGCTCGGGCACTATTGCCCATTGCGACCGTCACGGCGCGATGTTCGCTGCCTACCTCTTTTTACTGGCCGCCGCTAAGTCTCTCTTTTTGCCGCAGTTGCGTCGCGCGCCGTTTTCGCCCCGCAACGGATACCGCTTGGCATGCCTGTTGCGCAAAGCACTGACCGGAGAGACGAGGATGCGGGTCGCAACACGGCGACCGCCTGTTGAAAGGAGGCGGGCCATGTTCCAGATCTTCACAGACCTACACGGCGACCAAGCCTTGGTTACGCTCGTCGGCCAAGCCAATCCGACGGCCGTAAGGGACTTGCGCAAGGAACTTGCGTTGCTTATGCGCCTGGGCTACCGCCACATCATTCTCGACTTCCACAAACTGGAAGTCATCTACAGCGACGGGCTGGGCGTCATCATCGATGTGGGCCTCCAACTCCGCACCGACGGCGGTTGGATCAGGATCATCAATCCGCCCGCTCGGATCAAGGCCCTGCTGGACTATTGCGGGCTGCGCAAGCTCCTGGCCGGCGGGCCGCCGAACATGCACGCCACGCAGGCCTAGCCATGACACGTCGGCACCTCGCGGCACGAGGCTGCTGCGCTGTCAACGTCTAGGCCACGGCATTATCGGGCGGTTTCCTCCCAAGGCGTGCCGAGCGAGATATTGCCTGGGCGTAGGTCATTTGTGGCCTACAGTGAGAATCAGTCCTTGGCGTGCCGACGCATGGGTTTGCTGATCGACGAACCCTTAAGTAACGGTCATCGCCGCCCGATACGGTGGGTATGACATGGGGGACGGTGGAACGGGGGACCGCAGACCACGTCCAGGCAGTCTCGGCGATTCTCGAGCAGATCGATTTGCTCGCAGCTTCGCAAGATGAGCGCTGGGCAGAAAAGAGGGACACTCCGCGCCGGAAGTTCTCAACCGTTTGCGGACTGCTTTACGTGGTTGCCGGCGACCAGGCCGCTCACCTGGCCTTCGGTCACACGCGCGACATCTCGGTTGGCGGACTTGGCTTCCTTGCCCGCGAGCATTTCGTTCGCGGCCAGCCCCTCTTTGTCATGATCGGATTGCCCGACGGCAAGAACAAGGAACTGACCGGCAAGGCCGCGTATTGCCGCCGCGTTGAGGATGGCTGGTATCTTACCGGCCTGCAGTTCTGCCGCATTGAAGAACCGCTGCTGACCCGTCAAGCCTACGAAAAGGCACGGGCCAAACGGAACGAGTGCGCTTCGTCGCAGGCGAGCGCCGAAGCCAAGGCAGATACCTCGGGGCCGACGACGTCGCGACGTGAGCAGGCTCTCAAGATGCTTGCGGCGCTTGGTAAGCAACCCCTGCGATCGCCCGAGGTCGTGGCCAAAGTGGTCGCCATGTCCATGTGGCCGAACCACATGGTGCGTCGCGCCACGATACCGGTCCTGATGCAGGTCATCAGCAAGGACGGCATCGCCGCGCTCATCCGACTGCTGGAGGACAGTAACGCGTCGGTCCAAGCCGAAGCCGCTGAAGCCTTGGCGCAACTGCGGGTCACCGAGGCCATCCAGCCGTTGCGGGTTCTGCTTCAGCACAGGGACGAGGAGGTGGCTTTGCGTGCGGCCGCCGCCCTGGGACGGCTGGGCGATAAGAGTGGAATTCGGGTCATCGGGCGTATCTTACATACTGACTCGCACTTGTCGCGTCGCGCTGCGTACACCCTCGGTATCGTCGTCGGCAAAAAGTTCCGCGCCAACGCCGAAGGCGTTGCCGAGGCGTGCGAGTATCTCAAACAGCACAGGTAGTACGCCTGACGCGGACTCTCTGACTTCGGAGTCTATGGCCATGTGTAGAGGCGGCTTCCCGGTAAGCATAACGATACGAGTAATCCAGCATGAACCGGCACACTCACACCATGCAACGGAACATCCATGGTGCCGGGGGTGCGGGCCCGCGGTCGAGGCATTCGCTTGGCGACCGCAACACCGCGTCGTTGGGCTTACATATGGGCACACCGAGACAAGAACAGGCGATGAAATGTATCGGAAACGGCATGACGGCTTGATCGGCGCATTTTTCTCCTGTGCCGCATCAGGTTGAAGGACGATATCGGTCATAGAGTATTCCGCGTCGTCGGGGGAGCATTCTCTTGGGGGGCGACGTTGATCTCACAACGCAGACTGTAGCGGTGGACCAGCCGCAACGGGCCGAGTATGCGCCGATCAGCCTGCTCCAGGCGCCGGCGGCGGCGCTCACGCAGATCCCCATCTATCTTCCCGTGGAAAATGGCTTCGCGCTGTACCGCTGCGAGCGTACGGAGTTCGGCGAGTCAGACCGCGAACGTCTATTGGCCAACGGCGTCCAGTCGGTCTTCATTCGAGTGGCCGACCGTCGTCAGTATCATCACGAACTCGAGCAGAGGCTTCAGGGCTTCGTGGCCGATCCGGCTGTGAGTCTTGACCAGGCGTCGTCGGTCGCCTACGAGGCTGCGGTGGGGTTGGTCGAGGAGGTGCTCGCCGAGTTCGATCTCCAAACCCACAAAGAGAGACTCGAGAACGTCTCGCGCTCCGTGGTCGCGCTCGTACTCCGCGAGCAGGCAGCGTTCTCGCACCTTTATGCCGCGTCGAAGCACGACTTCTGCACAGCCACACACATGGTGAACGTGGCCACGTGGATGGTGCCGCTGGCGAACTTCATGGGTTGCACCGACAAAGACCGGTTGTCGGCCATCTGCAAGGCTGGACTGGTGCACGACATCGGCAAGGTTCACATTCCGGATACACTCCTCAACAAGAAAGAGGACCTCAGCGAAGATGAATGGGCGCTCATCAGACGCCATCCGGCGGACGGACGACGTGACCTGGCGAAGTCCGGCGAAACCGACGAACTAATCCTGGAGGTTACCAGCCAGCACCATGAGCGGCTCGATGGAAGCGGGTACCCGCTCGGGCTCAAGGGCGATCAGATCAACCCGGTCAGCAACCTCTGTTCGGTGATCGACTCGTTCGATGCCATGACTGCCGTGCGCCCGTACATGCAAAACCCGCTGTCGGTTTCAAAGGCCTTGAACCTTCTCAGCCAAGGGGCAACCGAGCATCGGTATGATCCACAGGTCGTCATAGGATGGACCAAGATGCTGGCGGGAAGTCTCCAACCTGCCGACTTGGGCACACCCAACGAAGCTCCCGCAAAAGGCGGAACACCAAGACATCTCAGACGCCCGCTTGGCCGAACAGCCCGCCTCAAGCTGTTCAAGTGGGGAGACAGCGGCTGGGAAGCGGAACAGGAGATCCAAATACTGGCGCGCGATGTGTCGCGATCGGGCCTGGGCTTCTTTAGCTCGAAGCCGGTCAGGCTGGGCCAATGGGTGCGATTGTACATCCAGGGCGGCCGTGGGTGGCGCCGCGAGTTCGTCGATGGCCAGATCGTCCGCTGCCAGTCGGTCGCGCCAGGGCGGTACGATGTGGGCATGCACTTCGGCTCACTGCCCGCGGACCGACCCAGCGAGGGATCAGCGGCTCACGGTAGTCTGTGATGGTCACGACAGGCCGTATGGCGGCCGGCAGGGCCTCCAGGTACATCCCCGCGTAGCCGCCAAAGCTTATCGGGGCGAACTGGTCTTGGGCGGCGGCGCTCCTCCGTCAGAGCAGGTCGTGGCCGGCACACCCGTTTGACAGCAGCGTCCGGCCGGTCTAAGGTACCCTGGTTGGACTGTCCGACGGTTTTCGCTGGGGTCCGTTCTGATGGCGACGTCGCCACACCTCGGTTAGCCCTCGAATCAGCCAACACGGCAGGAGATCGTGCCATGGCCAATATTTATGTGGGTAACCTCTCGTACGAGGCAACCGAGGAGGAGGTAAGACAACTGTTCGCCGAGTTCGGTGACGTGGAGAGTGTCAACCTCATCACCGATCGCGAGACCGGCCGTCTCCGCGGCTTCGGGTTTGTCGAGATGGCCGACGCGGCGGCGGCCAAGGCTGCGATAGACGGACTCAACGGCAAGGAGATTGCCGGACGGGCTCTCACCGTCAACGAAGCCCGACCCAAAACCAGCCGTGGCGGTGGCGGCGGCGGCGGGCGCGGACGCGGCGGCCCCGGCGGCGGCGGCGGCGGCGGGCGCGGGCGGCGCTGGTAAACTCGGCTCGACAGCTGAGCTATTACCTGCTTTGACCCAAGAAACGCCCTGCGGCGACCGGCTAACTTACTCCACTAAAAGGCGAGCCAAACGGTGTTTGTGTGCGCCGGCCGCGATAGTGCAACCGGTACCACCGCGAGCACTCCCCGGCGCCCGTCGGCTCACCGACCCATCCTGTGTCCCCTGGAGTTCTGTCGCGAACCCGTCGCCGTGTCAAACCCGCTCGGGCGCCAGCAGGTCATCGTAGGTCTCGCGGCGGCGGATCAGACTGACGTCATCGTCGTGGACGAGGACCTCCGCGGCGCGGGGCCGCGAGTTGTACTGACTGGACATGACCATCCCGTACGCACCGGCACTGAAGACGGCCAGCAGGTCGCCGCGCTGCACGGGCGGCAGGTGTCGACCCTTGCCCAGAAAATCGCCCGTCTCGCACACCGGACCGACCACGTCGACCTCCAGCGTGCCGGGCATGCGAAGATCGGACTGACGGCTTTCGACGGCGAAGTCGTCCGATGGATTCACCGGCCATATGAAATGAAACGCCCCATACAGGGCCGGGCGAATCAAGTCGTTCATGCCCGCGTCGACAATCACGAACCGCCGCGAACCGGAACGCTTCAGGTAGAGCACGCGCGTGGCCAGAATGCCCGCGTTGGCGGCGATGGATCGGCCGGGCTCCATCAGCACACGCAGCGGCCTGTCCTTCAGTAGCGGCACAATGGCCGATGCATAGTCGGTGGCGCTTGGCGCCTCCTCGCCCAGGTAGTACGCGCCGAAGCCGCCGCCGATGTTGAGGGCCTCGATGTTGAACCCATCGCCGCGCAGTTGATCGACCAGCGTGAGGGCCTTTTCGACCGACTGTTTGTACGGTGCCACGGTATTGACCGGCGAGCCGATATGCAGGTGCAGACCCCGCAGCAGGACCGACGTGTTGCACCCGAAGCGCCCAAACACCTCGCCGGCGCGGTCGAGATCGATCCCGAACTTCGTCTCCTTCTTGCCCGTTGTGGTGTACGCGTGCGTGTCCGGGTCGACATCGGGGTTCACGCGAAGGGCGGCGCGAACCTGCACACCACGCCCGGAGGCGATTTCCGCCAGGTTGGCCAGTTCGGCTTCCGACTCGACGTTGAACCATCCGATGCCCGCGTCGATGGCCTGGTTGATCTCCTCGTCGGTCTTGCCCACGCCGGCGAAGACGATTCGGGCCGGATCGGCGCCGGCTTGCAGGGCTCTTGCCAACTCGCCACCACTGACCACGTCAAAGCCGGCCCCACGCTCGGCCAACACACGGCAAATGTGAACGTTCTGGCAACTCTTGATCGAGAAGCAGATCGTTGGACCCAGGTCGCCAAAGGCCTTGGCGATCCGGTCGTAGTGCTCCATCAGCGTCGTCTGCGAATAGACGTACAGCGGCGTGCCGAACCGGTCGACGAGTTGCTCGACCGGCACCCGCTCGCAGTGGAGTCTCCCCTGGCGAAATCGGAAGTAATCCATCCCTACACTCCCAGTCAAACCGTGCGATAAGACATTATCGCCGGGCGACCGACCAAATGCGAGCGAGGTTCGCCGCCGTCGCCCGCAGCATCGAAGCCGTGCCGTCCATGGCGTGCGAAAGGCTCATCGGCCCGTCGAGTATGCACAGATAGGCGTCGACGATATCCAAGGTGCGCGAGGCGTCCGGCCCGATCGAGCCGACCAAGGCGACGACAGGTATGCCGAGTTCCCGCGCGAGCTGCCCAACACCGCTCACGGTCTTGCCCATCACGCTTTGACCGTCAAGTCGACCCTCGCCGGTGATCGCCAGATCGCAGCCCGCCATCCGCTCGGCGAGTCGAAGTTGCTCCATGACGATACCCACGCCCGGCTTGAGTCGGGCGCCGCAGAAGGCCACCAGCCCGGCACCGAGCCCGCCTGCCGCCCCAGCACCTTGCAGTTCGGCAATCGAAAGACCCAGATCGCGTCGGATCAGCCCGGCCAGATGGCGCAGTCCTGCGTCAAGCTGCTCGACCATCTGAGCCGTTGCCCCTTTCTGTGGCCCAAACACGGCTGCCGCCCCGTCGGGCCCGCACAGCGGGTTGTTCACGTCGCAGGCGACGAGAATCTCGACAGCCTTGAGGCGGGCGCGGGCCTGGGACGCGTCGATGCGGGCGATTCGTTGCAGGTCGCCGCCGGCCAACCCGTCCGCAAGCAGACGTCCCTGCGCGTCGAGGAATTGCACGCCTACCGCCTGGGCACATCC
>Ga0272442_10006284_pt1 | contig 15671 bp, 11 predicted proteins | sample SSMForm2O_FD_200262 | JGI IMG/M metagenome (GOLD analysis project Ga0272442, IMG submission 200262) | Marine sediment archaeal communities from Little Sippewissett salt marsh, Falmouth, MA, United States - SSM-Form-2O | ecosystem: Environmental > Aquatic > Marine > Wetlands > Sediment ...
CGCTCGGTGATCTCGCCGGCCACGGGCTCCAGCATGATGCGCCGAACGACCTCGGGATCCTCCGTCTGCCCCAGGGCCCAGCCCAGCTTCATGTAGGCCACCTCGGGGAGCATGTTGGCCAGGGGCAGCACGCCCATCCCCATGATCCTCCGCCCTGTCTCGTAGACGTACATCTGCGTGAAGCCCCACAGGGTCTGGACGGTCATGAAGACGGCCACGCCGGCGTCGCGGGCGCGCTCGAGGGCCGGGTAGACGGGCCGGTTGACGTGGCCCAGGCCCGTGCCGGCCAGGACGATCCCCCGGTAGCCCCCGTCCACGAGGGCGTCGATGATGTCGGCCTTCATGCCGGGGTAGTAATAGACCAGCGAGGCGCGGTCGTCGAAGACGGGCACGCAGTGGAAGTCGGCCAGGGCCTCCGCGCGGGCCGCGTCCGAGGCGTTCGCGGGGCCGCGCGTGGCGAAGCGCCGGCGATGGTAGTCCCGCTTGAGGGGCGTCACGCCCTCCCGACCCACCATGGCCAGGGGCGTGTCGCCGAGGGTGCGGAAGGTGCTGCGGTAGCTCGCGTGCATCTTGCGCACGCGCGTGCCGCGGTGCAGCAGACCGTACTCGTCGCTGGTGGGCCCGAACATGCAGACCATGACCTCGGCCAGGTCGCTCTCGGCCGCGGCCTTGGTGGCGTGGAAGAGATTGAGGGGCGCGTCGGAGCTGGGCCGGTCGCTGGAGCGCTGGCTGCCCACCATGACGATGGGCACCGGCGGGTTCTGCAGCATGAAGCTGAGCACCGCCGCCGTGTGGTGCATGGTGTCGGTGCCGTGGCCGATGACGATGCCGTCGGCGCCGGCCCGGATCTGCGCCGCCACGGCCTCGGCCGTGCCGATCCACTGCGCGGGCCCCATGTTCTCGCTGAAGACGCTGTAGAGCTGCTCGGTCTCCAGGTTGCACAGCTCGGCCAGCTCGGGCACGGAGCCGTAGAGCTCGCCGGGGCTGAAGGCCGGGATGACGGCGCCCGTGCTGTAGTCCAGGCGGCTGGCGATGGTGCCGCCCGTGCCGAAGAGCTTGACGAAGGGCTTCTGCGGATCGCGCGGGAAGCTGCACTCCTCGATGCGGTAGCGGGCCTCGTGCCGGCCGAGCTCGCGGATCGCGCGGATGCCGTGGACATCGAGGCCGATGTTGTAGCCGCTGGCCAGCTTGAGGACGAGGTGCCAGTCGTCGTCGGTCTCGCTGCGCGGCAGGACGATCCCCGTGCCGGCGCCCGCCTCGGTCTCGACGCGGATCTCGCTCCAGACCCCGACGCCCCAGCGCTCGAGCAGCTCGCGGCCCGGGCCACGGTAGCCCTTGTAACGATCCTCGCTCATGGCGCCTCCTCGCGGCCGGGATCCGCCCCCGCGCCCGCTCGCGTCGCCGCGCCCGCGGGGACGGGCGCTCGGCCGCCGCTGCGCACCCAGGCGCGCAGGCGCGGCAGGTCCTCATCGCGGGGCGCCGCGTCCAGGACGCCGGTTCCGGCCAGGCCGGCGGGATCCGGCATGGCCAGGCCCTCCCGCTCCAGGCGCCGCCAGTGGGCGGTGAGCAGGAAGGCCAGGCGCACGGGATCGGGCGATTCCGGCGCCAGGTCCAGGAAGGCCCCGGCCCGCCCCTGGGCGACGAGCTGGCCGCGCAGCTCGGGCCCCAGGCCGCGCGCGGCCAGGCGCTCGTCGAGGATCCAGGGCGGCGTGGCCATCCGCTCGCGGACGTGCTCCCAGCTGCCGGCGTCCAGGACCAGGGGCGGCAGGTCCGTGTCCGGGTACATGCGCTCGGGGCCGGGCAGGACGCGCTCGAAGCCCGTGGTGCCGTCGGGAAGGGCCTGGCGCGTCTCGGCCGGCACGCCGGCCAGCGCCTCCCTGGCGCGCAGCTCGACCTCCGCCAGGGCCGTCTCCACGTCCCGCGGATGGCCCCAGACCAGGAGCACCGGCGCCTCGGGCGGCCCGCCCAGGACCTGGCGGACGCGGTTCCACTCCATGAGGCCCGGGCCGTCCCCGAGCTGCTCGCTGCAGACGAGATTGGGCCGGCGGTCGAGGCAGGCCACCACGCGCACGCGGTCGATGAACTCCTGCAGGAACCAGGCCCCCGGCTGCAGCTCGCGCGTGAGCAGGCCCGCGAAGCCGGGCAGGAGCACCGCGCCCACCGTCTCGCCGTGCTCCAGGGCGTGGCGCACGGGGGCGTACTCGCAGTTGCCGAGCAGTCCGGTGACCTCGGCCCGCGGCGCGGCCCAGTCCGCGGCGTCGACGCGCCGCGACCGGAGCGCGTCGCGGATCGCCAGCAGCCCCTTCTGGCGGAAGGCCTCGTTGTGCACCAGGCGCGCGATGGCGGGAATCCGCGGCACGCCGGCGATCTCCACCCGCGCGCCGCCGGCGATGCTGACGTTGACGTCCTGCCGGGCGGCGCCGATGCCGCGGCGCACGCGGCCCGTGGCCCGCGTCAGGCGGCGGATGGCCTGGGCCGCGCGCACGGCCTCGTCCGGCGTGCGCAGGTGGGGCTCGGTGACGATCTCGACGAGGGGCGTGCCCAGCCGGTCCGTGGCGAAGGTCCGCCAGTGCCCCTCGTCCGACAGCTCGCGGCAGGAGTCCTCCTCCAGGCCCAGCTGGCGGATGCCCAGGCGCCCCTCGCCGACGGGCACGGAACCGTCCACGCCGATCAGGGCCGTGCGCTGGAAACCGGCTGGGATCGAGCCGTCGAGGAACTGCTTGCGGATCACGTGCAGCTCGTCCACGGGCATCATGTCCAGGAGCAGCGCGAGCTCCATGGCGATGTCCAGGGCCTGCCCGTTCAGGGGGAAGGGCGGCGCGTCGTCCATCTCGTAGGTGCAGACCGTCTCCTTGTCGAGGTGGTAGAGGATCTGCTTGCGCGTCTTGAACTCCATGAGGGCCGTGGCGTCCACCTCGCCCAGCTCGGAGAGCGTTGGGCGCATATGACGCAGGATGCGCGCGTCCCAGCGCCGCGAGCGGCGGCCGGCGGGGCAGCGGCAGAAGAGCTTCTTCTCCGTCAGGAGCTGCTGGTGGACCTCGAGGCCCACCGCGAGGCCGAGGTCGGCGTAGTCGCGGGCGATCAGGCTCCCGAACTCGGGCAAGGGCGTCATGGCGTCTCCGGCTCTGCGCGGGGCGTGACGGGCCGCGCCCGACGGGCGGTCGCCGGGCCGGGCGGGCGAGCGGCAAGATAGTGACGGCGGGCACGGGCGCGCCAGGGGGCGCCGGCGGAGAACGGCGCGGCGGGGATCGCCGCCGCGGCGGGAGGCGCTCCCGGTCCCGCGCGCCCGCCCAAGGGGCCGTGCCGGGAATGGGCCGATTTCGGACCGGACTATGCAATATATGGCAGATTCGGCCGATATCTGCTATTCTAGGTGCGACCCTCAACGCCTAAGGAGAAAGGGATGCGTAATAGAGTCGCGATGCTCGGCCTAGCCTTGACCCTCGTGACGGCCGCCACCGCCGGCGCCGTCGAGCGGACCGTCCTCCTCGAGTACTTCACGAATTCTGGTTGAAGCGGCTGCGCGGCCGCGGGTCCCGTGGTCAATTCGTTCGCAGCCAGTCATAGCGACGTGGTCGTCGTCGAGTATCACATGAGCTGGCCCAATCCCTACGATCCCTATTACACGCACAACACAGCCGACAACAACGGACGCAAGAACTTCTACGGCATCGGCTCCGTGCCGGCCTGCAAGATGGACGGCAAGTTCGGCCCGCCGGTCGGCTCGCTGGAGACCATCTACAACGTCCGCAAGGACACGCCCACGGATGTGACCCTGACCATCCACGGCAGCTGGGACGAGCACCTCGGGCACCTGAGCGCCAGGGTGACGGCCACCACCACCTCGGAGCTGCCGGACGTACCGTGGCGGATCCACATGGCCGTGGTGGAGGGCAACCTGGGCGCCTACCAGCACGTCATGCGCAAGATGCTGCCCACCTACGCCGGCACCGCGGTGACCTTCTCGGGCGCGCTGCCCCAGTCGGCCATCGCCACCTACGAGTACGACGTGGATCCCACGTACCAGCTGGAGCACCTCAAGCTGGTCGCCTTCCTGCAGATCGGCCAGTGGGGCACGCCCTACTGGGGCGAGGTCTACCAGGCGGCCGGCGTGATGCTGACCGAGATCACCGAGGGCACGGGCGTGCCCGTGGCCGAGGCGCCCTTCCGCCTCCAGGCCGCCTACCCCAATCCCTTCAATCCGGCCACGACGATCCCCGTCGCCATGGACGAGGCCGGACCGGCGCGCCTGGAGGTGCTGTCGGTGAGCGGCCGCCTGCTGCGCGTCCTCCACGAGGGCGAACTGGGCGCCGGCACCCACGAGTTCCGCTGGGACGGCCGCGGCGCGGACGGCGCCACCCTGCCCAGCGGGCTCTACATGGTCCGCCTGCGCTCGGGTAGCGACAGCCAGATGCGGCGCGTGGTCATGCTCAAGTAGGCCGAGCGCGACTCTTGTTCCCCCGAGGCCCGGCGGCATGACCGCCGGGCCTTTTCACGTGGCCGCGAAGAGGGGCCGCGGGGCGACGCGCGCCGGGCGGCCGCCGCCGGGCGTCGTCCCTCCGGTGGTTGTCGCCGCCCGCGCGGCCTGCTAGTCTCGGCGCCGCCATCCCACCGCCCCGGCGGCGCCGCCGGCAGACCAAGGAGACGCAGCGCGATGGACATGCTCGCCGAGATCTTCGCCATGCAGCGGGAACTGAACCGCTACACCTTCGAGCAGAACGAGCTGGGCATCGACTACGACGAGATCCCGGGCAGCCGCGCCCTGCAGAACGCCTGGATCCGCAACTACGCCCTGGCCATGAGCCAGGAGATCGCCGAGCTGGTGGACTCCACCAACTGGAAGTGGTGGCGCCGCAAGGTGGACCTCTTCGACGCCCAGAACCTGCAGGTGGAGCTGGTGGACATCCTCCACTTCTGGGTCAGCGCCTGCCAGGTCATGGGGCTCACGGCCGAGGACGTCCACCGCATGTACATGCAGAAGAACGCCGTCAACCGCAAGCGCCAGGACAAAGGCTACCTGGTCAAGGACGAGGCCGACAACCGCGGCATCGGCTAGGCCGGGTCCTCCGGCCGCCGGCGCCGGATTAACGGCGGAGCGGCCGCGCGACCGGCAGCGCCGCCGCGCCGCCGGGAGGCTGCGCGATCGCGGGCGACGCTTCGCCGCCCGTGCGCCTGGCGGGGCCTCAGTGAGTGCGCATCACCACCACGACGGCGATCCCCACGCCCACGGCCGACTTGAACAGGGCCGCCAGCACCTTGCCGACGAAGGCCCCCCAGCCGGCGCGCATGGCCTCGCCGTCCATGCGGCGCAGGCGCCAGGCCTCCAGGGCCGCCGCGCCCGCCGCCGCTCCCAGGAAGGCGCCCGCCACCGAACCCAGGACGGGCAGCGCGATGGTGCCGAGGATCGCGCCCAGGATGCCGCCGCCGAAGGCGCCCAGGGCGCCCCACCAGGAGGCCCCGTAGCGGCGGGTCATGGCCGCGCCCAGGAGCGCCTCCACCACCTCGGCCAGCACCACCAGACCCGCCATGATGCCCAGGGTCAGCCAGCCGATGGCCTGGAAGTGGCCCGCCCAGGCGGCCAGCAGGGCCAGGCCCAGCAGGACCCAGTTGCCCGGCAGGCCGATGGGGATGGCCAGCAGGCAGGCCAGCATGCCCAGGTCCAGCAGGGCCAGGCCCATCACCTTGAGGACGCTCTGCCACATGCCGGCATCCTAGCGCCCCCGGCGCCGCGGCGCCAGTGCCGCGACACCGGGAAACGCGACGCACGAGCGGCGGCGCCAGCGCCGTGGCAACGGGAACGCCGGCACGCGAGCGGCGGCGCCGGCGCCGGGCGGCCGCGCGGTGGGACCATCGCTCCGGCGACGCCCGCAAAGAAGGAGGCCCCGGGCCGATGCCCGGGGCCTCGTGTCGCAAAACGTGCCGGTTCGCAACTCTCGCTAGGAGGATCGAGAGAGTCGGCGCTAGTAGCGGGCCTTGACGGAGGACCAGCTGCTCTCCTGGGCCGGGGTCGTCTCGCCGTTGGTGCCGAAGCCGGTGAAGTCGGCGCCGCCACTGTAGGCATCGACGATCAGGTACAGGGTGATGGGCGCGCCGGTGTCGTTCGTGTAGCTCAGAACCTCGGCCTGGCCGCTCAGGGTGTCGTCGGCGCCCACGAGGCAGGTGCCGGCGGCGTCGGCGCAGTCGGTGACCACGTAGATGGAGCCGTCATGGGAGCCCGTGACGCTCACGTCGAAGGTCTGGTCCGCGCCCAGGGTGAAGACGTACGCCACGTCGTTGCCGGCCGCGGAGTAGCCCGTGCAACCGCCGGACAGCGGGTCGTAGTCGTTGTTGGCGAGGGTCAGATCGCCCGCGAAGTCGAACTCGCCCACGGGCAGCTCGATGGCGCCGTCGCAGGTGTCGTTGACCGGAGGCTCGGGGGGAACCACGCCGCCGTTGAAGGACACGGCGTCCAGGTAGATGGCCGCGCCGTCGGTGCCCGTGTAACGGAAGGTCACGGTGACGGTCTGGTCGACGTAGGCGCTCAGGTCGATGTCGTGCTGCTCGAACACCCAGCTCACGTCGCCGTAGGTGGCGGCCCAGCTGTAGACCTGCGTGCCGTCGATCTCGACGGTCATGTCGTAGTTGATGCTCCAGTAGGCGCTGCCGGCGATCCAGAAGTTGAGATGATCCTCGCCCGCGAGAACGGTGTGGGAGAAGTACATCTCGTTGTCCTGGGGAACCAGGTCGGGATCATAGTCGCAGTGCGCACTGTAGGTGCCCTCATAGGCCGAGACGGAGCCCTGGTACCAGTTCTCGATGTCCATGTGGCCCGAGTTGGAGACCACGGTCCAGCCGTCAGGCGGGAAGACGCCCTCGAAGCCCTCGAAGGTGTCGCGGACGTCGCCCTGCAGGGTGACCGGGTAGGACTGCTTGGCCATCTGGTCCTTGGCCAGGGCCGGAGTCACGACCAGCGCGAGGGCGGTCATGAGGAGGAGTACGGTCTTGAATCGCATCCGAGTATCCTTTCGCGTTGTGAACTCGGTGGGTTCCCGGTGGGAACCGCGATGTGGCTCTGTCGCACATCATCCGGCCGCCCGCGCTCGCGATGGGACGCCCGGATGCTGCACGCTCTGGAAGTTGGAAAAAGATTACCAGAAATGCATCCGTAACTCCAATACTTTAAAGTTACTTAGCTGACACATTTAGAAATGATGATGAATGGACATGAATTACTTACGAAATGTTCCGCCTTTCCGCATCGCGGCACGACATGGGTACATTCATCCTCCAACGACGACGCCCCGCCGGCGGGCGGGGCGTCGCGCGGTCCGATGATGCGCCGGCGGGCGTCTACTCGACGCGGATGTCGTCGATGAGGATCGCCGAATCGTAGATGCTGTCGCCGATGTCGCCGGCGGCGAAGCGCAGCTCCACGGTCTGGCCGGCCCAGGCGGTCACGTCCACCTCCACCTCGGTCCAGCCCGTCCGGTAGACACCCACCGGATCGCCGCCGTGCGGCCCCTGGTCGAACTTGATGTTCGCCGGCTCGACGCTGTCGCACAGGTCGTCGATCTGCACCTCGAACAGAACCGTCTCGGCGCCGCCCCGCGGCGTCAGGCTCACCTGGAAGTAGTCCTGGAACTGCGAGCCGCACCACTCGAGGAACTCCTCGGAGAAGTAGTTATAGGCGAAGCGCAGGGTGGTGACGCCGGCCGGCACGCAGACGGTCTGGCGGATCTCCCCGGTGCTCGTGGTGAAGCCCAGGCCCGTGGAGACGATGCCCATGGTGATGCCCTCGTAGGGCGTCTGGTCGTCGAGCTGATGGATGACGCGACCGTCGCCCTCGGTGATCCACGCGGCCAGGGAGCCCAGCTCGAAGGTCCCGTTCTGGAGGCCGACCCCGAAGGCCACGGCCCGGTTGCCCTGCTCCACGAGGCTGGCGCCCGCGTGGCCGGGCTCCGTGCGGGGAGAGACCGCGTCGAAGGCCGCGCCGGCCGTGGACGGCGCGAGCATCTCCTCCCAGAAGCTCAGGGTGACGCCGTTGGCCCACTCGACGCCGACGGCGTCGTCAAAGCCCGCCACGTAGCCGGCGCCGCGGTCCAGGAAGGCGTGGGGCAGGCTGTTGTTGGCGAGGCTGGAGCAGGCGCAGAGGTAGACGACGCTGTTGGCGAAGCGGTGATTGTAGCGGGAGATGAAGCCCGCCTTGACGGCGAAGTAGCTCACGCCGTCCACCCGCACCAGCGTCAGCAGGGGCTGGCTCGACTTGAAGTCCCAGTTGAAGTCGTGGACCGTGGCCAGGTTGGCCGGCTCGCCCGTGAGCAGGCAGATCTCGCCGCCGGCCATCATGGTCCCGTGGGTGACGATGGCGATGGCCCCGTAGCGGTAGAGCTCCGTGAAGGAAGCCACCGTCACCTGCGCGTCGGCCAGGTAGTCGACGCCGAAGCTGGGGCAGTGGGCCGCCTCGAAGTCGTCCGCCAGCTCGTCGCAGGGATCGCCGCCGGTCAGCCCCTCCAGCCAGGTGTGGAAGGGGCTCATGACGACGGCCTGGTTGGAGTGGGCCTCGTCGGGATCGTCCATGCCGCGCTCGCCGGCGTCCCGCCAGCTCTCGTGGAAGACGCCCCGCTCGGCCGCCGACGGCGACCGGCCGTGATCGACGCGCGCCGCCGCGCCGAAGACCGGACCCTCGCCGCGGGCGTCGGGCAGGAGGACGCCGGCCTCGATCTCGTCGATGAAGACGGCCCACACGGTGGCGCTGTCGGGCGAGACGTAGGCCTGGGACACGCGGGGCTGGGCCTCCAGCCACGTCACGCAGGCCGCCTTGGCGGACCCGTCCGCGTGGCCGGCGCCGCGGTAGGCCTGGTAGCGGGCCTCCACGGAGTCCTGGTAGGCGAGGATGTCCTCCAGGGCGTGCTCGCCCGTGGGGAAGGTGATGTGCATGTCCGCCACCGTGGACCAGGCGTGGTAGCGCAGCCCGCTGACCGGCGAGACGGCCGTGGCCAGGGCGCGCAGGCGGTAGCGCACCGGCATGAAGAAGCTCACGTCCTGGATGATGCCCGTGAACATGCCGTCGCCCTCGATCTCGTCGAGGATCTCCAGGTCGCCGTTGTCCCAGAGCCGGGCCTTGACCTGCAGGGTGTCCCCCATCTCGTCGATGCGGTAGACGCAGACCCGCTCGAGGGTCAGCGAGTCCTGCACGGACAAGCTGGTCAGGGCGCGGACGTCCGTCTCCTCGCCGACCAGAACGCCCTCGGGGGCGATCTCCAGGGCATCCACGAAGCGGATCTCCGGGCGCTGCACCTCGACGAGGGCCACGGACGACCAGTCGTGGCGGATGATGCCCTGATCGGTCTGGAGCGTCTCCACGAGGACCCGCAGCCGCAGGGTCTGGGGCGCGTCGTAGTCCAGGCCCGGCACGGCGGCCGAGAACACGTCGTCCCCGGCGAGGACGTCGCCGTGGGCGGCGCCGCCATCGTCGGCCAGGTCCGCCAGGGCCGCCACCGAGTCGCCCGCGGCGTCGATGGCGTAGAGGCGCGCTCCGCGCAGCGACAGCTCGGCGGGCAGGCTGAACTTGAGCGTCGCCGCCAGGTCGGCCGCCTCGCCCGCCATGAAGCTGGGCTGGTCGACCGTCAGGTCCGTGATGAAGGTGACGTGCGGGACGATCTGGGCGGCCTCGTTGGGAGGCAGCTCCACCGGATCGTAGCCGCAGCCGAGGGGCATCAGGGCGATAAGTGCGATGGGCCAGGCCAAGTGCCTGCAAGGGAAGGGCTTGCGCATGCGCGGTCTCCTCTCGTGGGCCGACGAGGTGTCCTTCCAGGCATCGGCCGCCGGGAGGTCGGAATTGAGCCTATTTATTGTAAAGCGATGGCGCGCTGGCCGGCGGGAGCCCCGTGCGGACGGCAGTGGGCAGCCACGGCGGGCGGGCGGGGCGGCCGGCCGCGGCGGGCAGGCGACAGCGGGCGGGACGGCCTCAGGCGTGGATCATGCCGGCGATGCGCGACAGGCCGGCGGCGTCGGCCTCGCCGAAGGCGTCGGGGCGGTCCGAGTCCACGTCGAGGACGCCGACGACGCGGCCGCCGTCGCGCAGGGGCACGACCACCTCGCTGCGGGAGCGCTCGTCGCAGGGCACGTGGCCCGGGAAGGCCGCCACGTCGGGCACCAGGACGGGCTCGCCGCGGCGGACCGCCTCCCAGCAGACGCCGCCGGGCGCCGGCAGGACGGCGCAGGCCACCGGGCCCTGGTAGGGCCCCACGACCAGACGGTCCCCGTCGAGGCGGTAGAATCCGGTCCAGAAAAAGTGAGGCATCTTGTGGTGGAGCAGGGCCGCGGCCGTGGCCATGCGGGCCACGGGATCCGCGGTCTTCGCGAAGAGCTCCTCGAGCTGGCCGGCGATCCGCGCGTAGCGGGCCGCCAGGGCCTCTTCGGCGGGCATGGCGCCCTCCTTGTGCGGGTCGCCGGCGTTCCGGCCACCCTCGGGGCGGGCCGGCGCTGGCGCGCTTCGGGCAAGCCGGGGGATCGGCGCCGGCACGCGCCACACTAGCCGCGGCGCGCGGGCGGCGTCAACCGCGCGGCGAGGCGCGAGATTCCGGGTTTTCCTTGCCCGAACCGCGGGTTCCCCCCTAGCCTGACCCACCCCGGGCGCCCCGCGGCGCCGCCGGCCGAGGCCCTCGCAAGGGAGAATCCCGTGGATCGAGCCCGCTTCCTCTACGTGACGCTGCTCTCGACGACCCTCATCGCCCTGGAGCTGATCTGGACCCGCATCTTCTCCGCCGAGTTCTTCTACACCTTCGCCTTCCTGACCATATCACTGGCCATGCTGGGCCTGGGCCTCGGCGCCCTGGTCCTGCACCTGGTGCCCGCCCTCAACACGCGCCGGGCCTTCGGCGCGATGCTGGCCGCCACGGGATTGCTCACCCTGGCGGGGCCCGTTCTCGTCTTCCGTCTCGGCCTGAACTTCGCCGAGCTGTTCAGCGGCCTGGCCATGGTGGGCATCTTCCAGTTCACGGTGACCCTCCTCAGCGCCGCCTTCTTCTGCGGCGGCGTCGCCCTGGCCGGCCTCTTCAAGAACTACCACCAGGACATGCCCCGCCTCTACATGGCCGACCTGCTGGGCGCCGGCCTGGGCGTGGCCCTCGCCATCCTCTTCATGAACGCCTTCGGCACGCCCGCGGCCGTCTTCCTGGCCGCGCTGCCCGTCCTGGTCGCGGCCCTGGTGGCCTGCCGCAGCTGGGGGCGACTCGTGCCGGCGGTCCTCGTCGTCCTGGCGCTGGTCATGGCGCCGGCCGGCGACGACCTGCTGCGCACCGAGCGCCAGGAGCGGGGGCCCATCCTGCACGAGCACTGGGACGCCACGGGGCGCATCAAGGTCTTCTCCTACGGTGACGACTTCTGGGGCCTCAACATCGACAACGCCGCCCACTCGCCCGTCTATCGCTTCGACGGGAACTGGGACCGCCCGGACTCGCTGCGCTACCGGTTCGGCATCGACGTGGAGTGGCTCGTCGCCCGCTTCGACTCCTGCCGCTTCCTGTCGCTGGGCGCCGGCGGCGGCGTCGACGTCCTGCAGGCACTCCAGGCTGGCGCCACGGACATCCACGCCGTGGAGGTCGTGCCCTACCTCAACGAGATGCTCGTCGACGGCTTCCTGACCGAATTCTCCGGCGGCATCTACAACGACCCGCGCGTGACCGTGGCGACGGAGGACGCGCGCGCCTACGTGCGCCGCCACCCCGGGGACTTCGATCTGATCTACTCCCTCAGCTCGAACTCCTTCGCCGCCCTGGCGTCGGGATCCTTCGCACTGGCCGAGAACTACCTCTTCACCACCGAGGCCTTCGCGGACTACTGGCGGGCCCTGGGCGACGACGGCTTCATGATGATGGAGCACCAGTTCTACATGCCGCGCCTGGTCAGCATGCTGATGGAGGCCCTGGCCGGCCTCGGCGTGGACGACCCGGCCGCCCACTTCGCGGTCTACGCCCTGCCCAACATGCGCCGGCAGATGCTCCTGCTCGGCAAGCGGCCCCTCACCGACGAGATCCGCCGGAACGCCTTCGGTCCCCTCGACCGGGCGGATCCGCAGGACATCCACCTGCTCCACCCCGCGCCGCCCGAGCACGCCGGCAGCATGATCGAGCAGATCGTCACCGCGGGCTGGCGCGCGGTGGCGGACACGGCCATCGTCGACGTCAGCCCCTGCGGCGACGACCGCCCCTTCGTCGCCCAGATGGGCACCTGGCGCTACTTCCGCTGGGACCGCCTGAAGGGCGCGGTGCGCTTCCCCCTGGGCGTCTTCGGCTTCCCCATCGCGAAGATCATCGTCGTGACCATCCTGCTGGTGGCGGTGGTTCTGGTGATCCCCCTGAACCTGCTGCCCTACCTGCGACGCGACGGCGGGCTGCGCGCCGCGCCGTGGTTCTACTTCTTCACCATCGGCCTCGCCTTCATGGTGGTCGAGGTGGTGCTCATCCAGAAGTACGCCTTCTTCGTCGGGCCCTCGGTCTACAGCGTCGCCACCATCCTGCTCACCCTGCTCGTGACCTCCGGCATCGGCAGCCGCTTCGCGCTGCGGGTGCCCGACGGCGTGGCCTTTCCGGCCATCGCCCTCTGGCTGCTGCTGGACGTCACCCTGTTTCGCCGCCTCGTCGGCGGGCTGACGGAGCCGGGCATGGCGGCGCGCATCCTCGTCACGGCGCTGCTGGTGGCCCCCGTGGGCTTCTTCATGGGCATGCCCTTCCCCAAGGGCGCGCGGCGCGTCGGCGCGCTCATCGACTGGGGCTTCGCGGTGAACGGGGTGGCCTCGGTGATCGGGGCGACGGGCATCCTCTTGGTCGCCTTCGCCTTCGGCTTCACGGCGTCGCTGCTGGTGGGCGCGGCCCTCTACCTGGCGGCCTGGGCGCTTCTGCGGGCGGAGCGGGCCTGGTGAGTCGGCCGGCCGCTACTCGTGCCGCAGGGCCTCGATGGGATTGAGGGCGGCCGCCTTGCGGGCCGGGTAGTAGCCGGACGCCGCGCCCGGCGCCTCGCGGACGCCGGCCCGCCTCGCGGGCCGCGCCGCTTCCCGTCCGGCGGCGGATGGGCTAGAGTGGCGCGCGTCCCCCATCCCGGAGGTCCGGCCATGACGAGCATCCTCGCCTTCCACGGCAGCGCCCGCCGCGGCGCCAACTCCTCGCTGCTGCTGGCGGAGGTCCTGGACGCCGCCCGCGAGGGCGGCGCCGAGGTCGCGGAGTTCCACGCCCACCGCCTGGACCTCAGGCCCTGCCGCGGCTGCCTGCGCTGCAACTCCATCATGCGATGCAGCCAGACCGGCGACGCCTGGGACGAGCTCGGCGGCCGCATCGAGGCCGCCGACGTGCTCGCCTTCGCCTCCCCCGTCTTCTTCCACCACCTGACGGCACCCCTGAAGATGCTCCTCGAGCGCTTCCGCTGCTTCTTCCACGTCCAGATCACGGAGACGGGACTGATCCACACGCCATGGCGCGAGTGGCGCAAGCGCTGGGTGCTGGTCCAGAGCCACGGATCGCCGGACGAGGCCGACGCCGGTCCCGTGCGGGACCTGTTCGCGGAGCTGGCGGGGTTCATGGGGCCGGACAACCGGCTGGACGTCCTGCTGGGCAACCGCCTGGCCGTGCCGCGCCAGGTGCTCATGGACGCCGACCAGCTGCGCAAGCTCTATGGCCTGCTGGGCATCCCCAAGCATCTGGCCGAAAGCGACCACGCGCGCAACCGGGAGCTGCTGGCGGCCTGCCGGGCGCTGGGACGCGATCTGGCGCGGGGGACCGCCTAGGCAGCCCCGCCGGACGCGGGCCGCCGCTCCTAGCGGGAGTCGGCGGGGCGGAAGCGGATGGCCTGCCCGCCGCCGGGGGCCAGGCGCAGGGTCAGGCGCCCACGGCTGTCCACCGGCTCCTCGCGGATCTCGATGGCCAGGGGGTTGGCGCGCCAGTCGGCGTCCGGGGCGTCGGCGTAGATCTCGGCCACGTAGCCGCGGCCGGCCTCGAGGAAGGAGAGGTCGACTTCGAGCACGCGGCCCGTCTCGTCGGTGACGCTGCCCAGGTACCAGTCCCCGCCGCCCCGCTCGCGCCGGACGATGGTGACGTGGTCGCCGATGGCGGCGCTCAGGACCCGCGTCTGGTCCCAGTCCGCCGGCACGTCCTCGATGAAACGGAAGGCCGGCCGGCCGGCGTAGTTCTCCGGCAGGTCGGCGGCCATCTGCCAGGGGCTGTAGATGACCACGTAGAGGGCGAGCTGCTTGGCCAGGGTGGTGTTGACGCGGTTGTTGGGCTTCGCCTCGGCGAAGAGCAGATCGAAGATGCCCGGCGTGAAGTCCATGGGGCCGGCCACGAGGCGCGTGAAGGGCAGGATGGCCTCGTGCTCGGGCGGATTGCCCCCGTCGGGCCCCCAGGCGTTCCACTCCTGGCCGCGGGCGCCCTCGCGGGTCATCATGTTGGGCCAGGTGCGCCGGATGCCCGTGTCCTTGATGGGCTCGTGCACGTCCAGCATGATGCCGTGGCGCGCGGCCGCCTCCACCACGCGCCGGTAGTGGCGGACCATCCACTGGCCGTGGTGCCACTCGCCGTGGATGGTCCCGTCCGCGTCGATGCGCGGCACGCCCCGCCCCCAGCCCACGTAGCCGGTCTTGACCACGCGGATGCCGTGCCGGCGGCACCAGGCGAAGGCGTCCTCGAGCTGGGCCTCGTAGCCGGCGACGTCGGCGCCCGTCTCGTGGTGGCCGACGAGGGCCACGCCGAGCGACGCCGCGTAGGCCGCCAGGGCCTCGGCGTCGAAGTCGGGGTGCGGCTCGGTGAAGCGGAAGTCCCCCCAGCCGCCGGCCCAGTCGCCGTCCCAGCCGAGGTTCCAGCCCTCCACGAGGACGCCGTCCAGGCCGTGCTCCGCCGCGAAGTCCAGGTAGCGCTTCACGTTCTCGGTGGTGGCGCCGTGGCGCGGCCCGGAGCCCCAGGTGGTGCGGCCGATGTGCATCCCCCACCAGATGCCCGCGTACTTGCCGGTGCGCAGCCAGCTCGTGTCGGCCAGGCGGCAGGGCTCGTTGAGGTTGAGGACCAGCGTCGAGGTGATCAGGCCGCCGGCATCGTCGGCCACGATCAGGACGCGCCAGGGCGACACGTGGGGCGCCGCGCCGCGCACCCGGACGCCGTCGGACCAGGGCACCAGGTCGCAGCGCAGGCCGCCCCCCTCGCGCGGGGCCAGCGTCATGCTGGCCCAGTCCGTGAGGGCCGCCTCGTGGATGCAGAGGACGGGCCCGCCGGCGGCCTCCAGGGTCAGCGGCGTGTGCAGGGCGCGCACCTTGCCCCGGAAGGCCCTGCTCAGGCGCGTGCGGCGATAGAGGTACTCGTAGCGCTCGTGCTGGTAGGCGGGGATCCACCAGGCCCACGGGTCGCCGGCGAGGGCGAACTCGGTGACCTCGTCGCGGATGGCGAAGACCCGCAGGCCCGGCTGCTCGGGCAGCTCGTAGCGCAGGCCGAGGCCGTCGTCGAAGAGGCGGAAGACGACGTCCAGGCGGCGGCGGGCCCCGCTGCGCTCGGCGAGGGTGACGCGCAGCTCGCGGTGGCGGTCGCGCACCAGCCGCCGCTCTCCCCAGGGCTGCTCCCAGGTCTCGTCGGCCTCGGCGCGGGCGCTGTCGACGAGAGCCAGGGAGCGATCCAGGCGGCTGCCGTCGTCCATGACGAAACCGAGACGCGAGG
>Ga0272442_10006285_pt1 | contig 15670 bp, 8 predicted proteins | sample SSMForm2O_FD_200262 | JGI IMG/M metagenome (GOLD analysis project Ga0272442, IMG submission 200262) | Marine sediment archaeal communities from Little Sippewissett salt marsh, Falmouth, MA, United States - SSM-Form-2O | ecosystem: Environmental > Aquatic > Marine > Wetlands > Sediment ...
TCAACATTAGGCAAATCCTCGCACTTAGGAATTAAAGAACTTGTATCACTTACTCTTTCTTCATAACCTGTGAAATAACCTGCAAAGATTGCAATTACAACAACTAGAACAATTAAAGCAATTGCAGCTGTAATGATCATACCAATTGAAATGTCTGCTTTTTTATTCATCATAAAAAATCACCAATAAAAAAATAAAAATTTATTTGTAAGTTACACAACAAACCTCGCCAGGATGTTTTGCTGAGTCTGATACTAATGAATATTTACTAGATCCGTCAGGACATGATGTACCTTCTACCCATTTAGCATTATCAATATTACTGCCTGACAATTGTTCACATTCAGAAACATATTGTGATTCATTACCAATACTTTGTTGCCAACCTGTAAAATAACCTGCAAATATCGCGATTACAACAACTAGAACAATAAGAGCTATTGCAGCTGTAATGATCATACCAATTGAGATATCACCTTTTTTGTTCATCATCATAAATACACCTCTTGATTATAATTAAATTATAGTAATAATCTTTTATTTTTAAAGGTTTCTTTATTTCCACTTCAAATATCTAGGATTTTGCTTAGCATAAGCCAAGAACCACAAGAATAATACTAGGAATATTGCATCAAATACAGCAAAATAAAAAAATAATACATTACCTAAACCCGAAAAATAAAAGTAACTTGTTAATCCAGAATATACTGCTTTATACACTATACCTAGTTTAACAAGATCAATATTTCTATACATGTTAAGATAAACAAAATAATAACCTACACCCATTGCAATAACAAAAGCAGCACTCATCTGCAAATACATTGGATATACAGGCAAAGTAACACTAAAGTAATTGAAAATACTAGGATAGAATAAAAAGAACAATATACCTAAAATCAAATCATATATTGATGCTACTAAAAATAAATTTTTGAAAAATCCATCTTTTGTTCTCATAACAAAAAGAAATCAACTACAATATATAAACTTTATCACATAGTTGGACAAAAACTTTATAACAATATCCCATTATCCTGATATTATGAGTCATATACCTTGGACTAAAAAATACGAACCCAGTAAAATTGATGAGCTAGAGCTCCAAAACAACATAATCGTAAGAATCAAGAACTATATGACAGATCATAAAAGCTCAAAACCTATATTATTATATGGTCCGCCTGGAACAGGTAAAACTGTTGCAGCTCATGTTTTTGCTAAAGAATTCGAGTATGAACTTGTTGAGGTTAATGCATCAGATTTCAGAAGCAAAGCAGAAATAGAAAAGGTTATTGGAACAGCATCAAAACAAATGAGCTTATTTAACAAAAGTAAAGTCATACTTATTGATGAAATTGATTGTTTAACAAAGCACGATAGAGGTGCACTAGGCGAAATTATTAAGTTATTCAAATCATGCCCTTATCCAATTATGCTAACTGCAAATGATCCTTGGGATAGATCCTTAAATAAACTAAGAAAAGAATGTAACCTGATTATGTTTGATAGACTAGATTCAAAAATTATTGCAAGCATCTTAAAAAAAATATGTATTGGCGAAGAAATAAAATATAGTGATGACGATATTAGATTATTAGCAATACGAGCAAGCGGAGATTTAAGAGGTGCAATAATAGATTTACAAACTCTAGTAAAAGACAAAACTTTTGATGCAGCATCACTACAAGAACTTACTGGAAGAATGCAAAAACAATCAGTGATGAATGGGCTGGCATTAATTTATAGATCAAAAGACGCGAAAATATCATCGCATGCTTTTAATAATGTCGATATCGATTATAATACTCAATTCAATTGGTTAGAAGAAAATACTGCTTATGCTTATGATGATCCAGAGGAATGGAACTTTGCATATAATTATTTATCACTTGCAGATATTTTCAATAAAAGAATAAGACGATGGCAACACTGGAGGTTTATCGTTCATATAAATGCGCTATCCACTATCGGAGTTTCACTTGCCAAAACCAAACCTTATACTAAATTCATCACGTTCAAGGAAACAAAAAGATTCTTAAAAATGTGGCTGGCAAAAAATAAAAACGCAGCAAAAATAAATTTCTCTAAAAGGGTTGCAGAAAAAACACATTGTTCATACAAAGATATTTACAAGGACATTGAATCTTATAAATTCATATTAAACAATCCACAAACTCAGGCATTATTTTTAAAAGAATTTGATATGAGTAAATCAGACATTTCTTTTTTGTTTAAGGGTTAAGAATAAACATAAAAATTAATCCTTGCAGATCTTAGAGGATAGAATCCAAGCTGTTGATTACCTGTAGGAAAACCATAACTAATTGGACTAAAATCACCAACATTTGTTAACTCAAATCTATATGAATAGCCCCATTGCTTAAAACTATTATCTAAAATTTCACTAATCATTTGCTGAGAATAATTACATGAATCAATATCTTCGCTATCATAATAACACACTTGCCTATAATATTCTTCATTAAAAGCACAATCTTCTAAAAGCTCAGCAAAAGATAAATCAGAACAACCGCTATCTGATTTGATAAGAACATTAACAAATTTTTGCGATAATGCTTTGGTAACATAAATATCTCGTGTAGTATCAGGTGTTTTTATAAACATTGCAACAACCAATCCAACAACAAGTAATAAAAATACTATGATTACTAGTCCTAAAATCTCTGCTTGGGCTTTTCTAGTCATAGTACATCCTCACCTGCACATAGCCAAAATAATCAGTACCGCCATTATCTAGATTATCAACAGCATCATATATCTGTACTGGAAACACAGTTGAATAAGCATCATTATAATCATCTAAAGGATTATCATACAAGATAATTGGATCACCTTCAGGATAAATCTTATGCAAGGTTATTGTAGAATAACCAAAATAATCAAAAAAATAATCATTATTCAACAAAGTAATCTTATGAACATCAATACAATCCTTTTCAAAATTACCTGCTTGCGAGCATGCTAATTCAGGCATTGAACCAACAAGTTCAGCAACCCTTGATGATTCTTGTAATCTTAATTCAAAGGTTTTGTTCTCTAAATATTTACCATAAAAACTATAGCCAAAAATCATTACTAAAGATAATAACATTATAAAAAAGAATATTGTAATTGCATTCTCCATCATTTGCAAAGATCCTTTTTGATTTTTAATTTTCATTTTAGTATAAGTATACGCATGTATGCAATGCTAAATCTAAATTTTTGTTATTAATAATCTCAGATATTGAATCAACATTCTCATCTCTAGTTATATTTGTAATTATAATACCAATATCATTGCATAAAGCTTCATAATCTAACTGACAAGTATAATCAATATTACTATATGATTGATTAATACTCTGACATTTGGTCAACATAATATTAGCAATCTCAGAATGCTTTGTATTTAATTTATTCATATTTTCATTAAACACTTTATCTGAGCTTAATACCTGCGCTAGCCTTAGTTCAGGATCATAATAATCAAAAGGAATATTATTCAAACCTGAATTTTCAGTAAAGACCGATTTAATAATATCTTTTTTCTCTGGAAACTTTTCTAGCAAAAAATCATTAATAAGCTCGTCGTAATCATTAGAACTTAGTTCAAATTCATAATCAGTATCAATCATATAAACAAGATTAGAAACAAAGAATGGTTTTTCATAGGGTAATGTAAATATAATCATATCTTTGATGTTGCCATTATAGAGAGTTTTGTTCTGCGAAAAAAATATATAATTATCTAGAGATGCTCCTGAAGAGCCTTTGCAAAATAAAGACAGGCCATCATAATTAATATCTGCATTTGGTTTTATTTTTATTGTGCTAAAATAATTGGATTGATAGTTAGCATTAACAACACTATCTTTTAATGTGAAACTTAATTCATTACAATAACCAATATCTGCGGATGACTTTATTCTAAAACCAAAGAAAACAAGCAATGCAAAAATAGCACTACCTATGATTAATACATACATCCAGTTAAACTGAGCTTCTACCTGAGATTTTTTATTCATACTAACAAACCCTCAATTTCTAGTTATATTTACCTGACCACCAGGAAGATTAATTAATTTTAATTCAATAAAACCATTAGAAGAATCAAATGTTTTAATATCAATACCTAAATTAATACCTTCATAAACACCTAAAGGTAATAATTTAGAACATGACGGATCATCACATAAAAATATATTATTATATTCTATATCATCAACACCAACAGAATTCCAATAAAGTTCACATTCATTGGCAATCTGACTAATGCCATAGTTACAATTACCTGAACTTAAATAATCAGCAAACACAATTGTGCTATACTCTAAAGGCATTCTCAATTCAACAACCTTAGAACTTCCATAATTCTTAGCAACAAAATCCATATCAGTAATCAAATCAGTTTTAAATTGTTCAAAACTAATATCTTCATAAGCGTCAGTAAGATTCATTATTAGTCTAACACCATAGATAAAAAACATTACTGCAATGATCATGCCTGCAGCATACATAAAAATTTTACCTACTTGAGCTTTATGATTCATTTTTTCCGTCTATACCTTGCAATTAATTTTAGTAATTCAATAAATACATCTTGATCACTCAAACCAAATTCTTTCTTTAACAATCTTAATAATTTAGCAAAAGCTTCATTATCAATATCAGCAAAATCAATATCTTCACCTAGCATTCTAGCTAAAAGATCAAAAACATCTTGTCTTTGTTTTTTTGTTAATTTATCAAGTTCATAAAATACATCAGATCGGGATATTTTTGTTTTGGATTCTAGCTTATCAAAAATATCTTGCTCTCTTTTCTTAACACCAGGTCTAATAACACCAGCATATCTTGGTCTTGCACCTTTTTCAGGTAGAACTCCAGGTATTGCTCCTGGTTTATAACCTTGTTTTTGTCTTAATCTAGATAATTGTGCAGGACTCAAACCAAATTGCACTCTTGGTTTTCTTGGAATAGTAACTTTTACTTTAGGCGATTCTTTTGGCTTTTTCTTATAGTATTTATTATAAGCATACAAAGCACCAAAAATCAATAATAATAACAATATAATAAGCAGCAGACCATAACCAATATATACCCATATACTTGTTGGATGATCTTCAGCATCATTAGGATCAGTTTCTACTTTAATTTCAATACCATCGTTCCATCCATCACCATCAGTATCTTTTTTAGTTGGATCAGTACCTCGTAAAAATTCCTCGTGATTTGACAAACCATCGCCATCAGGATCCGCATTTGGATCTGCACAAGTTAAACATCCAAAATATTTTTGCTCCCACCAATCAGGTAATCCATCATTATCAGCATCATGGAATTCAGGATGATCATCAGGATCTAATGGATCTGTTCCTGCTTTAATTTCTTCAAGATCATCATAACCATCGCCATCAGTATCTTTTTTAGTTGGATCAGTCCCATAATCATATTCGTCAGCATTATCAATTCCATCATTATCGCTATCATCATCAGGATCAGCACAAGTTCTACAAGCAAAGTACATACACTCCCACCAATCTGGAAGACCATCTGTATCTCCGTCTATATGTGTTGTACCATGTGAGTCAGAATCTAATGGATCTGTATTCATCCATGTTTCTTCACCATCATAATAGCCATCAGCATCACTATCAGGATCAGTTGGATTTGTCTTTAATTGATATTCTTTAAGATTATTCAAACAATCATGATCAGGATCATCTCCTTTATTCGCACAATTCTTACAATCAAAGTATTGTTGTTCCCACCAGTCAGGCAATCCATCACCATCACTATCAATTTCGGTTTTTAATATTCTAACCGTTTCATTACCTTCTGCAATATTACCAAAAATATCGACACCCATATAACATATTGTTGAATTCACAGAAATATTAAAACTGCCTTTGTATAGATAAGCATCAGTTTGCTTTACTTGAGAACATTTAGCTTGACCTAATGCAAAAGCAGCATAAAATACATTATCACATTCTGTATCATCATTACATACTAATGTAATTCTAGCAGCATTACCCAGTTGTGTAACCAATACTTTCACCTTAGGTGCTTCATGTTCAGCACATACTTGATCAGACCATTTATGAGTCTTAAAATTATGTCTTTGTAATGATGAACTTAGACCAGTATAATCAACAGCAGAAACATATAATTGATATTGTTTAGATATTGATAGATTAGATTCAAGATTTAGACTTTGAGATGCGCGATTATTTGAGGCATCAATAATAATATTATCTTCAATTATTTTATTACCATCCCTAATACTAAGATTAAAATAATCAACACCACTACTATCAGTTGCATTTAATGTAAAACTATAAACACTACCATTAAACCTAAACAAAGTCCATAAATCTGAATTATATTTTTGACAAGTATCAGGATATGCTTTAATATTCACATTACTTGGAGCAGTTCTATCAACATAAAATTCATAATCTAGAGATTGAACACCTTGAGACTCGTCATTTTGACAATCAATATGTAGATTATATTCGCCTTCAGGGAATATAGAACCTTCATAAAGCAATTCACTACCTGAATAATAATAACCTGCATTACCTCCAATATAATAAGATTCTATTGCTTCTTTTTCATCAGACGTATAATCATTAGGATAAGTTAAATAATAAGTACATGAACTTTCTTCAGGTGTATAAAATAGAATATTTATAAGATTGGAATTAGCTCTAATATATTCTTCAGGATGAACAACATTAATATAATTAGCAGCACCAAAATCACTATTATAAGTCAATATTTCTTTAGATGTTTTTTTTGATAATGACATATCTGTACACTGGATATAATAATTGTATGCTTTATCATCTTCTATTGCAAAGAAATCCAATTCATAATTATCAATAATATTTTCGCCCTCTTCAATCAATACCTGGCCAAAATCACCATCACTATCACTTATAGTCGAAAATACAGAAACACCTGAGTTTAAAAAATCTATAAAGTTTACCTTATCAGTATTGTAGTCTTGATTATTAGTTACCAATTCAAAAGCATACTTGTATATGGTTTCGTCGGCCTCATAATCGCCTGAACTATATATGCCTGGCATAATAACATCATTTTCTATTATTGCATAAACATAAATATTATTACCTTGAGTTTTTTCATAGATATTAGCAATACCAGAACCCTCAAGCAATACAACATTATCAATCGGTTGATTCAAAGAGAACTTAGTGATAAAATTAACACTATCTGAAAAATAATAAGTCATTGTTGATTCTGTTGTCACATATTCAAACATAATATTAGAAAATTCATTACACGACTTGAAATATTCTTTATAACCAAAATAAAGTGGAGCCATGCTAATTCTTTGTTCAGGTATTACCACTGCACCTAAAAATGGCGTAATAGGTAGTTCAGCCATATCATCATATGATGTTGATGAATTATCTGAACATCTACAAAAAGCATTCTGATCAAGTTGCCATCGTGCATTTGTTTTTTTATCAATTTCGCTTACAATTGTTCCAGGATAAGCTGTTGGATCTTCAATAAATTCAATATCTTCTGCATGTATAACATAAAAAGTTTCAGAAACTAATTCATCACGATAGTCTTTACATGCAACATTAACCCTCAATGTATTAACATTACTCGGAAATGAAATAGCATCATGAATATAATAATGTTCATCTTGATAATCAAAAGAATTCTCAGGCATCTCATTATAGTTTGTTTTTGACAAAGAAAATCTACAATCTTTTGTTGGATTATCAGTATAAAAGATAAAACTAGGGGTTAGTGATGCTGTAACGCCATTTTCAGGCTCAATCATACTAATCCTTGTTTCAGGCGCTTGCAAACTGAAATTTACAATAAATTCTTCCTGATTATCCAATAGATCTTTGGCTTGAATATTAAAGAAATAATTTCCATCCAATAGATAAACATCAGGCATTTCAAGATCAAAACTATAAGTTATTGACTCTTGAACTTGTTCAGTAACTAAATTATAATCCTCACCATCAGTAGCTTCAAGATTATAATTACTAACGATTGCAGGTTCGTTAAAAGTAACAATAATCGTAGGCCTAGGTGATTTTGTCACTTCAAGCTTATTTATAGTAATCTGTGCAAAAGCTACATTAAGTAATAACAACATGCATAAGACAAAAGCATACTTTTTCCAATTATTCTTTAATAGACTCATTTGATTATTACATCTGAAGCTTGTAATACTGGTGCTTGTTTATCAACACTAATATTTACATCTTGATAAATGACCATATCACTCTCACCGATTAATTTGAATTTAATAATATTAGTTCCATCAACAAGACCAAAATCATGACTAAATTGTTTATTATTGAGTTCAATCGGATGGAACAATAAAAAGTTCTTTTTATTATCACGTGCATAATATACTTCCTTTGTATTGGATGACAATGTTGCAAGCATTTCAGCAGTGTTTGAATTTGTCAATGTATAATTTAATGTTTGAATGACCTTTTTATTTGCCGGAACATTAATTGTATAAGTAAATGAAGGTATTTTATTATCAATATTGATGTTACCATCGTATGTTTGTATATTGCCTGCAAGATCAGTCATAATTATGGTATAAGGATAATTACCATCATCAAGTTCTGGAACATTATATAATAAATTATGATGAAGATTATCATGTGCTAACATATCATGACATTGATTATTAAAACAAAACTTAGATTCATATATATTATAATCATCATAATATTTGTCTGCATCTTGATTTAGTCCAGATAATGGATTTATCTGCGCAATTGCATTGATTGTTGCACCAGAATATGTTGTACTTGGCAAGATACCAATAAAATTAGGTTGTTCATTATCATAAACAATTGTATAATCATATGTTAAGGATGTTATTGCACCTGATGAGCTTTGAACATCAATACTAATCTCCAAATTGTAAACTGATGCATCCGGCATTATTGTATTACCTGACACAACCAGGCCATCAATACTAGATGATATTTCACTAGAATATGCACTATCTTTATCTTTGAGTATAACTGTTGAATTAGTAATCGTATAATCTTCTAAATCACTAATAACAAAATCAAAATCTAATGAGGATTGATTCAAGATGTATTGATCATTATAGTTAAATGAATTATCTACATTCAACTGAGTATTGAAATCACATAGCTCATTAACATAATAGTTCCACTCAAACTCATAAGCATTGCCTGCTTTATCCATTGTATAAACCTTAAGATCATTATTCTGTCCAGATGATCTTTGAGCTTCAATATAATATTCTCTATAACCATTATACTCAGTTACATTTGTGAATGGGTCATTAAATTCAGAACTGCCATGGTATAATTCAAACTCATTTAACCTTGACAAATCACTAAAGTCCAAAACCTTAGCATACACTTTTGTTTGTGAATTATCAATACAATTCTTAGGACCATAATCAACAACAACAGGCAATTGATTATCATAGATCACATCAAGCGCTGTTGGTTCTGCAAAATTAAAAGCATAATCATAAGCACCTAGATTAAATTCATTAGTACCTAGTTTAAGATCCATATCAAAATTAGTGAATTTATCAACATAATCTGTTGTATTATCATAGGCTTTGATTGCTTTTGCCGATGAAAATCCAAGAATATTTCCGGATATATTTAATCTATAGAAGAATTCAGAAAGACCAAATACGGTTTCACTTAATTGCGTATAATTTAAGACATTATATAAAACACCATAGTTTGGATAAGTACTTGAATCAGAAAGTCCTCGAATTATATCTCCACTAGTGTCTGCAAATGCAAAATCTTTGATATTAGCAATACCTGAATACTCATTAATATCTAATTGCGATGACGAATATATTCTTTTTATCATTAGTGGATCTGAATCAGGCAGGTGTTCAGAAATATCATTATAATGTATTTCTTGATTATCAATAACTGATTTAAGTGCATTTGCAATGGTATATTGAATATCTACATTTTTTGATGAATTCATACCAAGAACAAGATCATTATCCATAGTAAAAACATCATCAACATAATATTTCAATGCATTCTCATAATAATCATTATCAAAACCAGGTTCAAAATTTAATATAGGCATTACTGAATCAAAATCATATATTTTTTCAACCAAAACATCATTACCTAGTTCGTCTTGCGATTCTAATACAAATGTAACAGTACCGGTTGTGTCAATAAGAGCTTCAAAATCATTATCAGTCTCGTCAATATCATAAGTAAAATAAAAACCTCTAGAATAATAACTTGTTTCAAAACCAACACTATCTTCAAGTGTGTCAGAATCAAAATTATAAGTTATTGAGATTGGATTATTTTTTATCTTAGTATCAGAACTAACAACAATAACATAATTATTAAAACTAAGAGCTTGTACTTCATTATTCTCAAGATCAACAACCCTAATATCAACAACAGGCGGTGCACTATAGAACTTATCTCTGTATCGTATTAATATATCTTTTTCAACACTATTCAGAGGATTGGAATCACGCGCATATAATTTAAGTTCAGTATTAGTCATCTGAGAATATATATTGGCAGGTTGAGGTAAATCCAATGGTATTGTCAATACCAGTCTATAATTGTTCTCGTCATAATCATCTAGATCACCAATATCTACTTCATAACCGATAAGATTTTCGTTTGGATCTGATTCATACAATTTATCATAAGACACAAACTCTGCATCTTTACCTAGTTTAATAACGACATCAACAATATTACACTGACTTGTATAAAAATCAGGACCAGATATACTTACACTAAGATCATCAGCGCATAATGATGAAGGAACAATTTCAATAATTTCGAAATTTGGAGCATAAGCATCAACATTTCTTATTATAGTCGTAGTATTACTATTACCTGCTGCATCTTCAGCATAAAATGTAAATGTGCATGAATTATAGAATCCTGAATCAATCAGATCAAACATTGTATGATATTGATTATCATAACCAAAAATTCCATTATCTAATGTCTTTATGTCTGTGAATCTAACATTTGTATTTTCTTTACAAACCATTGTGATATTCAATACATTGATATCATAAACTTCATTTTCAATCTTTGAATTTACATCAAAACTCATACCTTTTGTTAAATCACTAGGGACAATTGCATTTATACTAGGATTTTGATTATCATAAATAATTAATAAATCATAATCAAGTGTTAAATCAGTGTTATTTCTTGTTGCTGTTATTGTAAGTACATTAATTCCTTCAACTAATAAAGAATCATTTGCATTAAATTCAAGCAAATTATCTACAACATTATAGTTTTCAATTGTGTTTTGATTAAGTACAATATTTGAAACATCAAATGCATGACTAAATTCAAGATTATAATCGTGACTTATTGCATTACTGATAACATTAATATCATTATAAGTATAACCTTGATATAAGACATTATTTACTTTATTCGCTTGATTTTCTTCACTATCATAAATAATAAATGAATTAATCATAAGAGCATTTGGATCATAATACATTTGATACTTTCTTGAGTTGTTATTTGTTGCTTTATCATCAACTCTAACAATAATATCATTATTGCCTTGTTCTAGACTTTGAGTAAAGAAGGCACTATAAATCTCATTATTATTAAATCCAGGAATATTATTAATATCATCATTAATCACAATTTCTAATGAATCTGTATTTAATCTGGAATCATGTACATAGTCATCACGTACTTCATAATAATATTCATTTAGTTCAGGAATATTTGTAATAACTGTATTGATGCTTGCATATACTCTTGGTTTATCTTTATCGTGATTTAGTTCAATATTTCGTTCATCACTTCTTAATAAAGGACCATTATGCACAATATAACTAAAATCATTTTTACCTGTAACAAAATCTAATGGACTTTCAAGAACCAAATTATCACTAGTATAATCATCAATTAAATTAGGTGTTGAAATTTCAGTCATATCAAAATATTGTTTTGAACTATCATCATAATAATCAACATAAGTATATGACTCAGGTAGTTCTGCGTATAATGCATAAGCATTAAGTTTAGTAAATAATTTATCATTAAGATCAACAATGTTATCAGGATAATAATCAATCTCAAAAGGGTCTAATTCTGGCAAAAATGCAATTGCATCAGGTCTTAGAGAGTTCACCATGATATATCTACCTGAACTAACATTATCAGATTCAATCTTGCTTGTATCAGTAATAGTTATATCAAATTGACCTTGAGCATCGACTTCAATAGTATTAGTTATACTAAAGAAACACCAGGCAGTATTTGAAATTTCAAAAGGCATACAATTTGGAGTTATTGAAATATCATCATAACTAAATTCAATCTCATTAATTTCTTGCATTGGTTTTGATGAAGTAATTCTTAACATATAATCGCCAGGATAAAGTACATCAACACCATAACTTTGAGTATCATAAACATCAAGATCAATCTGCGCTTGTTCAAAATCAAAGATTAAGCTAACAATATCATCATAATTTCCAATATTAACACTATCGTTTGTCTGAACATCATAAACAACATCAGCATCAATATTATATATCTTTAAACTATCATCATTCCAATCAGAATATGCATCTTCATTTGCCCTATATCTTAATGAGCATTGATCAAAACCATAATTCCAATGCGTATCAAACATGACAAGCTCAGGATCATAACATTCAAGATCAAGATCAAGTGTTTCAGTGTTTACATCTTCAGGATGCGTTTTAATCAAATCAGTAACATCGTCATTACCTTGGTAAATCGTATAAATTAGCTCAGGTGGTGTTGTATCAATTGCAAAGCTTGAAACATGACCATTACTATCAGTTATTCTTTCTTCACCAAGATCATCAGTGTATTTACATCTAAGCACATAATTGTAAACACCATCTTCATTTGCATTAACAATACATGAGAATTTTTTAGGTTGTGTTTGAAGACAAGTAATTGGCATAGTATCAAAATCAACATCATCATTATCATTTGTCTTTTGAGCTCTACAATTACCATTATTGAACTTAAAATCAAAAGTAACTGCATCAACACTATAATCTAATGTTCCTTGAGGTAAAATATTAGATATCCTATCATCTGCAACTAATTTGATTAATTCTTCTTTTACCCTTGTATTGCCTGCTTTATCTGTGCAATTCATTTTAAGTATATATTGATTATCAGGAAGATTAGTAAGTGTATCACTATATGTATGAGGAAGATTGCTTAAGAAAACTTTAGTATTCTTTTCAACATCAAATAATTGTTGATCAATATAGTTTTTCAAACCATTTTTAACATAGTATATTTCGGACGAACAAATAACACCGCCCTCGGGATAGTCATCATTAATTTCGATATCAATATTAAGATCAGAAACATAAATATTTTCGTCATAGTCAGGATTTGGAGTTGAAGTATAACTAATATCTATTGTTGGTTTGTTTGCATCAACATAGAATGTATGTGTTTGTACAACCTCAGGATTATTATTAATATCTTTTGAATAATAGTTAAGATTATAATTACCTGAACCCTCATAAAATCCTAATCCTGTTTCAAAATCAATATCATTTGTATTTACTTCAATATAATTCTCTGAACCTGCCCAAGAAGGCTTAACATAATCTGAACCTTCCTTAACAATACTAAAATATGTTGTACTTGGTTCATTAACAGAATAATCTAGATGAATCTTATCACCAACAACATCAGGACAACTAACAGATGTCACAGGATCATAATTATCAATCGCACATAAAAGATTACCTTCAACAGATGTTTCAAAACCATCCTGATCTGAACAATCATACTTATTATTATCATTTGAATCCTTATAACATTTTGAAGTTGCGTCATTCCATTTACATTTTTGGAAAGCAAAATAATCATGACTTGCTTTTTTAATTGCATTGCTTGGTTCAAATAATTCTATTTCTTGCTCTCCTGGAATAGTAGGATCAGAATACGGCGAATCTGAATTTACACAATCCTCATAGGTATCAAAATCAGTACAACCCACTTCAAATTTTGGAAGACAAAAATGCCCGGTTCCTCTAAATGCATAATAACATTCACCATATAATCCACATATATCTTTACTACATGAGAAAATACCATTATTCTCATCGCATTGTGAACAATCTTGCTTTAGTGGATCTACAGGAATACAAACACCAATACCTAAATCAGAATATTTGTCATTTGTACTCCATAAACATTCGCCCATCTCATCTTGACAAGGATTGTTCTCACATGCATCCAGTGTTTTATAATCATAACATGATTCCACATTAGAACATGCCTTGTACTTATCAACAGAAGATATATTATAATCACGATAACATGAATCAACGTCTTCGCAAAGTGTTAATGATTCATAATATTCGCCAGCAGGAATGTCCATAAACCAAGTATAACCTTCATAAGGCGAAACACCATAAATTATATTACAAAAATCACAATCACTTTGATAAACACACTGAGCATCATTGTTTTTATTAATACAAACAGCACTTTGTTCTTCACAATCCTCATCAAAAACCTTTTCATTCGCAAGATTACAATGAACAACAGAATTACCATCGCATAATTGCTCATCAGTATCAGTTGTTTGGAAACAAATATCAGGTCCAGTTGAAATTGGTTGTGTAGCATATGTTGAACCGCCCATAGGCAAAGGATATATAGCCTCTAATTTATAACAATAAATTGTATCTGGTTGAATATTGTAATCTTTGGAATTTACTAAACTTATTTTTTCAAAACCATCTAAATCAGGATTACATTGTCCGCTAGGTGATTCTACTTTGTATAATGTGTATCCATCAGCACATCCATCAATCTCATACTCCACTCTTATTGAATTATCAATAAGATGAATTAATGTAAATTCAGGTATTTCTGTATCTATACATTGAGTTTCATCAAAATCATCTTGCGGAGGATATTGACAATAACCATCTATACATTTTCCCCCAGGATTAGCTGTACAATCAGCATTTGAATCACAACCAAAACTTGTTTCAGCAAAAGTACAATCACTTAAGCAATTATCAACCTTATGTAAAGGATCAGTATTATCACAATCCTCTGCAATCGGATTATAAATACCATCTCCACATGCTTTACCAACCAAAATACATTGAGCATTGCCTTTACACCATGAATTCATATTTGTGTTTGTTACAATATCCCAACCAATTGGTCTATTATCAGGATTATCACAATAATTGCTACAATAATATTCACCATCACATTCCTCACCTACAGAATTAAAAGCAATACCATCACCACAACTACCAGATACATAAGCATAATCTTCACAAAAATCTTCGTCAGCATCTTCAATACCATTACAATTGTTATCTAAATTATCATTACAATAAAAATAACTCCATGATGGTGAATCTGTTGCAATAAATTCATTTTCCAAAACTAACATACTAACAACACCACAAACAGGATTACAACATGATTCATCATATTCATCAATAGAATTACAATTTCCTATATTAGTTCCAGGAGCACAGACAAATTCATCAGGTTCTGCACCTTTAAGAACAAGATTTCTTTGAGTATCAGCATTTAGTGTAAAAGTAACTTTAGTTTCTTGATAGCCTGATTTTGAAGCT
>Ga0272442_10006286_pt1 | contig 15668 bp, 9 predicted proteins | sample SSMForm2O_FD_200262 | JGI IMG/M metagenome (GOLD analysis project Ga0272442, IMG submission 200262) | Marine sediment archaeal communities from Little Sippewissett salt marsh, Falmouth, MA, United States - SSM-Form-2O | ecosystem: Environmental > Aquatic > Marine > Wetlands > Sediment ...
GATGCACGTGAGTGATGCGCCCTCGGTGATGCGTTATTTGGGCCGGCGCCAGTTGAGAGGAAGTTACCCTGATGAGATTATCAGCGATTATCGCCGGCGTCTCAAACTGCTTCGCGTTCATGGTCTGATCAAGAAAGTCGCGAAAGAAAACCGCTATATGTTGACCGCTAAAGGTCGAAAGTTCGCCTGTGCGTTAACGACCGCTTCCGCCATGGATATAAAAGGACTTACGAAAATCGCAGCATGAAAATCAATCACAAAAAACAAAAAGATGAAGGATTGTATTATGAAAGGGCTGTGCGGATTATCTTCGCTGAAAAAGACCCGCGTATTATTGTTCACCGTCAAAAAACGCATCCCGCTTGAGGCCGCGAGCACAACCAGAGCGGTCACACCGATGATCCACCACCGGTGCTTCACAACCCACTGCCCGAAAACCGCCTCAAACCGGCTCATATGGTCCGTACTATCCTATCATTCTTCTTTCTTTTCACGTATCCGGGCACTAAGCATAACACAATTTTATGGAATATATCCACATTGTTCTAATTCGATCATCCGGCCGAGGCTCCTGATTAAGATTTAACCTTAATCTAACATTATGCTAACATAAATATCTAAATATAACCTGAAAAAGGATAGATTAGAAAGTGGATTCCCATGGCGAACGAACGCATTCTTATCGTCGATGACGAGGAAGATGTCCTCGAACTCGTGCAATACAATCTTGACAGAAATGGTTATCACGTCGAGACGGCGACCTCCGGAGAACAAGCTCTTGCGAAGACGAAGAAAAAACTGCCGGACCTCATCATCCTGGACTTAATGCTTCCGGGTATCGACGGACTGGAGGTCTGCAAACAACTCAAGAGCGATGTCAAAACGGAGAGCATTCCGATCATCATGCTCACCGCGAAAGGGGAGGAAGCGGATATTGTGACCGGCCTCGAACTTGGGGCGGACGATTATGTGACCAAGCCTTTCAGCCCGAAGGTGCTGGTCGCCAGGGTCCGTCGGCTTCTGCACAGGGCCGTCAGCCGGGACCTGGAAAGACCCCCGATGAAGATACGCGACCTGACAATCGATCCGGGCCGGCGGGAAGTGCTCGTCAAAGGAAAGCCCATTCGTTTGACCTTCACAGAATTCAACATTCTCAATGCCTTAGCCAGACGACCGGGATTGGTCTTTACACGATATCAGATTATCGACACGATACACGGCGATGATTATCTCGTCACCGACCGGGCGGTCGATGTTCAGATCGTCTCTCTGCGTAAGAAACTGGCCTCCTGCGGGAGTTATATCGAGACCGTGCGAGGCGTCGGCTACCGCTTCAAGGACTGATGAATGTTTAAGAAAAGCTTGTTATGGCAGCTTTATCCGGCGTATCTTTCGATCACGGTAGCGGCCCTGTTCATTATCACTCTTTATCTATCGCGCTTATTACCCGAGTTTTACTACGATCAGGTGGCCAACGATCTTCGAGCGCGGGCCAGTCTGATTGAACAGCAGATTCTTCCGAGCCTGAAAGCGAACGATTCCCAACAATTGAATGACACCGCCAGGAAATTGGGGACCAGCAGCTCCACGCGTATTACGATCATTCTTCCGGACGGCCGGGTGATTGCGGACTCCGATGAAGATCCGGCGATTATGGAAAATCACGGAGATCGGCCGGAATTCATTAAGGCGCTTGAGAAAGGGGTCGGCCGATCCTTGCGATTCAGCAACACGTTGGGTTTGAGTATGATGTATTTCGCCCTTCCGATCAAGGACGGGGACCAAATCCTGGCCGTGATACGCACCTCCATTCCCGCCACGGCGATCGACGAGAAGCTGAAAAATATTTATCACAAGATCGTTCTCAGTGTGGTGATCGTAGCGATATGCGCCGCGGGCATCAGCTTGGTGATTTCTCGCAAGATCAGCCTACCCATCGAGAAAATGAAAGAAACCGCCCAACGATTCGCGTCGGGTCAGTTCGACCACGTGCCGATACCGAAACAGGTCGAACTGGCGGAACTCGCCCAGGCGCTCAACGAAATGGCCCGTCAGCTTCGGGACCGAATTAATACGATCACCCGTCAACGCAACGAGGTCGAAGCCATTCTTTCAAGTATGGCTGAGGGTGTTTTAGCGGTGGATGTCAATCATCGCATCGTGAGTATCAACCGGGCCGCGGCGAAATTCCTGAATATCGATCCGAATGAGGCGAAGGGCCGGACCGTCGAGGACATCGTTCACAATACCGAATTTCAGGAGTTTATCCGGGGCATTCTGAACGATGAAGATTCGTGCCAGGCGGAAGTTGTGTTGCCGGGCCGAAAGGAGCGGATCGTCGGACTGAACGGCACAACCTTAACGGACAACAACGGCGACAAGAGCGGGGCCGTCATCGTCATTAGCGACATGACGCGAATGCGCCGCCTGGAAGACGTCCGGCGCGATTTCGTCGCCAACGTCTCACACGAACTCAGAACGCCCATCACATCCATTAAAGGATTCGCGGAAACGTTGCTGGAAGGCGCGTTCAAGGAGCCGGAAAAAGCCGAGCGGTTTCTGCACATTATCGCCAAACACACCGACAGGCTCAACGCGATCGTAGAAGACTTGCTCAGCTTATCCAGCCTGGAAGAGGGCAGCCAAAAGAGGAAAATCACCTTCGAGAACGCATCCATCCGCCCCGTCCTCGATTCCGTTATCTCCATGTCAACCATCAAGGCGGAAGACAAGGAGATAACCCTCGAGCTGGATTGCGACGAGGGCCTTGAGGCCCGAATCAATACGGTCCTGCTGGAGCAGGCGATTTTGAATCTCGTGGACAACGCGATCAAATACAGCGAATCGAAAAGCACGATTCGAATCGAAGCCCGCCCGTCGGACGAGATGATCCGGATTGCGGTCCGCGATAGTGGTTGCGGCATCGCCAAAAAGCACCAGAACCGGATATTCGAACGGTTTTACGTGGTCGATAAAAGCCGCAGCCGAAAACTGGGCGGCACCGGATTAGGTCTGGCTATCGTCAAGCATATCGCCGAGGTCCACGGCGGATACGTTACCCTCGAAAGCTCACCCGGACAGGGATGTACGTTCATCGTGCATTTACCCGCCGAATAGGTCGGCGGGACATTTACATCGACCCCATCAAAATTGCGGAATCGACGCGTCGCGTCGATAACTTCCTCAATTTTGCACGTTAATCTTTGCATTTTAATTTTGTAACACAGCGAAGCAAATCTCTGAGTTTGTCATTATTCAATCCCAGATTTCCCGGGTAGTGCGTGACATCCGAACGGGCAAGAACACCCAACATGGCCTTGCCGCTTAACTGAGGCAATCGATATACAGCAGACTCGGGCTATGACGACACTAATGACGCTGAGCGTTTGGCTGTCGATCCTGCCATTCGGCATGTTGCCGGGGGGCGAGCGATAGAACGTTCAACTGCCTCCACAGCCTTGATAGGGACAGTTCGGTTAGCCCGACCTACGGTCACCAAGAAGGCTCTGCTGATAATGGATTCGTCCCACAAATGCGAGGCTTTTCTTGTGTGTAGTGCGACGTGTCGTCCGATATTTCTCGGAAATTCGTTGAAATTGTGATGTCATTTTTGGTATTATGGAATCCGAATTGAACAGGAGCGTCTCAGGAAAAATGACCAAGCGTGCACAAATGCCGTTTATGACATCATGTGGGAAATGTCAGATTAGTAATAGAGGAGATTTCACGAAATGCTCATGCTTATAAAAAAGATACTGACCGCAACTCTTTTATTAATGTGCTTCGTTTCAACTGCGCAAAGTGCTGATTTGGAAAGTACAAGAAAACAAGCGATGAATGGTGATGCTGAATGTCAATATTTACTTGGGATCAGATTGTTGGATAGTAATCATGGCCCGTCAAATAGAAATCTCAAAGAAGCGGCAAATTGGCTGACAAAGGCGGCTGAACAAGGGCATACGAAAGCACAATACAGTCTAGCGTCCCTTTTGAGTCATACTGTTAGTAGTAGGGCTGCTTTTAAGTGGTACAATAAAGCAGCTGAGAAAGGTCACGCAGGAGCACAATTTACGCTGGGAGCAATGTTTGAGCATGGAAGAGGCGCTGACCAAAATATCGACAAAGCAGTGATGTGGTATAGAAAGTCCGCTGATCAATATTACGGCAGTTCTCAGTTTGCGCTTGGAAGGTTGTTCTATAGCGGATGCAACCAGTTGCGTTATGAATCCAAATCTGGCGTTGAAACTAAGGAAGTAAGCGTTTTAGAAAGAAATTATTCAAAGGCTTTTGAGTGGTTTTCAAAAGCAGCAGATCAGTGTGACGCACAATTTGGCATTGGGATGTTATACTATCGTGGAGATGGAGTAAAACAAGATAGGGCAAAGGCAGAGAAGTGGATTAAAAAAGCACTGACAAATTGGATGTTTCGTCCTACTGATCTTCGCTATTGGCAATCAATTTTTAATGTTCAAATCATTCCACCGCAAACAAGTTCAAAATCACCCAAGTATATTGTCATTGATTTTTCTTTCAAAGCTAAAGCACTCATTCTTGAACTTGAGACAATTGAGGACTTAGTTATTGATAGTGATACAGACCTGGACTTATATCTTGATCGCAAAACATTTGAGGCCTCGAAGGATCAGACATCAAATAAGGCAGTAGAGTTAGACCCTAACCTTGCGAGAGCCTATTACAGCCGTGGGGTAGCTTATGAAGAAAAAGGCGATATTGCAGTTTCTCCCACCTCCGCCCCAAAAAACACTTTGGGGCTCCTGCGGCAAAAAGGCATTGATTGGAACCCGGATCTGGCTACCCAGGCTTGCGAACCTGACGGGGCGATCATTCTTGTGGATAACATGTCCGGTGTCGTACAAATTAATGTAGGCAAGAAGGATCATGTATGCAAAGGCCTGACCTTCTCAGTCTTTGACAAAGGGACGATTGTTAAGAGTAAAGATGCCTTCAAAGCGGAAATCGAAGTGGTGGGTGTGGCAGAACAATATTCCATGGCTTGCGTCATTAAGTCAAATCCAGACAATCCAGTTTCCATTGATGACGCGATTGCCAACCTGGTCTGGTCCGCAGGTGAGCCTAAGCGTTTTGTACTGGCTGGATCGTTTGATCTGGATGGTGACCATTTTGAAAATGCTGATGCCGCAGTTCGTATCATGTCATTGATTAGACGGTGGGGCGGCGTGGTTGAATCCTCAGTGAAGGCCAATACAGATTATGTGATCATTGGCAGCAAACCGAAAGTACCTGCCAAGCCAACCTTTAAGACGCTTGAACTCGACCCATTGGCTGAAGATCGCTACAATACAGCAGTGCAAAGACTGTCCATTTACACGGCAGTCAAGGAAAGTGCCCAACTACTGATGATTCCCACATTTGAATATAATAAGTTCCTGTATCTCATTGGCTATACAGGCCAGATCGGCAAACCTGATGCGTTCTAATTCATCAAGATACATAGCTTGCTTAGAAAGAAGCATATGGATTATCGAGATTAACAGCATCGCGCGACTGGACAACGGCGGGCGTAGGTGAATTATCGCTTTGGTTCAGAGGCATTTCCGCCAACGCGGTTGATCCGTTATATGTGGCAATCTCCAATGCCGCCGGCGGATCGGGGGTCGTGGCCCATGAGAGCCCGGCGGCGGCGGCAACAATGGGCGCGTGTATCGAATGGCGCGTTTCTTTGCAGATGTTCGCTGATCAAGGGATTAACTTGACCAACGTGGATAAACTCGCGATTGGCTTGGGCAGCCAAGGAGGTGCATCGGCTGGCGGTACAGGAACGATGTAGATTGACGACATCCGATTATACAGACAATAACCGCAGTTGCAAAAGTGGCGATGCCACAAGACAATAGAGTTGGCTTCAAGGGGGCCCTATCGATCTCAGGTATGGCTCCCTTTTGCTTTGAGAGCCTCATCGATAATCACCATGAATGGAACAACGAACGAATAGCTTGAAAGAGTTGCGCGCTCTTCGTTTTCTCGCGATGTTCACCTATGAAAAGTTCAAATCAATAATAATATATTCCTCACAGAATGCTCATACAGCCTTAATAATTCCACCGTATTGTTTCATATATAGTCTATCGAAAAAGACCTAATTAAGGTGAGAAAGGACCGAACTGATGGAACAGATCCAAAACCTTCTCTTTATTACTTTTGTGCTCCATCAACAAAAGCGGAACCTGGATATACGTTGCTGCGGCTGCAAAGAAATGATGTTTTCGGACTATAAGAAACCGACACATATCAAGGGCGTGATCGAGTTTGAGGGCCATTATGTGCCGGTGATCGATCCGAGCCTATGGTTAATCGGCGAGCCAACCCGGCTGGATCATTATACCTGCATCCTGGTCGTCCAGCACACGTCTGAGTACCGCCCATTCAAAACGGGTATTATTATCCAGGAGAGTGAAGAAATCATGAACCTGGCCGCTGGTGTTTACAACCGGGGTATTCTAAAAGGAACCTCCTTCAATATGCGTTTTATTCTTGAAATCCCCAAGAGTTCCTTTGCGAGTCAATTCTTAGCCGACAGTCACATGGCACTGGGCCTTTGTGAGGAACAAAAACGCATGGACGATGATTTCGCGACGTTTAGAAAAATCCTTTCCCGGGAAATGGTCTCTGTTTGATACTCTGATGGGAATGAGAGGTTGTATGTATCCGGCCTCACGGATTTGCCCGACACGAAATCCTCATAAACGTTATAGACCTGTTCGCAAGAGGTCTTTTTTGTGTTATGGGTAAAAACAACGATTTTGAACTCCGTTGATCCGCCATAAAATCGCCCCTGACAGCCCTGATATCGCGCTTTCTCAATATTAACATAATTCTAACACTCATTCGCTTGACATTTTAGGGCGACAAATTAGAGTGAGCGCGAAATATATGGCAAAATCCATAAATAACCCTGCAAACATCGTCTTGAAGGTGCTTCTCGTCGCCGGGTTGCTTTATTGTTTTCTGGTCAGTATCGGGCTGATGGGGGCGGCATTTAAAGGTTTTGGCAAAGGTTTCGCGGAACAATTGATCAAAACCACGTCCAATCCTTTTATCGGGCTTTTTATCGGAATTCTGGCAACCAGCATCGTTCAAAGCTCCTCGACGACCACCTCTATCGTCGTTGGGATGGTGGGTTCCAACGTTCTTGGGGTCCATTGCGCGATCCCCATCATTATGGGCGCCAATATTGGCACGACGGTCACCAATACGCTCGTTTCCCTTGGGCATGTGAGCCGGAAGGATGAATTCAAGCGTGCCATGGCGGCGGCGACGGTGCACGATTTCTTTAATTTGATCTGTGTGTCCGTCATGTTTCCCCTGGAGCTCATGACGGGATATCTTGAGAAAACAGCCACCCTGATGAGTACGAAGTTCGAAGGTGTTGGCGGCGTTAAATTCTCCAGCCCCATTAAATTAGCCACCGGGCCTACGATTCATGCGATCCAGGACAGTATCAATTGGATATGCAAGTTCATTTCTTCGAGCCATATATTCGCAAGTATTATTGTTTTAATTGTGTCTTTTATCATATTATTTTTCTCGCTTTACTTTCTCGTCCGTACGATGAAATCGCTGGTTGTCAAACGTGCAGAGATCATTCTAGACAACGTCATCAGCCGCCACGCCTTTTTGGGATTTCTTGCGGGATTATGCTTTACGATTGTGGTCCAGAGCAGCTCCGTGACAACATCGTTGCTGGTTCCGCTGGTCGCCGCCGGGATCCTGACCATCGAATCGGCATTCCCGATGACCATCGGCGCCAACATCGGGACGACGTCCACCGGAATTTTAGCCTCTTTTGCGACGGGTAACCCCCATGCGATGATTATCGCATTCGCTCATTTTCTTTTCAATTTAACCGGAGCCGTCTTTATTTATCCCATCAAATGGTGTAGAATCGTTCCGATACACGCGGCAAAATGGCTGGGTAACCTGGCGGCTGAAAAGAAACGATACGCCATCGCCTATGTGTTAGGCGTGTTTTTCTTTTTCCCGGCGCTGCTTATACTAATATCAAGGTTTTTTAAATAGGCACGAATATGTTCAAGAATCTCCTGAGTTTCTGGAAAGGCAAAGACTTCCTGACGCAGGTTCTCGAAGACTTTAAAAACATGCTCAATGATACGGAATCCATGTATCAATCCGTTTGCGCCCGCCTCCTGGACAACGAGGAACAACCCGATCTTAAAAATAAAATCTACGAAATAGACAAAACCGTCAACGTCCTGCAAAAAAACATACGCAAAAGAATTGTAGAACACCTGGCTCTTCAACCCTCAGTCGATACAACGGCCTGTTTGCTGCTGATGAGCGTCGTCAAGGATGCCGAGCGGCTCGGGGATTATGCGAAGAATCTCCATGAAGTCGTTGAACTGCTCCAGAAGCCGATCGACAGGGCTTTATTCTCTCAATATTTCAACGGGGTGGATAAGGAACTCCTGGAGCTTTTTGCGAACACGAAACAGGCATTTATTGAAACGGATTTGGATATGGCCAATTCGACATGGGGTTATCACCAGAAAATCGCGAAAGGCTGTGACGAAATCGTCAAAAAAGTGGCCAATAGCACCCTGACCGTCAACGAGGCTGTCTGTTTTGCCCTAATCGCTCGGTACTTCAAGCGAATAAATTCGCACTTAACGAATATCGCCACGTCAGTCGTCTTACCGCTGAGCGACCTCGACTACTTCGATGAAAAAAGGGCTGCCAAGTAAGGGTAGCAATCCGCTCCCCCCGCTTTCAGAAATCCTAACGAGCCCTCAAGCTCGAACCAATGCGAAGGCAAATATTAAATATTTAACATTGCCCTAACCCACCCCTAACATTACCCTAACATTCCTTGGCTCGTACATTTAGTACGAACCGGCAGCCCAAACTGAATGTAGGACGGCCAATGAATAGTGAATAATCTTGGAGATGTAGAAACTAAGTAAATTTAGACCAGTCAAAAGGATTCTGCTTCTTTTCAGCCTATCTTTTATCTTTCTGGGAAAATTAAAGGTGTCAGGTACGCAAAAGCACCCAGCACATTACAAAGAATATCGAACACAGAATCCTTCGACTTCGTCCCTAAGGGGCAACCTCAGAGCAGGCTAAAAGCGACCTTCGTGGTTATGATTTGTATAGCGTATTGCGTATAGCGTTTAGCGAGGATGGTGGGGCGAGCCGCCAGCCTACATGGACGGGCTTTGGCCGGAAATACGAAGCACTAAATCCCAAACGTGTCCTGAGCGAAGTCGAATGGATTCGAAACAATATCTAAACAACAATCTCAAATTTTCAAAACGTCATGTTTGGAGCTTTAGAACCTTTGAGTTTTTGGATTTGTTTAGGATTTAGAGCTTAGAGATTCGGATTTGAGCGTCCACCGTTTCTCCGCGTTCTCCGGACGTCTCAGCTAATGAAAAGACTTTTCGAGGAAAAATCCGGATCTGACGTAAGATTAACACCCAGCTTTCTTAACCCCGCCTCATCCCCGGTTGTTGGAATATGCGTCATATGAACTTCACAGCCCTGGAGTTCCTTCAAATGCTCGACCGCCATCTGGGCCGCAGGATTCGATATAGCACTGATACTCAAGGTGATGAGTGTTTCCTCAAGATCGAGACTAATCATTTTTCCGTTCAAGACTTCCCTTTTCAGGAACCGTATGGAATCTGTAATATTCTGCGGTAAGAGATGCAATTTTTTCGGCAAACCCGCGAGGTGCTTCGTGGCGTTGATCACGAGGCTCGACGCCGCATGCATGAAGGGGGAATTCTCGCCGGTCACAATGGTTCCGTCCCGGAGCTTGATGGCAGCTCCGCAAAAAATGCCATCATTACCCTTGCCGTCATTCTGTGCTTTTCGGGCCGCTCGCCGTGCCGGTACTACTACGGTTCTGTCTTCCACCTTGGCACCGGCGTTTTCCATGATCAGTTCCGACCTCTCCAGGATTTCTCTATCCACAAATCCCATGGCGTATTCGCAGGCGCACCTGAAATAACGCCTGATGATCTCCTGGTGGGCGGCTTCCTGAACCGCCTCATCGTCAACGATGCCGAAGCCGGCGCGGTTGACGCCCATATCCGTCGGAGATTTGTAAAAGGATTCCTTGCCTGTGATCTTTTCTAAGATTCTTTTCAGCAGCGGAAACGCTTCGATATCGCGATTGTAGTTGACTGTTTTTTCACCGTAGGCTTCCAAATGATGATAGTCGATGCAGTTGACATCCTTGAGATCGACCGTTGCCGCCTCATACGCAACGTTGACCTTATGCTTCAAAGGCAAATTCCAGATGGGAAATGTTTCGAACTTGGCATACCCGGCCCCGTTCCCGTTTTTGTATTCATGGTACAACTGGCAAAGGCAGGTGGCGAGCTTGCCGCTTCCCGGGCCGGGCCCGGTCACAACGACGATTGGATGTTGGGTTTTGATCGGTTCGTTTTCTCCGTAGCCTTCGTCGCTTACGATGGTGTCAACATCCGTAGGATAACCCTCCGTAAATTTGTGCGTACAAACGGTTATTCCTCTCCGTTCAAGCTTGTTCTTGAACACTTTGGCTGAAGGTTGGCTTGCATACTGTGTAATGACCACGGCCGTCACATTGATGCCCCAGTCCTTGAAGTCATCGATCGTTTTCAACGCATCTGAATCATAGGTAATACCGAAATCAGCCCGCACTTTCTTTCTCTCAATATCCCCGGCGTAAATACAGAGAATAACGTCTATCTTGTCGCGTATTTTCTGCAACAAACGCATTTTAATGTTTGGGTCAAAGCCTGGAAGCACGCGTGCCGCATGATAATCAAACAGAAGTTTCCCACCGAATTCCAGATACAGCTTGTTGTTGAATTGATTGACACGCTCAAGGATGGCTGCCGTTTGCTCCTGTAAATATTTATCATTGTCAAAACCTGTTTTTGCTGCCACGTGACATACGTCCTTTTTCATTACGACTTCCATTATGTGCCTTCCTTTAATCTACTTACTAAGCTTTTGCAAAATTGAAGTTAGGCATACTTTTGGAAAGAAAAAATCTTGTTTCTTGATTTTTTCTTTCTAAAAAACCGCTGTGTAATGTCGCACCGGGCAACATGTTATGATCTCACCGCCGATTATTGTCAGAAAATCATGAAATCGATTTTCTGAAATAATATATGCCTAACTTCAATTTTGCAAAACTCCTGTTCCTTAAAGCAATCTCGACCTGTCCGGGGTCTTTTGTGCAGCTTTCTCTGAAAATACTTCACGTTTCATCTGATTGTCCTGTTTAAAGCAAAAGGCATTGCCACCTTGTGGATACCGGATCATCTCAAATGCAGCCGGGGACATATAGTCCAGGTCGCTGCACGATTGGGAGTGATTATAATCTACCCGCCGGCAATAAACAACACATCTTGGCTCATCGAGCCTGCACTCGGACGAAATTGTTCAAGTTTGAAGTTTGTTCTGATGTGGTATGACGATAACTCGTATCGAATATGTGGGAGACTGTTTCAAAGAACATTCATTGGACATTCAGTTTCTCTCGAATGTTTCGATGTCCTTCTAACAATTCAACATTGTTGGATCATGATCCTATGCGAATCAAAATAAACACGATGTTTCATAGTATTTTTAAGGCCATAGTTGACATATGAAAAATGAGCTTGTATAATAGTGGTTGTTGGTTCATGGGGGCAACTGCATTGATGGAGGTTAGGAAAATGAGACGATTCGTTTCACGACTGGCATGTACTCTTATCCTGGCGTTGTCATCCGGTGGAATGAGTACGGAATTCAACACAGAGGGCGACACGGAGGGTTGGATGCCCAATCCGAAGATCGCCGACTTGACGGTTAAAGACGGCGTCATGACCGCGACGGTAGCGGCCAACGCCAACGACCCCTTTATAAGTCTAACCGGTGTGCCGCCCTGGGATGCGAATGACATCACGGGCGTCCTCGCCAAAATGAGATGGTCCGCGGATGCCAGCTCGTCAGGAGGCAAGAGTTTCTTCTGGTTTAATCCCGGTCATACGAGCAAACCCTATGACGTGACCGATTCCAACGATTGGCAGGTGGTTTTTGTCGACCTGATGAGTGAACAGAACTGGACCGGGAGTATCAATCAAATCCGCTTCGATCTGGCCGATGGCATCGCAGAGGACCGAACGGTGGAATTCGACTGGATTCGTCTGGAAAGTCTCTACCTGACCAACGAAACGTTCGAGTGGGGCGACCTGCTGGGTTGGACCGTCGTTGGCGATCCGGCTAACTTCGACGATAAAGAATTCGCGACCGTGAATTCTCTCTCTTTCTCCGTCAAGTGTACGGGAACCGGCGAGTACATCGCTCTGACACAGCCCATCAAAGGCGGCCTGGACGTGGAAAAGGGACACACGGCGACCGTACACGCCGCAGTGAACATACCCGCCGACTCGTGGGATCCATCCTCGTCGTTGTGGTTCCGCATCCGGGAGTCCAACGGCACCGAAGAAAAACTCAGTCCTCCCATTGAGGTCACGGTCTTCGACGAGTGGTTCGAGTGTTCGAGTTCTCTGGAACTGGCCTACACGCCCGCCGAACGAACCGCTTTGGAGGTGCAGTTGTACTCGAAGCTGCCGGCCGGCAAGGTTTTCTATTTCGATGATGTTTTTGTAAGCTGGACCGAACCTTTCATTGACATCAGAGACGACCATTGGCGCTACGTCAATTCTCATTGGGAATTCGAGACGCCCGGCAACACCGAGGAATGGTGGAATAACAGCGACGAACGTATCACCTATTTCGACGTGAACGACGGAAGCTTGCTGCTGGACCTGCCCGGAGGCACGATTGATCCGTATTTCTTCTCTCCCACCGGGCCCTATTACGCCGAGAACATAGACGGCGTGGCTTTGCGCATGAAATGGATTGGCGATGATGCCGACCGGCAGAAAGCGCAGCACGCCACGTACTGGTTCCCGGTTGAGGGCGGGCACGGTTCAAAAGGATATAGCATTCCCGCGATCGACGAGTGGTTTGTCGCATATATAAGCACGGGGACTCTCTGGGAAGGCTGGATCAATAACTTCCGCTTCGATTTCGGCCATTATGACCAGCTCGTCATGGTGGATATCGACTGGATTAGATTGTACGGCGAATACATCAAGAATAACGATTTTGCCAACTCCCTGGAGCCCTGGGCACAGCAAGGGGGCGGAGATATCAGTGCCTTTTCGCTGGCGACCGATCTGAAGGTCTCTGGCGATACGTCTCTCGGTATCGAGGGTCTTGGCTCCGACACATACCATGCCGTCGCTCAGACTGTCGAGGAGTGGGACCGGATCCCGAAAGGCGCCTCTCTCACGCTGCGGGGCACGTATTACGTCCCGGCCGATTCGTGGGACGGCAATTCGGTGCTCTGGCTCCGCATCAAAGAGCATGACGGCAAAGTCGAGAACCTGACGCCGTCTCTGACGACCCCGGTCACGGATGCCTGGACCCCGTTTGAGTACACACTTCAAACCGTGTACGAACCCGAAGAACGGACGACGATCCAGGTACAGTTGTTCTCGAAGACGCCGGCGGGCAGGATGATATACGTCGATGATGTCTTTTTGACCGTGGTGGCCGCCGAGGAGGAGGCGCCCCAGGTCTTCACGTGGCCTGTGAACAGCGTCAAGCTCGCCGAAGGCCAGCAGATAACCATCGACGGCCAGGTCTCCGCAGATGAATACACCGGAGCACAGACGCTGGTCCTCAACGCTGAAACACGCACCGGACCGGATCCCTATTTCGAAGGCGTCACCCATGAGGGCCAGCTTCATGAGCAGGCCACCGAGACCTCGCTGGATGATTTCAATGCGACCTACTACTTCATGTGGGACGAGACCTACTTCTACGCAGCGGTGTCCGCGCAGGACGACAACTACAGTTTTGTCGGTCCGTTCCCCAACAGTTCCGACACGCTTCAGTTCGTCCTCGCACAGACCGCCGATGAGATCGCCTCGCGAAACATGTATATCCCCACGATAGCGCCGGACGGCGGAAACGGAACGCCCTTCGCCAAGAACGACTTCGGCGCCTGGATATCCAGGGATATCATGGCGCAGTCCGACTATGCCGCCTCGGTCGATCCGGCCACCCAGGATTGGACCGTCGAGGTCAGGATTCCGTGGGTTGCGATGCAGGGCGATTTCGCAACCGACGTTTTCCCGCCGAGTGCGGGCGACAGCGTCGGATTTTCGGTGCTGGCCATCGACTACGACGACGGGGCAATGGGCTGGTTCGCCAGCAACGGCTCTTTCCCGTGGTCCGGTCTGGGGTTGCAGCCGATGTACTTCGTGGAAGCACCCGGTCAGTAGCAGAATCTTCCTTTAGGATAGTCCGGGGCTCAGCGGTATTGTCGCTGGGCCCCATTTTTAATGTAGCTCTCTCAGGAAGACCCGATGAACGTTGGTGATTTGTATCGTGATTCCTGTCAATATCGGCCGCCTGCTCGAAGGTTGTTATATTGGATGGTATGGATAATGTTGCTGGCTCTCCGGGCCGACGCCCGGACGGTCATCGAATGGGATTTCTCCGGGGGGATGCACGGCTGGAAGGGCAATCACCACGTTACTGACCTGACGTACTCGCGACGAGGATTGAGCTTCACTTCGACGGGTGTTGATCCATGGATCGAAGGACCTGCGATCGATCTTCGGATAGATCGGATCATAAAGGTCACCGTTCGTATGCACTCGAACGCCAACAGCACGGGCGAATTATTCTACGGCACACATTTCCAGGCGGGCCATTCCGTACGCTTCGCCGTAAACAACGACGCTGATTGGCACGAATACGAGCTGATAATAATGGAGCCCCTGGGCAGCAACACGCGTTTCCGCCTCGACCCGGCTACGAGCGAGGGGCGCATCGGCGTAGCCTTCATCCGGGTGGACGAGTTGACCCAATGGGATGACCCGCCCTACTCAGCCCCCGTCCGGCCCGAACCGGCGACGACAACAGCGGGCGCGGTCACGTCCGGACTGCTGGAATTGCGGTACGTCGGGACCGGGATCGGTGATTTTACAATCGACGTGGACAACCGTGAGATGGCCTTGGGCTACAGCAATGAGCTTCTCGGAGTGCTCTTCGGCGACGTCATCGAATGGCTGGACATCAATGACGGCTCCGTCACAGGACAGTCCGATTCCGATGGCGTGATCGTCACCGCGTACCTTAACGATTCCGGCGGAGGTGCGTGGGAAATCCGGCGGGAGATCCGCCCCGGACCCATAGACGGTGCTATCACGATGGACGTGCGCATCCGGGTGGACGCCGATCGAGACGTGATGTGCATACCCTGGCTGACAATCCTAGCGGGTATGGGGACATTCGGCCCGACCAAGAGCCAGGCGCTACTCGCAGGCCTGGAGTATTTGTCTGATGAGCCAGGCAGCAGCGAGGCCGACATTAGCACCCTGGAACACGTTCGCCGCGTCCCCGATCCGGTCAAGGTGACTTTTCCATTGATGGCGATCTCAGCCGAAGGAAGATATATCGGCCTTGTCTGGGAACCGTCCCGGTGGGCCGGGCCGATGTTCGATTCACCCGACCGCATCTTCAACTCGGGCGCGCACGTCATGGGATTGACGGGTCCGGCCGTCGGAGAAAACAGATTCGAGAACGATCTGCTGGCTCACACGCCGATC
>Ga0272442_10006288_pt1 | contig 15662 bp, 8 predicted proteins | sample SSMForm2O_FD_200262 | JGI IMG/M metagenome (GOLD analysis project Ga0272442, IMG submission 200262) | Marine sediment archaeal communities from Little Sippewissett salt marsh, Falmouth, MA, United States - SSM-Form-2O | ecosystem: Environmental > Aquatic > Marine > Wetlands > Sediment ...
TCCAGAAAACCGATGAACGGTTCTGTGGGCTGCTTTGAATCAGTGGCAATAAAGACATAGGCCCGCACGCCTGCCGGTGTGCCGTCGGGCAATGTGCCGGAAGCGGTTTCGATCGGCGGCAGCTTTGATGATTTCGCGGTAAACAGTTCTTTGGTGTTAAGGTCGTAAAACCAGACGTCCCGGGGCTTATTTAATGCGGCGGTTGTTTTTGGTTTCGATTGAACGATCACAACGACCAGAAACAGTAGAAGACAAGCAACGGTGACAGCCGCTACTGTTTTCGGATGGCTGTGGAGCTGCTCGCTGACTCCCAGCCGTTTCCAGCGGTCCTCTAATTCATAGAACAATTCTTTCAGCTCACGCAGCCAGTAATTCATCGAATTGAACTCCCTGTCTTTTGATCATGCGGTTTGTTCGTTATCGCTGTTATTCGTGACGGCCTCTAAGCGCCGGTATCCATCGGGGGATATCGTCATTATCGATAGAAGCTTGCAATATTTCTTCCTCAGAGCCGATTAATCCGTCAATGAGAAGGACGGTTCGCTCATCTTTCCATCTCCAGTAATCGATATGTCCATCCGCAAATGATACGTTGGAGCCGTCATTGTGTCGCGTTGAATGGGACCACACATTTCCACCCCCGCAGGGGCACGCTTTCCATTGCTGTTTGGGAATGTCGATCGGGTCCGAGCATGCCTTGTCAGCAACATTTGTGACCTGTCCGCCGGAGTCCCTGACCGGAGGATCGAAATCGATAAAAACCATTTTTTGCGAGGGTGTGCTGATCTGAGTGGTGCGCTTGAAGTCTTCATTACTGTCGCCGCCCATGGTTTTTGAGATCGCGTATGAGCGGGGTGATTCTGTGCTTTCACTATTGCAGCGATAGACATCCAAGCTCTCGAGATACGGCCAAAGCACCCCGGTTGTAATCGCGAATTCCGTATTGCAGAAGTCGTTTATGCCCAATCCCGGACCGTCTGAGACCCAGTTGTGACTTGTGGCTGAAACAGTATCGTCCCAGGGCTGCAGGCCATTCCAGTTTGTATTGGGCGAGCACAACCGGTCTTTGTTTTCGCTCGCGTAAGCCAGCCATGCGAGGGTGAGGTTGTGCATGTTGGCCTTGCAGGTGACCCTTCTGCCGGACTCTTTGGCGCGGGTTAATGAGGGCGTCAGGATCGCCAACAGCATGGCAATGACGGAGATGACTACGAGCAACTCGATCAGGGTAAAGGCATTTGCAGGGTGATTTCGCTTGATTTGGGGGCGATTCATCGCGCTTTCGTACATTTTATGCTCCTTTCATATAAAATCTACGGTTACATAATACATATAATAAAGATGCAAATCAAGCAGAGATGTTACGGAAAATATTTATATTTTTTGAGTTTTTTTTCACCCTGATGGGGGATTGAGGAACAGGGGGATTTTCAAATTCAATATTCAAATCATTTTAGAAGGAGCCGCTTATGAATACCTCTCACGGCTGGATCAAGTTGAATCCCTGTTTATTCGGTTTTCAGCCCCCGGCAGTCGTTCCCTGATCCATGAATGACACCTTGTTGTTTTTTCCATTATCAGTAACCTTTCCGCTGCTGACAATCGTGTTTCCACTCGATGACGGCGCTAAAATGATTGCGTATTCCGTTTCATTTCTAATATTCGAGTTACTGCCCGTCACGACAATCGGGCGGGTCGTTTTGTCGATAGGACCGGGAGCCCGGCGAAAAACGATGGTATGCCCGTTTCCCTGGATATCGGCGATATTATGGTCCCCCATGGCATTGGGCGAAGGCAGTAGGGTCATGTCGATTGTCTGATTGGATTTGCCCAGTCGAAAGTCGCTTAAAGGCCCGTAGGCAAAATTTCCGCTTGACCCTGTAATGGTGCCCCCGGCTGGCAGATTAAAATTGGTCGAACCGCAATCAACGGCAGTGCAGTTGACAACTGCGGCACTGCTTGCCAAATACAACCTGATCCCGCCCCGGGTCTTTTTTACGGTGGTATTCTCCACCCTGACACTGCCTCCGCCGGAATAGACCCTGATGCCGTCTTCTGTCAACGTAAACACATGGTCTCTGGGAATAGGCACACCGGGTTTGTTTGTTTCGCCTGCAATGCTAAAGGGCATCTTGTAATTATATTTATACGGCAGGGAATTGGGATCTGTTTCTTTATACATGTCATTCGTAGGTCTTACGACACCTTCAACCAAAGAATTTTTTATCACTGTATTATCGGCCGGACTTTGTATAAAGATGGCATGACAAAATGCCTTCTGCTGAACTTCAACACCGTCAAGTACTGTGTTTTTGGCTTTTATCACGATACCACCGTGCTTGTCTAATTTAAAGGAATGATACTTTCCGATTCCAAACATGGCTCCATATCCGTAAGGATAAGAGCCCCTGACTGTCATTTTAAATCCCTCTAATCGATTATTGTCTCCGGTGATCGAAATATTAGAACCTCCGCCATTGGCAAGTCGATTGCGGTCCAGGTTGTAGGCAGTGAAATCTGTCACTTCTTTCATTCCATTATAGTAAACATCTTCAAATTCCCCATTTCGAATGGTGTTGCCATTCCCGGTGATACTCATACGGCCGATTCCAACATCACCCACTACCCAGGAAAAACAGGCCCCTGTCAACTCTATCATATTGTTGCTGCCCGACAGCTTGAATGTTTGAGTGCCCATTTCATAATCGCCGGGCTGCATGATAATATGTTGATTACTTTTTTCCATGGCCGCACGCAACTCTGTGACTGTGGAGACATTAACCTCGGATTGAGCAGCCACTGTCAGGCAGGAAAGAGACAAAATGAAACAAAGACAGGATACCATGAATTTTTTAGAGTTGTTCAACAAATACATTATTTATCTCCTGGGTTAAGGTTTCGCCAATTTATCGTATTTCGCCACGGTGAACCGCCGACATTCAATTAGTTTTCCTGCAATGACAGCCAGATGGACTGGTTCTCCTTATAATAAGGCGGCTCAAAGAGTTCGCCATTCAAGGTTACCTGGGTCGGTTTCTGGGTGGTCCTTAACAGAGTGTTGATAACGGGTTGGCCCTGTAAGAGAACATCCAGCTTGGATCCGTTTCGGGTCGCACAGAGATAGACCTTCGAAAGCAAATCGAGTACCAGCTTGCTTTCGCGACGCAGGTAGCTGCCGTCGATGACCAGGGTACGAGTAATCGCATCGGGATCGTTAGGGTTGGCGCCCTCGGGATAGGTCATTGCCAGCAGGTAAGCGTCGGTTTCCCAGCCGTTGGGCATGACCAGATTGGCATTGCGGTGGCGGACACTGCCGTCGGCTTCCAGGTTCATGTAGATATCCGTGACCGTTCCCTTCTGCCGGACACGCACTCCGATGTGCTCGATGCCTTTGAGGCGTTCAATCTCAGGAAGCTCGACACCTTCAGTGATGGGCAGCAGTGCGGTGATGAACTTGGTTCGACGCGTCAGATCTGCCGGAGCGAAGCCATAGTAAGTGGCGGGTTCACGGCTGCCCGTCAGACCCTCTTTTTCCACTAAGCGCATGTTCTCAGGATAGTCGGTGGGGAGTCCGCCCTCCGGGAAAGTTTCCGGGAAAAGCGGCCGCACATAAACGCTGGTATCATCCAGGGTAATTTGCAGATCCAGAGTGGATCGCTTGACTGACGCGGCAGCATTCGGATGGAGTAAAAACTCGAACTGACCAGGCTCGAAGCTCTTAACGTCATCGATAATGAAAATAGCATCACCGACCCAGAGGAAACTTCGGTAGTTCCGAATGAAATTGTTCGAGGTCGGGCCGGTCGCATCCGCCAAGACGTAGCACAGGTCACCCGCGTCGATCAGATGTGACATCGTGCCGGGGAATTTCGAACCGAAATAGGTGTCTTCGGGATTCTCTGCCTTGCCGTTGAAGGTCATGACATTATGCGCGATGCTCTGTCGGAAATAGCCGTCGTATTCCTTCGTGCTGTAACCACTATGGCCGTTTTCACCGATCAGATACTTGCCCTTGTGAATCAGGGTAAATGTCCCGGTATCAGCATAGGAATGGTTCCAGGTCCAGCCGGATTTGATCGCAAGCATAGTGGAATCCTTTTCCCATGAATCGCGCAGGATGGTCCAGCCAATGTCGCCATAGAGTTTTGAGGTCGGCAGGTCGGGCGTGGAGGGAATGGCTTTAATCTCGGCCGGTGTAGGGGCGAAGAGCAGGTCACCCGGTGAACTTGAAATCAGTCCGCTTTCAGCAAGGCTCGAATTAAACTGACTGAGATACCAGAGATATTGTGGTTTGCGGTAGCCCATGTTCCAGAGCAGTTTGACTGAGCCAGTGCCACTCGCATTGCGGCTACTGTCACCGAAGTCAGCCACCATCGGCCGATTCGAGCTGGGGTAAAGGGTATTGATAAACCATTCGCCCATCTGGTCTGTGATGGGACATGAAGGTAAAGGCTCCTTAAAGGCCGTGTTCCAGGCGTGCGCAAAGGGCAGATAGGTCTCAATGGCAAGATTGGAATAGGTGATACTCTCATAGAAGCCACCGGCGGAATCAAAGTTGGGGGGCTTGCATTCGAGGACACTGCCGGCATAGCGAACCCACTCGTCACAGGCGCCACGCACTCGCTGGACCCAGTAGCCGGCCTCCGGGTGGTCGTCTATAATGGCCATGGCACCGATACCGGCCCCGAATACGGCTGTGGGCCACCAGTTATGGCCCATGGTGTCGAGGGCATGGATACGCTTGCCTCCAAGCACCCAATCGTCAAGTACGATCCTCACGCCATTTTCCGCGAGGTTGTGCGAGAGGCTTTTGCGTTCGGCGGGAGTCAGCATATCGTAGATCGTGTCGTAGGCGATACCAAAAGACCGGGACGATTTGCCGGAGTTAAGGCCTGCGTGCCATGGAGGATCACGTCGCATAAGACCGCCGCTTCCGCTTGCTCCGGCACCGAAGGTTTTGCGGGCTTGTAATTGATTCATGAGCGAAGCCTTGACCTGTTCAGCGTATTTGACCTCACCGGTCATACGGTAGGCCAGAAGCAGGGCATCGGTTCCACCCCCGCGCCGCCGCCGACCTCCATCATCACCTGATCCTGATACGGCAGCATCGGCGCTGGCGAGTATTCGCTGCCAGGCTTCAGCGATGACTGGCTCATTCTTCACGCGCTCCTTGAACCGGGCGATGTTCTCATCGGTGTAAAGCAGATAGGGGTGGTCGCTGTGTCTTTCCAATGTATACGCTGCCTGAGTCGTGACACTGCCGAACCATAATACAATGATGATCAAACCAATGAAAAGTCTTATCTGACTGCCATGTTTCATTTTATTTATCCTTTCTAAACCGTTTTCCATTTATCCAGACTGAGTACTTCAGCAAGAGCGTCGCCAAAAAATGATACGCTATAGGTTACAACAACATCCCACCAGTGTCGGAAATTAATCCCTGACGCCCAGTTCCGCGCCACCAGTGCGCCTCTGGCGACAGGATCGTCACCGAAGTATTGGTGGTCCATGCACCACTCAATGGCTTTGATTCCAGAGGCCAGGTAAGCTTTGTTGCCGGTCATCTTGTACTGCCTTATCATGAGACCCGCCCACAGGGCCGTCGATTTATCGCAAGTCCCGACGTACTTCGCCGAGCGGTCAAAACGCACTGCCCATGAACCATCGGCTGCCTGGGCTTTTAAGACGTGTTCGGTGATCCGGAGCGCTTTCTTGAGATACCCCTGGTCAGGGGCTGCCTTGTGTGCTTCGATCAGGCCATCGACACAATAGCCCAATGCCTTGGTCCAGTAATTAACGGCAGTTGCCTTTCCCTTTTCCTCATAATAAAATACTTTCCAAAGCCCATCGTCCCGTTCAAAGACCCTGATGAGCATGTCCGCCAATCTGACCAATGTGTCTCGGTAGATTTCCTCTCCGGTCGTTCTATAGAGCGCCGCAAGCCCCGGCAATCCCATCGAGCTTTCGAAGCTCATTAAATGACTCCAGGTCTTTTCCTTAAAAACATAGTATTGCGGCATCATGACGTCCTCGTACTCATCCAGGAGCCATTTGGCCTTGTCAGCAACTTTTTTACCGGCTTCGAGGAATCGGTATTCCCCGGTGGCCTCGTAGAGGGGAACCCAGCCCCAGCCAACCAGAAATAAGGTATCGACGGTACTGGCAACCCTGCGACTTGTTCTCAGCACACCGTAGGCAGGGTGTGAGGGATCCAGTATCTGCTGTCTCAGGCTTGCATAGCCCAGGTCAATCGCTCTTCTCAAAAGCTGACGAGAGCTTAATCCTGCGTCCACACCTTGAATACGGGAGGCATTGAGTAGCATTTTGGCCGAAGGCCCCCAGCTCCAGGACCAATCTGGACGTAGGCGGGTTTTTGCGGAAAGATCATAGAGCAGAAATTCGCCGCCATAGACGTCACTGTCTGGATTCGTATTTTGACAGTCGAGGATGTACTTAGTTGCCCACGAAAACGATTCGATCATCCGTTCTCGGCTGACACCGCTGCCTGGGGAAATCTTTGGCAGCTTGATCTCTGAGACAACGGAAGTACTGGCGATGAGCTGCTTGGTTTCCGCGTCGTGTATGGAAATCGATCCGTTCCAATCGTCCCGCAGGGTGTCAAATTCGAAATTCACATTTGAATCAATACACTTGACTGTCGCGGCGAGATAGAATTCTTTGATGGAATTTGATTTGGGATCCAGGATCAAGCTGTTTCCCCAATGTTCGATCTGTTCGTCGGGGATGCGTATCTCTTTAGTGACCGGCTTTGTACCGAAGTCGTTGAAGCTATATTCTCCCGGTTCGGTCAGATTCATTTCAATGACGGCTTCCATGTCAGGCGTCAGCACAAGGTCCACTACCGGAAAACGCTGTTCGCGGCTGGATTGCTTTCTGGCTTCCGTACCTGCATCAAAACTGGCCATCCAAACGCCCCTGGTTTGGTCGTTATCAACCTTGGGAGCATGAGGTGAGACATCGTCGTATTCGAAGATATATTGATTGGCATTGCTAAAAAACCGAATTTCCACGACAGGGATGTTGTCGGGCAAAGGTAGATGAAATGCGATGGATCGCCCCTTCTTTGTCACTTGGATGGCGTTTGGCAGTCCAACGTCCTCTTTATTCCGGGCAGTATTGAGCGTGCATCCCCCAAACGATAAACCGGCGGTTGCTGCAGCCGTTTTTGCGAGAAAGCTTCTCCTTGATTCATATTGTGTCATGATAGTTCCTCTATGAAGAGTGTTAATTCATTATTTAAAACAACTTTCATTCAGCGGAAGATAAGGTTAATGTTTCTCGGAAATCAGCGAGTATACCCTGAAATTGTCCAATTTCAAATGGGTCCGTGTCTGCCTGAAACCAAACCACCCTTTGGTGTAAGGACTTGGGTCGATGAAATCCCATAGAATCAGGCCGTCACGATACACCTGGATTCGGTCATCCACGCAGACAATCATCATACAATAGGTCTGATTCGTAGCATTGAGATGAGCCTTGTCAGTCATTTCCTCTATTAACGTGCGTTTGCAATTATGATACCGTCGAAAACGGGTGGTCCTGTTCTTATTTCCACCGATTCCGGCGTAATACATCTCAAAACAATTGTAATCACCCAAACTGCCTTCCCCCGCTGGGCGAACGTCAGGGGCCTTGGGATTCAGTGCCATCCAAAACAAATTGTGATCCCGGGGCAGTCCGTCCCGCCCGTCATCCAGTGTCGTGACTTCATACGTGATCGCAATGGGGCCGGACAGTTTCTGATTGAACCATACTGTGGTCCCCACTATCGTATTAATATCCAGTTTTCCATCGACAACTGCGACGTCAGCCTCTGTCTCTATTTCTATCGTCCAGTTGGACAGGGATTGATTGAAATCATCGCTATGCAGCAACCGGGCCGTATAGCGGTCACTCAAACCCAGATCCGATCCGAAAACGTCATCAGACGATGAAACGTCAAATGACTCATTCCGACAGCCAGAAAGTGCAGTTAAAAGCATGACAGGGATAAGTATACCTGCAAGCGATATCGATTTTATAATCTTCATTGTATTCTCCTAATGCAAATATTGTGAGTTTGAAAAAGTCCGACCTAGATCTCTTGCTGAAACAGCTAGTTTCAATCGCTATTGTACATCTATTACAATCCTTCTATAATCAAATAGCGAAACAATTGGATTTTTGTCCTTTATTTCAAGAATCAGATGGATTTGCTTGCCGCTTGCGCCTAATGGAATTTCAATTTGAGCTTTCGCTTTATTCGCAGAATTGACACGTACACGCCCTGCATACGTACCCGCCTCCTCATAAATCCACCATTTGTACACAAGATCGTCGCCGTCCGGATCACGCGAAGCAGACGCATCAACGGAGATAACCTCTCCGATCTTCGCCTTTAGCCTGACAATGGCATCGGAGCAGTCACCATTGAATGCGGCAACAGGATGATGATTGGCCTCTGAATATGGCTTAACGCACCAATCAAATCGAGTGATCTCGTCGTTATACATGGCCTCCCGCCACCGATAGACAGGCGCATATATGCTGTTATATACCTTCCCATCTTGAGGATCGATCCAATGATCACTGACGCCACGATGGACGTAAAACGGAGCAATCTTTTCTTCGTCAGGCCTTATCGATTTATGTCTTGACCAGTAATTGGTTACTTTTTCGGCTGAAAATCTGCCTGCCCACCCCCCCCAAGAAGGATGATCGATGTCGTATAATCCTTTGTTGACTAAGCCCATCCAGCCGGTTGTTCCACCCCCCTCATGATAACATAGTCTAACATTTCCCGGGTCATGTAGCATTCTGATTGGAAATATCTCTCCAAGAGCACCATGCCCTGTCATAATATGTTCTTTTTGCCAGTCTAATTGACCTTGTTCGCTATTTTCATAGGGTTTCCAGTAATTTGGCCCTAAGGCCTCTTCTTTCGTTCCGGGGCCACCATAACCATAGGTCTGATTATTGCTTCGCAACCACTGTATTTTCGGGAATTGGCTGCAAATCCAGGCACCTGCATTGTCTTGCGAGCCATTCTCAAAGACTTTTATCTTGGCAATGAATGCATCTACCTCAACTTGAGAATGAGTTTCTCTATAATCAAAAATAGCCTGGGCCAGGGTGTTCGATCCGGCATTGACCACAATCCAAACAGGTCGGTCGTCATCCTTTGCCAGGGCTTTGAGGATAAGCTCAGAACCCGGGCTTGATTTGCCTTTACCCACATCGTCAATACCATACCCTTTTTGTCCTGTTGTGACTTTCTTCTTCAATTCTTCAGGGTGATGCCAACCATCGGCATGCTTTTGTAAGTTGTCATACACCTTGGCGTAGGCATCGATAATTTCTATAAATAATTCGGGATGGGTGACACTGCGATAATCTCCATACGGGTGTCCAGGGCGCAAGTGAATTCCTGTCACAGCGATAAGTCCCTCAATTTCAACTTCGTTATTGCAGACCATCAGATGGATCATTTGCTGCATCTCATCTGCTTCGTTCCCCATATCCGCAAGGATAATGAGTCGTGCTTTCGGGGAGACGGCATAGACGAAATTTACGCCAATGACTAACAATATCAATCGTACAAACAAACAATACCTATGTTTCATATGTTCCCATCCTTTCTTGGATTCCACTGTCATATCGCAACATCATATCCTGCCGGGTACTCCTTGGCGTCCTCCCCCTTCAACCTGATTCTTACCGGTTTGTCCGCTGAATAGTAATAACGGCCATCCACAAAACGCAATTCTGCAGAAACACTTCCTTCAACGGCCTCGATCCGGTATTCACTATGACCGAGTATTGTGCCTCTGCCGAGATATAAATAATCGAATTCTCCATTCTTTTCGGAGACGATGCCAAACGTACCCTGGAAAAGAATATTTCTCTCAGGCTTATAGATTCCATCATCAATGGCATTCAGGATGATCTGCTTACTCTCGGCCTTTGACTCAACAGAAAAACAGACGAAGTTATCTGAGTCGACCATTTTCGAAATGGATTTGATGGATTTCTCGTCTTCATTGTAAGACTCGAACACGGCCACAAAGGGATGGCTCTTGGCATTGTTGTCGGTCTGACGCAAGATCATGGTCGGTGTCGTCTCCGGGCTTTTATTGATCATTCCCGGGGTAAGATCTGATCTTAGCGTCGTTGGCGGTGCATCTACCAAATATATTTCCCGGCCGTCCTGCCCCATCATCCACATATTGGTATGCAGACTTGGCGAAAAAGCATTAATAGTCCATGTCGCGGTAAAATCCTGGTTGTAGTCAAGCTTGCGGGGATTTTTAAAGTACGAATAGGCTGAATGGTACTTGACGCCCAGATCATCAACCGCTGATAAGGCCAGGGCCCTGTCCTTAGCGTCTCTAAAGCCAACGGTATTGCCCAGGTTATGGTGGATATAGTCATTATCCGCTTGGTCGGAGCGGAAGATGTCAACATAATAACCTGTAGTCGGTGTTGTACGCACCATCGCCACTAGCCGGCGTTTCTCTTGCGCTGATACATCGGCAAACGAACAGGCTGGCGAGGTTTCCGTGGTATTGTAGAATCCATCCGGATCAACGGCCGGGTCCATGGCGTTAATGGTGATCTTGCCCTGACTGTAACCCGGTATGATGGTATTGGCCGATGGTGTTGAACTATGATACTTAAAATCATCGGTCCAGTAGGATTCATACGCCGCTGAATCAGGCGCCAGTGCCCAACCCTTGCCATAAAACTGCATCGCTAACCCATTCCCTGTTAGGTGCCCCTTTCTCCTGGCACCGCCGTACAGAGTAAACATCAGGCCGTTGGCTTCACTATTGCCGTTTTTCATGGTAAGATGCCGATGGAATTCGGAATAGGCGGACCGGTGAAACGGCAGTTCATCACCAGATTCGGGCAGGGGCTGGTAGAGACATAGGCCCTTCCAACCAACCCTGTCACGATCGTACTGGCCCGAAGCAACGCCCTTGCGAATCACAGTAGCCATCTTCCTGGCGTTAACGGTATCGCCTTCCCAGGTATAATAGGTCAGCATTCGCTCAAACACTTCAAAACTGGTCGGGCCACCCCGCATATCTCCAAATACAACCAGGTTGCCCCGGGCGTCCAGCCAGCCCAGATTGGCCATAGCCGCCTTTTGCATGAGTGGATTATCCGCGATGGTATTGACACCCATTTTATAAAGAGGCATGCCCATTTCCAGCAGACTGCCGATGATACCGGAAGCATAACCGGGAGACTCAGGCCACAGCCCCGTCTTGCTGTCGAAGCTCTTGATCAGATCCGGCAGCGCCGTATGATAGCGGGTCGTATTATTCGTATAAAACGGTATATAATACTCACGTCCCTTGTTATCGTCGTAATACTCATTTGACTCCAGCACCAGCATGCTTGACAGTATCTGTTTGTATCCATTCACATTCCAATTGCCGCTTTTACCTCCCCGAACAAGACCGATGTCAACGAAGCGTTTGAAGACAACACCGGCCACCTCAGTGACATCTTTGCCAAGAACAGACAAGTGTTTATGCGGATTAGCCTTCAGATAGTCATGCAGGAAGTCATAGGTCACCGCCGCAGGTCTCTGGCGGTCATCATGGATCTGTTCGTAATCATAGTAGCCAAAAATACCACCGGGAGCATATCCGTTGGCCATTCTCGAAGGATCGTACGGCGGCTGCATGTAATAGGTCCCCAACAGCCAGGCCCAGAGAATATCACTGGAAAACTTTGCGTATTTCTCATCCTGGGTCAGCCAATACACAAAAGCCGCCGTTTCGGCTAACTGCAGGATCTCCTCATTATTGTAGCGGATCATGTGCCCGCTCTGTTTATAAGGAACCAAAACCGGCGTTTTATCATCACTGGATCGATCAATGCCCAGCATGTCACCCGTTTCGTTATAGGGTATCCGATCCTCGAGCGGCACGTTGAGGTAGTTGTTCCATCTGCGCATACCCGGCAGGCGAACGGTGGGTACGGGCGCGTTACCCTCGCCGTAATCCCAGTCCTGTTTTCTGTTAATATAACACTGAGTATAACGCTCGCCTTCCTTCCAATACATAGCCAGGCGTGAGACGATCCATTCAGGATCGGTGATGTGTCGCTCAACATAGGGATCAACACTTGCTTTAATGTCTTCCCAGGACTTTCGCGCCCAGTCTTCATCTTCGATTTTATCCAGAATATTCTGGCGTTCGGTATTATTTACGTACAGACGGGGATAAACACCGGCGGCCCAATCACCCTCCATCTTCTTGACCTCATTGTTAGCGCCCTTATCAGTGATTGCTGCTAAAGAGCGTCCGGTGGTTCCTGAGCTTTTTGATCCCAGGAACAGTGGACATTGAGTGAGGTTATGAACCTCAACACCAGTTGCGCGGTCAATATTTACAGGAAAAGCGGGGCTGGGATTTGGATCAGGACTGCGAAGTGTAATCCTATGATCGTGCCCGATGATCCTGGCCAGCGTTTTGTTGCCGTAGTAGTGCGCACTGGGCAGAATCGTGATGTCGGCGGTGACATTTCTATCCGAGGTGTAATCGACGTCAAAGGCCGGTCCATAAGCGGCATCGCTGCGACAGTTGACGATATCCCCGGAGCCGACCTTGTACCCGCTTTCGCAACCGATCGTCGTACATCCTTCAACATATTTTTTACCCGTAGCATGCGTAATGGTGACTCCCCCCCGCATGTACTTGACGGTATTGTCAAGTACGGTTAGATTATGAGTCCCTCGATTATATTCCTTACCATCGATCCATGTCTCACCAGCATTGTAGGCACGGATTCCTTCTTCCTGCAGACTCATCATATAACCCGGCCGAAGCTGGCGCCCCCCAAGTCCCTTAAAATCCACCTTATCCGCCGGTGAACCGGTTCCTTTTTCAGCCAGCATGTCATCCGTCGTGCGCACCTCACCTTCGATGTAGCAACCCTCAATAATCGCATTATTGGCTGCCTGCGTATAAATACCATGACCGTAGGCTCTGTGGATCATTGTAACATTCTTAACATGATTAGATTCTCCTCGGACCAGTAAACCACAGTGCTTATGATGTTTAATCGCATACTTGCCTCCTTTGCCAAAATGGTCACTATAGCCATAGGGCCAGGATCCCTTGACAGTCATATGAAAACCCTCAACCCTGTTATGGGAACCGTCCATGACGACATTCGTCGCCCGCCAGATCGGGTGGTCCGTTTTAGAGCCCACATCCACCATTGTCAGGTTTTTTAGAACATTGTGATTGCCCAGAATTTGAATTTGATAGTTGTCGACATGTCCCGAAGCTCGCATCAGGTCGGTTGAGAAATTAATGGTGACACCCGTGAAATCATAGATGCTGTTGTTTCCGGTAATCTTAAAGATGGGATGGCTGTATGTGCCGCTTTTGACATCTGTCGCACTAATCAAATAGGTCCCCGGAGCCAATTTCACATGTACATTGTCATCATCTAAATATTCCAGCAGAGCACTGGGCGAGTCAACCGTTATTTGTGAGAACACAGCGGAACTGACCATCAATATAAGCAAAAACATTTGTTTGAAGACAGGCAATGCGATGAAACCGTCTTGTTTTATTTTACTTCCTGTGAACCCCATAACCATATCCCTTTCTCAAATCAGATGATGTTTTTCGTAGATCCCACAGACCACTATGGCAAGCCTGCAGGCTGTACTGATTAAATAAACCGCAAATGATCCATCCAATCAAAATAATTCTCATATTTAAATTAAACATCTGTGTTATTCTTTGGTTTCAACCAGATCCCAGTTTCCGGAATAGTATGCTTTTAGGATCTGTATTTTCAGAGTCGAATCCCGACAGCGTTCCGCAAGTTCGAGCATGTCCAGAAACAGGTAGAGGTTAAGCCAGTATCCTCGGCTGTATTTTTCCTGAGTGCTGCGTGCATGTCGATAAAAACTGTACCAGGACGGATCAATCCCCAATTGCCGGGCTTTGGAAAGGGCCTTTTGGCTTCGATCCCAGATAATATTGGCCGACCGTTCATTAAGCTTTTTCAGACCCTGATAGTTCGCCTGATAGGTATCCTCAATAGGACACACATCATTGATCCCCAGATTGAGAAGGCGGTGGCTCATTTCGAAACTCTGATCTCCGTCCAGGTCGTATTCAATGACATCCAGGAATCCGTTATTGTTAGAATCGGTATACTTGACGGTCCCGAATTTTTCCGGCATCAAACCTTCCTCAATGGGTTGGATGCGGGACTGAAAACGATCCCTTATGCCGCAGAAACCCTGATAGTAAAAAGCAACCTGATCAAGCCGCCAAGCTCCCCATTCGGCACCATAGAGATGAATACGACCGTCAAAAGCACCGAGATAAAGCTTGCCGCCGCCGGAGTTATCCTCATCCCATTCACCCCGATCACCGGCCGTGTCCGCTTGATAGTTGTCATCAAGTCCGCCTTGGCGACTGCCGACCTTAAAGGGATCCTTGGGATAATAGAGTTCAACACGTTCCCAGCGGTCACAATCATCATCCTCGTCAAAGCTGAAGGAGCAGTTGCCCCATTGTCCTCGTTTCCAGATAATATCCCAAGCGCTGTTATGGTCCGGAAAAATCAACTCGCTTAATTGACGCAAACGAGGATCGTAGAAAAACTTGTCCGCCTCAGGCAATCCACGCATGCTGGCAAAGTGATGCTTTTGGTCATTATAGTCCAGTCGGCCTCGATTGAAGTTAATGGTCATATCATAATCGAGTGCGTTGCCGGGCCCCGTATCATTGTCCATATCGAATGTCATCGTAACATAGTGCATGGAGCCATTGAAAGCGACTCTCCGCATGTCGTCTGTGACCTTTGAATAGTCCTCGGGCAGAGGCTCCTTGATCATCTCACGTCGGTTCCGATCACTACCATCTGTTAAACGAATGGCCATCTCAGTGTAGCCATCATCGTCATGATCGAAAAACAAAAATGGATTCTCCCAGCTATAACGCAAGTCGACAATATTAAAATAAGAATTATGAGCTTTCAAGAGTGTACTGTTGCCGCTATAGTCGATGATAAAATCGTCAGCACCGGTGTGGTGCCAACACCCAGGCAGGAGATTTTCCCAATTGATATAACTGAGAACACCATCCTTGTCATTATCGATCATGATCATATAAAGACCATCGTAACCCCGATGGTTTAACGACGCATTGGCCACGATAATCTCCAGGTCCGCCATCCCGTCCTTATCTTCGTCAGCATAATCTACGACAAAATCTTCCCAGTGACCATAGTTGCCATCCCGATTTCGATCGATCATGATACAGTCGCTGTCCCGGTCACCGGTCAAATCGCCATTCTGCATATCATCGTCATCATCAATCCACTGCACGGGCAGGCCTTCATTCATCGTTCCACGCAGCACATCAGGATCACCATCACCATCCAAATCGAGGTAAGTAATATCCTGCACCCAGTCAGGGCGGTGCGTACTGAGCTGACGGCCTTTCGGTTGATGTTTGCCACTGTCGAGTTTGCTTAAAAACGAAGGTTTTGTTATTGTAGCCGCAGGTTTAGACTGCTCGGTTTGAGCTGCCCAAAGCGTAGAACCTATCATGAGTATAATTGCAACTGAGCGGATTTTCATCAACTATATTTCCTTTCATAACTTCATAAAAAGTTCG